>Ga0315284_10014066_pt1 | contig 11402 bp, 9 predicted proteins | sample YL17G09_16_MG_FD_203696 | JGI IMG/M metagenome (GOLD analysis project Ga0315284, IMG submission 203696) | Sediment microbial communities from Yellowstone Lake, YNP, Wyoming, USA - YL17G09_16 | ecosystem: Environmental > Aquatic > Freshwater > Lake > Sediment | place: USA: Wyoming | collected... | reverse complement strand
GCAAGAGAAGATCCTCCAGAACTTCCCTTATACGTGGATCCAATCAAATTTCACCGATAACCCGTACCTTCCCGAGAGGGAGAGGCAAAACATATTACTGAAGAGGGATAAACCGGGATTCGAGAATTGGTGGCGAGTCTACGGCTTGGGCCTTCCGGGGAAGATCGAAGGGGCTATCTTTCAGAATTGGGAATACGGGGAGTTCGATCAGAGCCTTCCTTCAGGGTTCGGGCTCGACTTCGGTTTCAATGATCCCGACGCTATGGTGAAAGAGTCTATCGACCACAAGCGAAAGAGGATCTATCTCAGCGAGAAGATCTATAAAGAGGGAAACTCCCTCGAGCAACTGAAGGGGCTGATCGGCTTTCACGCTACGAGGAACGATATGATTATAGCCGACTCAGCCGACGCACGAATGATTTCACAACTCAAAAGGTACTTTAATATTCGGGGAGTGAATAAAGCGAAGTGGACGATCGCTGAGGCCCTGAAAATGATGCAAGATTACGAGATAATCGTCGAGGAAGGATCTGAGAACTTGGCGAAAGAACTAAATAACTACATTTGGAATGATAAAAAGGCAGGTGTTCCGTGCGACGGGTTTAATCACCTGATCGACGCAGCCCGATATTTCTTTCAGGAAAACGCTCGACAAAAAACGCCCCAAAGATGGACCGCATAACGCTCACGATGAAGATGGCTCAGATCAGAGCCTCACTCAGGCCCCTGAGGAAGATCTCCCGGCTCGACCTCGGAACGATGATCAGCGAGCCTCTCCGATACGACGGGCTGAGAGAAGGCCTCGCCTCTCTTCCCCTTCCTGAGTTATTAACAATTCGGGGTAAAAAGTTAACAATTCCCACAAATTTGAATGATTTCTGCGATAATGTTACATACGGACAAAAGATCTTTTTTCAGCGTCCTGAGGAGAACGAATACGGAATCGTCCTGAGATTCATTTCGGGATATTTTTATCCGTTATTTTCGGGGAAGGAATGGGATGAGAATCGTGCACTTAAATTTGGTAGCTTTGTCCTTCGTAGCAAGGTCTTGGAGGTATATCCCGTTGCCCTTCATTTAGTTACGCTTATGGGCCAACTCGCAGAAAGGGAGGTGAAACTATTAGAACGCAAGCCGACCTCGGAAGAGAGGCAGGCAGGGATTGATAAACTGAGTTTATTTTCGGATCTCAGTTCGATACTCTTCCTTCAGGAGTCGTTTCGCTGCTCATGGGATGAGGTTCTCGGAAAGCCTTATAACGATTGCCTCGTGAGGTTTATGTATCAGAAAGAACAGAACGCATACGCCGAGAGGCTTTCAGAGATATATCGCAAGCAACAATCTAAAAAATAAAAGGATGATCCACACGACTCTAAAAACTGCCCTAACGACCGCAGGGTGTACGCTTGTCTTTTATGAGAGTACCGAGATGGTGAACACGCTCACCGATCAGAGTAAACCGGAGGATATTATCGGGATCGTTAAAGAGCCTGATACGATGACGTTCGGTATTACGGGCAACGGAGTTCGCAGATCCTTCCCCCTTACCGTGATTGAGATCCTGAAGCAAGTCGGAGCCGAGGCCGGGGCTGAGAATAATATCGCTGCCCTCGAGGCCTGCACCTCTATCGCTGAGATCCTTATCCATAACCTGATAGACTCAAGGGAGTACAAGAAAATAACCGAGGTCGTTGCGATGAAGATCTCCGAGAAGAGATACGATGCAAACGTAATCGGGTGGGCCCTCAGCCTGAACCTTCAGAGAATCGACAATAAAATTCCCTGCTGATGCTCCCCGTAAAAGTGGATCTCACTCCTGAGTTGGAACGATTCAGGAACGCCGTAGCGAACGCCTCTACCTATCATGGGGGGAGAGTATCGCCCTCAATAATGAAAAACGTCACCGTCGAGATACGAAAGGATGGAGGGGGAATCTTGGCCCCCTATTGGTTCGCCGTACTTCAGCAAGGAAGAGGCCCGAGGAGAAACCCTACGGACTACGGCCTATGGAAAAAGATCTACCGTTGGATGGAAAAGCGATCCATGTTCAGGGCCCGGACTCCTCAGGGAAAGATCTCGGAGGCGAAGGGCCTCACGTGGTATATTAACAAGTACGGGAATGAGCAGTTTCGCAGTAAGGCGTACGTCGACGTATATGAATCTTCCCGTAATCGTTGTATCGAGGAGGTTCGCCTCAAATATGGAGCATTAGAGCACGTAATCACAAACCAAATATTATGAATATAACTCTCGTTTCAATCCCTGCGGTGGTGATCCAATCATCGCCTGAGATCCTCTCCCGGCTGCTCGCTACCGAGAGCCCAAATAACTTCAGATTGCAGCGAAAAGATTTCTCGATCCTCTCCTCGGGTGAAGGATCAGGATCCCCCTCAAATTGCATGGAGTTCACTCTCTCGGAGGCTTTCGCAGGCAGCGAAGGAGATATTATAAATGTCTATAATGCTTATAATCAGGCTATTTACACGGGAACCGTTACCGAAGTGGTGAACTCCTCCCCGAACTTCATTATCCAAACGGATATCCCCTACGATTCAGATTTCGACGGCTCGTACCTGAATGATCTCACTCTCTTCGCAGGCTTTTACTTCGAGGGCCGACTCACCGTTAACGACGTAGTTCAGCCTCTCACCGTTCAGGCCTCTCCCGATACCTCGGGGGTGGCAGATCTCGACGTTTCGGGGATCCTCCGCATAGTTACCTCACTCGAGAAGGTGGGCGATTATTCCTTCGACCTGATGAGTGAAACCAATAAATCGGGAAAGTTCACTCTCGCCTTTCGCCCGATGTGGTACGGGGCCTCAAATTCGTGGACTCAGGAGGGGAATACGTGGTATTACGTGGAGGCGGTGAGAAGTGTAGAGCAGGGATCCAATCTTTCGGAATATTTATTCACGCAGGCAGCCTTCGGGGAGTTTCTCAATTCCTTCACGCAGCCCGTTTACTTCACGGGCCTTCCGTGGGATATCTCCTTTTTCGTTCCCGGAGATACTCAGGGGAATATCGTGATTACGCTCACCCATTACGACTCGCTTAATCAGGTTCTCTCTTCTGATGAGCAGACTTGGGCCTCGGGCCCCTTCCTCGGTCGTATCGCTTCCTTTGCGATTAATCCGGTCACGCTCGAGGATTACGCTGATCATTTTATTCTCACAATTACTAACGAAGTACCGTCGTGATCACGCCAATCCGAATACCTATCCTCGGGTGCCGTAAAGGTTATTATCTCCGTTGGTACTATAACGGTTGGCATTATTGGAACTTCCTCTCAGGATCTATAACGTACCGAACCGCAGGGGAGAAATATCGCACCACAGGCGTAAGGCTCGTCGCCCTTAACTCGGGAATGATTACCGAGGCTCAGATCTCGGCTATCAGGACAATATCGCAGGCCCGTGAAGTTTACGTGTATACCGACGGGGGATGGGCCGAAACTCTTTTGGACGGGGCCTCGGTCGTCGTCCTTCGGAATAAGTTCTCAGGTTACGAAATGGAGTTGAAACTCACGCTCGGCTCACGGAAGATATCGGCTGAAGGTTATTCGGTCGGAGCCTCTATCTCGATCATCGTTGACCCTCAGCCCCCCGACCCCGATCCTCCTGAGCCGGTCGAGAATAATGTTTACGTGGGTCGCTTCCTTGCGAATGGATCAGGGGCCTCACGCCTCTTCGGGATCCTGAGGACGTTCGCCGTCACTCGCCTATCTCAGGGCGGGTACAATATTTATCCCTATCTCACGAACGCAAATTATATCACCCTCGGAGTCGGGGAAGGGAATAAGCTCTCTTCGATTCGGTCGATGAATAATATCGACAAGCATAAGCATTTCGTAAGGGTTTCGGACGATGCAAGCTATAACGATAATATCACACGCTTTTTTATAAATTTTGGGGCTATGCTAAACACTAAGATCTGTATCGGAGAATTTAACTCAGCCGGAACCACGATCGCCCAACTTTCAGGGGATCCTCTCACGTTAGGAATCTCCCGAGCCGGAACGGGGATTTATGATATCACTCACGATGTGGGGCACACGAATTATATCATTTTAGGGGTGGGCTTGGGCTCAACGGTCGCCTCTCTGAGGTCGATGGAAACGATTGCGAATACTTCCGTAAGGATCCACGTATCGGACGATGCCTCTCGGAATGATGCGAATATGCGGTTTATCATTATTTGGGAGGCCGTATGATAACGCCTATCCGTATTCCTATCATGCCCGGGGGCTCTGAGGGAATTTATCTCCGGTGGTGGTTCAACGGTTGGCACTATTTTAATTTCGTTAACTCTTTCGAGGTGACGATGAAGGCTACCGTACTCGATGTAATGACGACCCGAGTGTTTTCGGTGATCTCCCGAATAGAACGCCCGACAAAGATTGAAACCGAATACTCGTATACCGTACGCCTCGAGGGGATCTCTCAGGCTGATATCGACGGCTTTGCCAATCTCCTGATAGCTGAGAAAGTGGAGCAGTACTCGTCGGGAAAATGGTACGAGGTGGATCTCACCCGAGGAGAAAAAACTATACGAGAGGAGGCCACTCCGGCCTATGTAATGGAGTTCGAGATCACTCGGAAGGAACTCCCTGAAACGCCTGCGGTATTTCAGAGGACGACCCTTTTTTATGTGGGAGATACTCTCGCAGATCTCGACTCAGGGGAAGTGGTCGCCATTAACAAACAGGTGAATAATATCGCAGAACTTCAGGATCGGCAGACCGATTTCACCTCCCAATTTAAGATCAGGAAAACGAGGGCGATGCGGGCCCTTTTCGAGTTATCAGGAGAGGTCGGATCGACGACGCTTTTCCCTTATGAGGATCAGCCCTGCAGATTGGTTCAGGACGGGATCGAGATCATTTCTCAGGGAAACATGGTGCTGAATAAGGTGGACGAGAATTACTATTACGTTTCCGTGTATTCAGGAAACAAGAATATTTTCACCGAACTATCGAAAAAGAAGATCACCGAACTCGCACTTCCTTCCTGTGTACATACATGGGATTTCAACGGGCAACTCGCTTCTCAGAGCCCCTACGACCTCGATTATATCTATCCCCTCATGGAGCCCTCGGACGACGGGGGGATCCTTCCTCTCACCGATACGGGTTCAGGGGCCACGATGCCCGATGATAAAATATGGCCCTTTCTCAGGGTGAAAGCTATTTGGGAGGAGATCTTCGCCTCGCAGGGTTACACGGTCGAGGGAGATATCCTCACCGATCCAACCTTTCTGAGCCTCTTCATGCCTATCGTTGATCGCTCCGCAGGCGACGTTTCCCGATATCTTTACTCACTCTATAACAATACTACAAAGCAATACACGGGATCAGCCAATACACTCGGATTTCCGGGCTCTGTAGCCGTAAACGGGGCCTCAGATTTTTGGTGGGCCTCTTACGGATTTTATAATATGCGGTATACGGCGAAATATAAAGTGAGGATCTTTATCGAGTTCAAAAATAATACGACCCTTCACGGGTATATTCGCAGCACTTCTCTCGGGCAAGTGGAACTCACTCTCACGCAGAGCGAACTCGTGACCTCTACCCGGAGGCGATCAGTATTCGAGGGAGAGTTCGACGGAACCGCAGGCGAAAAGTTCACTTTTGAGATCTCCGCAGCGACGGTATATTACTACGATCTTTCAGTAACGTCGATCGAGAAACCGATGATCGGTTACTCCTCCCTGATCAGCACCCCGGCTCTTCATCTTCCCCCGATCACTCAGGGAGATTTCGTGAAAGCAATCTGTAATATGTTCGCCCTCGTCCCTGAGGCCTCTCCTCGGGATAAAGTGATTCGCTTTTGGGATTACGGGCGACTTTACAAGAATATCTCTCAGGCCCGGGATTGGTCGGCCTATCTCTCCGAGAAAAACGATGAGGTCGAGTTCAAATTCGGGGATTACGCTAAACTGAATCGAATGAAGTACAAAGATACCTCCGACGTTATCCTTGCGAACGGTAACGGGGTGATGGAGATCTCCGACGAAACCCTTCAGGATGAGAAAGATTTGCTCACTATCCCCCTGAGTTATTCAGACGAGGTGATCGTTCTTAACACCGTGAATGTGAGCCGTATAGCAATGAATAAATATGATTCAAAAAGTGATTCGTATACACAAAATGACAAGATCGAGCCCCGGATCGTTCACGTTTCTCCTGTCGTGGGTAAAATGCTCACTTTTAAGGAAACCGGAGGGCTCGAGATCACTATGGACGTAACGGATCCGAGGAAAGCCTCCTCGATAGAGATCTCCTTCGGGAGCCTCGGGGTTCGGTACGCCTCCCTCGCTAATATGCTGACGAAAACGAACCTCAGGAGGGCGAAATTCAATCTCCCGGCTTATGAGGTCGCAGGCCTGAAGCATTACATACCGATCTATCTCTCTCAGTATAAGGCGTATTTCTACGTGAATAAGGTAAATAATTACGTCGTCGGGAAACTTTGCACCATTGATCTGATAAAATTATGAGAACGATCACGATTAAACTCGCCTCAGGCAAGACGATCATAAAGAGAGTCGATGAACGGGGAATCGTTCCCGACGGGGGCTCAACGGGGGAAGTATTGAGGAAAGCCTCCGATACGGATTTCGATATCGAATGGGGGGCCGGAGGGGGAGGAGGAGAACTCACCGGGGAGATCGTGGCAAGCGTGGAGGTCGGGGGAGTGGATATCTCTGATACATTTCCCGTCGGAACTCCTCTCGAGGATATCATTCGGGCGATGCTCGCTCCTTATGTGCCCCCGATCCTGAACTCCCTCACGATAGTTCTGAGCCCGAATAATTCAATCATGGAGGTCGGCGATGAGGTCAATGTCGCTGCTGCCTCGTGGACGAAAACTGACGACTCGGACGGCAATCCTCCTCAGGATCTTCACCTGACGGGTGACGGTTTCAATACCGACGTTACTACGTCGCCTGCGACGGCCTCAGGAACGACGGTGAGAACTACCGCAGGCGTAAACACGTGGACGCTCGCAGGCTACGATTCACTATCACCGCAGAACGCAATAGCCTCTAAATCTGCGACGAAAGAATGGAGGTTCTATTTTTGGTTCGGGGGAGATCCCACCTCCTCCCTCGCCTCGAACGCTGAGGCTCAGACGCTTTACGATGATCTCACTCAGGGAAAACTCCTTACCTCAAAGAGTGCGACTTTTATCTGTGACTCCCTGAACGATACCGCAGGGAATTATACTTGGGCCTGCTATCCGGCCTCGTGGGGGGCTCTCTCTAACGTGATACAGAACGGGGCTCTTCCCGTACTGACGGCCTTCACTTATATCGGGGCCTTTACGGTCGTGAACCCTCAGGGGATCTCAGCCTCTTATCGCTTTTATAAATCAAACGCCGATCAGGCCTTCGCCTCAGGCACTACACTCTTATTCTCGTAAGCTATGGCACTCCTTTATCCCGATAATTTAGAGCATAACAATCCGAACCTTCCCCTCGTGGACGACGCTCAGATAGGGGGAGGCCTTCACGTAGTCGATGATATCACGGAGAGAGATTCAATCCCTGATGCGAAAAGGAAAATCGGCATGCTTGTTTCCTGTTTGGATTCGACCGTAAGCCCCGAGGCGTTTACCGTTAAAAAATATTCAGGGCCGGATCTCACGGATCCCGAATGGGAGGATCCTCTGAATTGGGAGGAAATCGGGGGAGGCTCCTCACTCGCTCTCGGAGAAACTTCAGTAACGGCCTATCGAGGAGATCGAGGCAAGACGGCATACGACCACTCTCAGGCTGCTCACGCTCCCTCTGATGCTGAAAAGAACGTAAATGCTGATTGGAACTCCGTTACGGGAGATGCTGAGATTCTGAATAAGCCCACGATCCCTACGGTGGTCGCTGCGTCCGAGATAGCAGCAGGGATCGCCGAACTTGCTACTCAGGGAGAAACGAACGCAGGGAGTGACGACTCTCGAATAGTAACTCCCCTGAAATTAAAAACGCTGCTCGACCTCATTAACTCGTCGCTCACGAATCCTCACGGGCACCTGAAGGAAGATAACACATATACTCGCCTCACGTTCTCAGAGGCGAGCAAGCGAGTCACGATAGCCTCTGTCGCCTCCCCTGCGGTTCCGTTCGATTATTATATCTACGGGGTAAAGTATACGACGACGGATCAATACGTTGATTTCACCGATACTGAGGGCTTTTGGTTCTTTGCCCTCGATACCTCGGGAGATCTCATCGCCACTCAGGATTTCGCAGAGGCGGTGAATAATCGGGCGATCACCGCAGGCCTTTATTGGGATGCCACGAATAACAAGATAATCTATCAAGCGAATGAGCGGCACTCGGTCGCCTTCCCCCACGAGATTTGGGAGTATCTCCACAAGACGGAAGGAACTCACCTCGAGACGGGAGGTACGCTTTCAGATATAACCGCAGACGGTGACGGATCCTCGAACTCACACGCTACCTTTCAGGCTGATATAACTCATATTTGGGATGAGGATATCGAACACACGCTCACGGCCCAAACGACTTTCGATATTCTTTATCGTTCAGGAGCCTCCGGGGTATGGCGAAGGGCTGCCGTCGGATCCGCTTACGGAGTTTATTTTGCTACTCGGGCGAATTGGAATGAGTTAACGGGAGGATCTTGGTCGTTAGCAATCGCCACGAGTGGGAATTTCGTCCTCGCTCATGTTTTCGCAACGAATAATATCCTAAGTCCCTTCCTCCTTATCATGGGGCAGGCTCAATATAACACGCTCACTCTCGCAAGGGCCGGGGCCAATAACGAAATGAGTTCTCTCGTTCTCTCAGGCCTTCCCTCTCTCGAGTTCGCTCCTCTCGCCACCCTGATTTATGAAACGAAAGATACGTATGCGAACGCCGTAAAGAGCCGGATCAGGACGACCGATACAGGAGCCGAGTATATTTCATGGATCGGGGTGAAACTCACCTCCGGGAATGCGAACACGGATCACAATAACCTCACGAACCTTCAACTTGCTGCTGCCGGGGTTACTTGGGGCCACGTTGACGCTACTCAGTTCGCCACATGGCAGGCAAAGAGCAATCTCGCCCTGAGTAATAACGGGGCCGGGAGAGTGATCCTCGGAACGGGTACGGCGAACACGATTGATAGTGATGCAAATCTCACTTATCTTCTCGGAGTTCTGAAGGGGGCTGCTCTCGCAGGGGCCAACCTTGCCGGGGGTGCTGCAAATTGGCTGATATCGGACGCTACGGGGAAGATCGCCATCGGCTCGATCGCAGCCTCGGAAACCGTATCAGGGATTACGGAGATAGCCACTCAGGCTGAAACTGATACAGGTACGGACGATTCACGATTCGTCACCCCTGCCAAGTTGAAAAGTACCTCTATCGTTCTCTGCCCTGACGCTTCCCTTACGGTGAAGGGAAAGATAGAACTCGCAACGCAGACCGAGGTAAATGCAGGCTCAGATACGGTGAGAGCCGTCACCCCTGCCACACTCGCAAGTTATACAGGGCTCGGGGGATCCCTCACGTTAGCGAACGGAACGAATAACTACGTAGTAACCGCCTCAGGAGCAGCATCCCTGAACGGGGAGGCTAAACTACAGTTCGACGGTTCTACGCTTTCACTCTTCAAATCAACGGCTGATGCCGTCCCGGCTCTCGGTGATCATGGAACGCATTTCGAGATGCTTCGTGAACAGGCAGCAGGTGACGGGGGAGTTTACGGCCTCACCGCAGGAGTTCTCTCATCGGGTGACGTTTATCTTCAGGTTCAGAGGACCGACGGAACGGCTACGAAATACAATCTCGAGATTAATCCCAACGGGGGAGCAGCCCTCTTTCATGGAGGGGCTGAGGCTCTTCCGACTATTTCCTTCCTCGGTGATACGAATACAGGGTTTTGGGCTCAGGCTGCTGACGTTATCGGAGTATCTCTCGGGGGTGATGAGAAATATCGTTTTACCGCAGGGAATCTCCACGTTGCAGGCGATGTAATGACGGCAAGCACCACCACCCCCTCGGATGAGAGGCTGAAGGAAAATATTCACCCGATTAAAAACGCACTAAACAGGATCCTGAAATTGGTCGGCGTTACCTTCAATCTGAAGGCTGATAGTGGGAAAGCCACGAAACTTGGGCTCATCGCTCAGGAGGTCGAGAAGATATTCCCGGAACTCGTGAAGGAAAGTGAACTCTTGGGGCACGGAGTCGAGAAATATAAAACGATAGATTATTCAGGATTAATTCCCGTTTTGATTGAGGCCCTGAAGGCCCAACAGGAGCAGATCGACGAGCAACAGGATCAGATCGACTATTTGAGAAATCACGTTATAAATTCAAAGTAATATGGCTGCCATTCCTTCCTCGGACGTTTCCTTTCAGGATCATATCATCGCCCAACTTTGGGGGAGTTTATGGCAAGACGTTCGGGAGGAAACCCTGAACAGTATCGCCCTGACGATAAATGACGCAGGGGAGCATAAAGTATCGGACTGTTACGGCTTATCGGCTACCCTCTCACGCACCGCCTCAATAGTTTATGGATCAGGAGTATACGGGGGAAAAACGATTACGATTACTGCGAACTGTGCGTGGAGGGCCACGTATGCAGGCTCTACTCATTTCTCGATCACGGGGAGGGCCGGAAACTTTACTTTCGCTTATAATCCTCCCGGACAAGTTACTTTCGGGGGAAACGGAACGGTAACGATTACCCGAGATGTGGCTGCCGGGGCCTTCACGGGAACGGTAACGATCACTTTTTCAAATAACGCCGGGGGAACTACAACTCTCACGGTTCCAATAAGTTCAACAGGTTAAACGTAAAACTATGGCACAGACCGAAACGAAAACGTATCTCATTAATTTTCAGGACAATCTGAACGCTTACGCTCAACACGCTGCGGATGCAAAAAAGGAAGTGGATCGCCTCGCTGAATCTAATAAGAAACTGAAGGCCTCAGGAGCCGATGCGAAGGAGATCGAGAAGAGCAACGCAGCCCTGAAGACGGCGACTCAGGAATATAAAAACTCGCAGAAAAATGTTGAAACTGCGACGAAGGCGAATATCGCCAATAAGGATTCGTACGAGCAGCTATATCGTCAATGGCAACTCGCTCAGACGCAGCTAAAATTAGTCGGTAATGCCTTCACGGTCAATGAGAAGGGCGTTCGGGTATTGAGTGAAAGCTATATAAAGCAATCGAAGGTAGTCGCAGACGCTAAGGCGAACCTCGATGCCTTCGGGAAAGGGATCCACGACAATCGCCTGAATGTGGGATCGTACTCAGAGGCTATCGAGGGGGCGATGGGTAAATTCGAGAAACTTCCGGGGCCTCTCGCCTCGGTCGCTGAAGGGGCAAAAGGAGTGAATAAAACGTTTTGGTCGTTAGTGATGAATCCGATAGGGG
>Ga0315284_10014065_pt1 | contig 11403 bp, 18 predicted proteins | sample YL17G09_16_MG_FD_203696 | JGI IMG/M metagenome (GOLD analysis project Ga0315284, IMG submission 203696) | Sediment microbial communities from Yellowstone Lake, YNP, Wyoming, USA - YL17G09_16 | ecosystem: Environmental > Aquatic > Freshwater > Lake > Sediment | place: USA: Wyoming | collected... | reverse complement strand
GAGTTATTAAAGACAACAAGAATGATTTCAAATATTTCTGATGGTGGTGAGCATTTGGCTAATACTGTTATGAACACATTAAAGTTCTACAAACCTTACAATTATTTTGATGAAAATAAAAAAGAATGTAATCGTGCGATGGACAAAATCATTGAACTCTACAAAGAGAACGAACACGGTGAAGAGTTGGTAAGAGATATTGAAAAAGTTTATGGTATGCAACATCACTCTCCAAGAGCTAAGGAATTTTTAAAACATGCCTTAGGAATGATTAAAGGAAACTAACTTGAATTTACAAATTTTATAGATTATAATTAATGTCTCACACTTGTGGGACATTTTTTATTTATGACAACACCATCACAAAAAGACCGATTGGAATTAAAACCAAATTTGCTTCCATACCCACAGCATGTGGCAGCACCTGTTATTGTTCCAACTGATATTACTGGATTTAAACGAGTTGGTCTTGAAAAGGTCAACAAAGTTTTTGATAAGAGATATAAGGAAATCTTAAAAGAGGCGGAAACCCTCCAAGAATCGTTTTCTATTTCTCAGGAGGTATATGAGTCGACTTATAAGTTTGAACCGATTGTGGGAGAGATATACCACCTTTACGAACAAAAAAACGGAACAAAGTTCCTATCAATCATTGGACCCACCGAATGGAATGGTAATTATCAATATTCCGTGATGTTAAATTCAAATATGACGTGGACAAAATTGTAGAAATTAAAAAAATCTATGAGAAATATCTTGCCAGTTTATACGAGGGGGTGGTGATAAATAATTTTGAACTTGTCAGGAGATATAAGTTAAACGAACAGAAAGAATGGGTTGACGATTTGTATGCCGTTTTTATGACCATCAAAAAAAATACCGACGAAGAAATTTATTCACACGAGGTCGAAAGAAAATTAAGACCGTTATTTGGACATGAAGTTAATGTCAATTTTTCCTAACTAGTTCTAGACTAGTATTTTTATCATTTTTTTTTATCATTTTTTAATATTATATTATTATTCTATAAGAATAATAATTATTGCCCTGTTGAGCAAAAGCACTTTTGTGGAAAACTTTATATTTATTCTATAAACAAAGTTAATGGAACAGCAATCAATTTGGACGGTTATTATCACAATTATTAGTGTTTTAGGAGGTTCTGCCGCTTGGAGATTTTACGAAAAAAGGGCAATGCGTAAAGAAAGAGATGAAGATTTTATTCGTCACGACTGTAGAGACAGAATATCAAAGTTAGAGGCTTTATTAATGGATGGTAGTGAAGAAAAAAATGAAATGAGAGGTACAATCTTAAATCTAACAGAAAAAGTGGCTCAACTTACCGTTAAAGTTGAATTCTTACAAAAAGAAAATTCTGAGTTGATGGCGGCTATGAACCAAAGATACGGTAAAACATTATAAGGATTAAACGTCCCAATTCACCACGGTTGTAATTTCAGTATCACGAAGGAAAAATTTAAATGATTGTATAAGCAATAGTTCTGCCATATCTTTTTCCATTACGTCTTCGTTAATAGTTTCCCCCAACTTAATGGTCATACTAACTACAACAGATTTAGAGGTAACCCCAAAATTTAAATTTGTGATTTTAACTTCGGAACCTTTACCATAGAACTCTTCTAATGAAGTTTTTCGAGCGACATTAATATAACGTTCAATCAGTTTACTATAAAATTCTCTATTATCCATTACGATTAAAAGATAATAAAAACACGGAAAAACTACAGGTTATTTACCTTGACCTCTGTACTTTGACGATGGTGAAGAGTGTTTGTTTTCTGTCTTTTTAGCCTTACCTGTTCTTCTTTTACCGAAGTTTAGTTTAATTGAATTACCTGAAGTTTTTGAACTCTTTGCCATAATATTTTAAATTTATAACAAATAAATATTTTACTTTATATTTTGTGATTAAGAATTTTTTTTGTATTTTTGTATGAACAAATAAAGGATATGTCGAATATTGAAACACTTATAAAAAAATTGACAATATAAAAAAGATTTAGTATCTTTGTAAAACAATTGGGGAAATTAAAAATAACCAATTAAAAAAAAAGAAAAAAAAGATTTGGAACTATGAAAAACATTTCTTATCTTTGTAAAACAAAATCGGAAACGTCCGATAACGTTCTTTGAAAAAATTATTATCCATTCAGGATATTGACGATAAAACCTTAGGGTAACTCTGAAATAACTGAAAAATGATAATCGGCCGTATATGGTCGTTAAATAAACCACGAAAGTGGGATAAAGTGAAACTTTTATGTTTTAAAAAGTTTTGCGGTTCAACTAATCGAAAGATTATTTGAACTCGAGTATACAATTGGGATATCAAGTATTCTGAGTAGTGGAGGCCAACGGTGTAAGCGAAATGAATATTTGACTTGGGAATGTGGATTCTCAAGTTGAGTTCGGAAGAACAATAAGAATAACCCAAAGGAATCAAGTAAAAAATATGGTCTATCCGACTATACTATTGCGGGTTCCAATATAAGAGAGGATTTAAAACTGAAAGGTAAGATGGAGAACGAGTGGTGTCGCTACTATCCCTATCACAGACCCACCAAAGTCTCGATATGAAGTAATCTCAAAATATGGTGATGGGGACATCACATCGAGTAGAAAAGTATACTGAATTACAAAATGATTCGGAGCTTAAGATGAACCTCTACTTGATACAATCCACAAACACTAACCTTAGATTGCTATTCTAAAAAAGAAACAAAAAAAAGGAAAAGTGTTCATCACTCGTGAATGAAAGGTGATTACTTAGTTATGGGCTGTCCATAGCACACGATGACCCCAAGTCTGAATGTATTTTTACGAAAAATCTCTAAGGGGTCGAATCCTGAGTCAGGTCATAAGCTTGAAGAGAATTTATTAGTAGGAGAGTAGTTTACGAGTCCAGGAGTAATTGGTCTAACCAATTATCACTGAGGATTACCATTCAAAAGATGGTGGAAACGAAGGGAACTAAATAATCCTTCAAAAGATTCTTAATAATAGGTTTATTCTCGGCCTTTTAGCCACTAACCCTCATCTGTTAATTCAGGTGGGGGTTTTTTATTTTCCACAATATTTATAACATATGAAAGTAATAATACCTGAAAACAGATTGGAACAATTAATATTCAAATATTTGGATGTAAAGTTTAAAGATTTGGAACAATCAAAGGGAGGTAGTCATGACATTATTTTTAAAATTCCAGGAGAAGAATATGGGGTATTAGGGTGGGAAAAAACGGGTTTTTTATTTATTTATGGTAAAATAATTGACAATATTGAATCATTTATTCCACTAAAATACCCCGAAACCAATAATATTATTGGTAGGTATGTTGAAGATAGATACAATTTGAAAGTAAGATTCACCCCCTCTTATGAACCTTACAAGAATATGTTTAGATGATATAGATACAATATATTAACCCCGCCCCATAAGGTGGGGTTTTTTATTTTCCACGATATTTATTGTTATGAAAACAATAAAATTAACTGAATCTGATTTGATTGCCTTGGTTAATCGTGTTTTACAAGAACAACGAGAGGCAAGTACCATCAATATGAGGGGTATTAAACCCAAAAACGAGACTTTGTATGAAGATGCATACGGTTCGGTTGAGGAAACCATTTATAGCTATACATCGTTAAATGAAGCAGAATATCAAGGACGTAAAGTTAAACTTGGTAAAATAATGCAAGGTGATATTAAAAAATTTAAAGTTTATGTTAAAAACGACAAAGGTAAGGTTGTAAAGGTTAACTTTGGTTTTGGTGGTAAATCGGCACACGGAAAAAGAATGGTGATTAAAAAAAATAATCCTGAAAGAAGAAAATCTTTTAGAGCTAGACACAATTGTGATAATCCTGGACCAAGATGGAAACCAAGATATTGGGCTTGTAGAAGTTGGTAATCCACTATGAAAGTAATAATACCTGAAAACAGATTAGAGCAAATTTTATTTAAATATTTGGACATAAAGTTTAAAGATTTGGAACAATTAAAGGGAAGGTTCTGTCCTAAAATTTTTAAACTTCCAAATGAAGAATTTGGAATAATGGGAAAGGAAGGAAAACGTCTTTGGGTTAATCGCAAATTAACTAACAAAATTCTTTCATTTATTCCAATCGAAAAGATTGAAATTCTGAAAATTATCGGTAGGTATGTTGAAGATAGATACAATTTGGAAGTGAAAAAGGTTACAGAGTCTCACGATGACTATTTGGTAAAGAAATTAGAACCAATTAATCCTGAACCTGAAAACAGATTGGAGGAAATAATATTCAAATATTTGGATGTAAGGTTTAAAGATTTGGAACAAATTAAAGGAAGTACCAGATATGATAAACATGTTGATATTTTTTTTAGATTTCCTGGTGAAAAAATGGCAATGTTGGCATGGTATAAAAATAGGTATGGGGCGAAGGGTTTTCTGAATATTGAACCCAAAATAATTAGGAATATTCGTTCTTTTATTCCGACAGAACATGATAAAATTAGAAAGATTATTGGTAAGTATGTTGAAAACAGATACAATTTGGCGGTGCAAGACACTACTGTGGGAGAATATTTGTAGGGGTATCTTGCTCTTTAAAAATAGATAGAATATGAAAGTAATAATACCTGAAAACAGATTAGAGCAATTTTTATTTAAATATTTGGACATAAAGTTTAAAGATTTGGAACAAGCTAAAGGAAGATTTGTTGAGATTGTTTTTAAATTTCCTGGTGAACAAGCCGGAATAATGGGATGGTCAAAAAATGACGATTCAAATAGAACTTTATTATCGATTTATCATAAAATAATTGATGATATCTTTTCATTAATTCCAATAGAAAAGCGTGAAATAGTAAATATTGTTGGTAGGTATGTTGAAGATAGATACAATTTGAATGTGAATGACGCCGAAGTTTATCCATATAGACATCAAATGGTTGTTGATTGGGAATAGAATATGAAAGTAATATATTAACCCCGCCCCTAAAAGGTGGGGTTTTTTGTTTTATGTGATATTTATATTAAAAGAAAATTAGTTATGAGAAAAATAGTTAAATTAACAGAAAGTGACTTGAATAGATTGGTTAAAAGAATTCTTAAAGAAGAAGATGACTTATCCACTACAACGGCAAGCTCAGAGAAAGCAATGGTAGATAAACATATTTCAAAGAGTTTACTTGATTTACTACGTTTGTCGGTTTCTTGGGTAGGAAGAGAAGAAACTTCAAATTTATTAGAAAAAGTAATATCAAAGTTAATGGATTATGAGAATAAAGACATTAATTCAGATTACAACTTAGATTTTAATTGGATTCAGGATGTTGTAAGAGAAATGGAAGCCCCTTTAGAAATAGGAGCGAGAAAAAACCGAGAAAGAAGAGATTTGAATTTGAATACTAAACAAAATTAAAAAAAAAATATGAAACACATTTTAAATGATATGTCAGAACAGGAGAAGAATAGTATCCGTGAACAACATTCTGGCGGTATGAAAGTTATGACCGAAAATTTCGGCAAATTAATAAACTCAAAACTTGGTGATTCAAAACCATTATTGGAAGAAGAAGATATGGAAATGAGTGATGAAACTACATTTAGTTTTGAGGGTAAATCTATGGAGGATACTAAAAAAATTCTATCTCAATTACCAAGAACAACTAAATTTCTTGCAATTAAAAATTGTGAGGGAGTTGATTTTAGTGAAATGGATTTATGTAACGATTTACCTGAATTAGTTGTTGTAATTTTAAAAAATACACCAAATAATATTGAAGAAACTAACGGAGATTGTGTTTCTCTTCTTAATGAAAAGGAAAATCTTTATATTGTTGATAAAAATTTGTAAAAATAACTTTTAAATGTAATATATTAACCCCGCCCCAAAAAGGTGGGGTTTTTTGTTTTATATGATATTTATAATATATGAATTTAAATGAAAATATAAATAGAATTAAACAAGTGATGGGAATCATTACTGAGAATAAACCAGTTGACAAATTGATTGACAAAATGGGTGTTAAGGGTGCAATTCAATTTGCCGGTGGAATAAAATCTTTTAATTCGATTGGTGGTATGGATTATCTTTTTGATAAAGTAGATGAATTATTAAAAGATTATACCAATTTAATAATTGTGGATGATATGAAAGATGAAGGTGGTGGTGATAAAGGTACTTACAAATCGGTTGCTTATGGTGAAAGAAACAATGAGGAACCTACAGAACCACCATATGTTTATTTTAATTGGTCTAAAAATCCTATGGATAATCCTAAGACGTTATTAGACTTTGATAAAGTATTGTCCGAAAAATTAACACCATTGGATATACCAGAAAATGTAACAAAAATTATTTTGGAAAAATGGGTTAGAAAGTATTATGATAATATTCCTCCAATAAGTACCGTTAGATTTGGTGATACTCTTGGTTACAATGAGGGATTTTCTAAACCTGACCCGAATTTTAAACCAAATAATAATAAATTCTATATTCCAAAATATGAGGATTATAATGAATCAATATCTAAAGAAGAAATTATCAAACTTTTAAAGGACTTAGCGGAGAAAACTCCTAAAGAAAAATTTATAAGGGGAACGGATAATTTAGAAAACTTTTTGGAATGGTCGCATACAATTTTTAAACAAGTTGAAGATAAATTTGACAGGGAAAATATGGATAGAGAGAATTTACGGAAAGATTATGATTATGTCTTAATGAATATATGGGGTGATGCGATTGATGATGATGGTCTTATCCCATATAGAGAACTCATGCCGAATATTGAGGACATTGTAAGAGATAGTGGTAGAGAAGAAAGAAAGAGATTAAATAGATAATAATAAAAATAATTAAATTAACCCCATCCCTAACAGGTGGGGTTTTTTGTTTTATAAGGTATTTATCTAATATGAAAATTATTATCAGTGAAGACCAATTTACAAGAATGGTTAACAACTCAAAAGGTTGGGGGTTAATTGGTATTGTTGAGGATAGACCTAAAGTTACCCCTGAATTGGTAAAAACAAAAAGTGATTATATCGAATTAAAATATTTGGGAACCATAGATGGAAAAGTTCCAAGTAAAAAAGAAAAAGATAAGGTATATGACAACTACGGTGAAACCCCTGATGAAGTTAAAAATAGAAATGAACCATTTAAATATAATTCAGATTATACATTTGTTTATAACCATAATAAACCATTATTTAAAAGGATTTCTTCATCTGTAACAAAAAATATTCAAAGAAAAGATGTTATAGATATGGCTAAAAATTTTGACACCGCAAGGAAATTTTATCTTGCTCACCGAAGTCATCATGATTATGCACGTAGAAATGGAATGTTAATCGATTTATTTCCGGATGAAACCCCCGAAAAAAAACAGGAAAAAAAACAAAAGCAAATTGATGATGCAATAGAAATTGCGAAAAAATATAAATCTAGAACTGATATGCGAAATAACGATAGTAAAAATTTTTCGAGATTAAAATTAGCCGAATTATTAGATACTGTTTTTCCTGAAAAATTAGACGCCAGTCTTGGTGAAACACTAATTAAGGACATTTTAGAAGAAATGGGTCTTGAGTTTGAATGGGATAGAGGAGACGGAGAATGTAAAGGAGAGGAAATTATAAAAACAACAAAAAAAGGTATATCATATCCTTACTGTTCTACCTATAGATTTGATTTTATTATTCCTAATACACCCACAAATAACCAAATAATTAAAAATTTACCTAATGGAGGTATTAGAATTGAATTTGATGGTGAGTTTCATTTTTACGATAAAATAACCAGTCGTCGTGAAGGAGAATCATTTGAAAATGATATTAAAAGGGATATTATAAAAAATAATTATTGTAATAAAAAAGATATTAAACTAATTAGAATTTCTTACAACAGTAATACTTCCGAAAAAATAAATAAGGACATTCTTGATGGTTTTGATAGTAATGAACAATTATTTTTGGGACAAGATTATCCTGAATTGGGGTGGAATGCATAAACGACACCTTCTGTATAACATTAACCCCATCCCTAACAGGTGGGGTTTTATCTTTTATAAGGTATTTATACTAATATGGGAAAAACTATTAAATTAACAGAATCTGAATTGATTAACATTATTAAAAAAATAGTGTATAATCGTCCTATAATTTCCGAAGTTGATAAGAATAAAGATTTTGATGACGATTTTCCCAAATATGATTATTCTAGTATTGGAGTACGTCCAAGTGATAAAAATCCAAATGAGATTGGAGTTGTATTTTTTAATGGTGTGGATTTTAACAAAAGTGATTATCGTAAACTTGAACAACCTAAAATGATTTCATTTAACGGTCCTTTAGGTCAATTTGAATTTGATAGTAGAAATATTTATTACAAGAAATCACCATATATTTTTGGGGACAAACTAAATGACATGTATTATGATAAGTTGTTTCCACTAATGAACTCAAAAAAACCCAAAGTGTTTACGTCTCGTGATATTATACTGGCTCTTAAAATGGCCTTTCCCAATAACTGGGTCAAAGAAACGCCTGAGTTTACAGCAGGACTTAGAGGTATAGAACCAATTGGTGATTACCTCAAAAAACAAAAGGGTTATGACGGAGATACCACAGAAACATGGTCTCTAATGAATTTTTTTGACACTAGAACAATTCCAGAATTAATTGATGCAAAATGGGAAAAAGAAGGTTCAGGCGATAAAATTGAATGGTTAGTAAATATTTTTAAAAATGATAAGATTTTTTTAGATAAATTATTACAAACTCAATGGGAATCAGTTTATAAGGGATTTTATGTTAATGAACCGTCTGCAATAAAAAAACTTAAAAAAATGTTTGAAGATGAACTTTTAATCGCAACATTTGAAACTTATCCAATGGGACATAAAAAAGACCGAAATAGTGGTATTGACGTTAAATTTAAAATTAAAGGTAAAACCCCAAACGGAATTCAAATTAAACCATTAACTAAAATTCAATATTTACAAAATGGTAATATTAAAGTTTATACCTCTAGTATGACAGACGATTATAAGAATAACTCTGGTTTAGATTATATTTTATACAATACCGATAACACTTTTTATTTATTTAGAAATAGTGATTATGAGGTTGTACCAAATACTAATGGTAGGGAAGTAATTCATTATACAACTCCTGCCAGATTTTATGAACTTAAAACCCCATAAGGTAGGGTTTTTTGTTTTATAAGATATTTATATAATAAACTATCAATTATGGAATTATTAAAAGTATTAATGGAAAGATGGAGCGCCGAATCTCCAGAGTTCTTCCAAGGTGTAAAAAAAACGGCAATAGTATTAGTATCTATATCAGCAGTTCTTATTGGAGCTAACGACAGCGCGGCTTTAGGAATCCCTGAAAACATTGTGGGTTTATTAAAGTATGTAATCAGTGCAGGAACCGCTATGGGCTTTACCGCTCAATTAACAAAAAAGTAATTTTAACGTATTATTCAAACTATTAACTAATCCTCACCCTAAAAGGTGGGGATTTTTATTTAATAGAAAAAATTAAATTGGAAATTCAAAAATAATTCTTATCTTTGCTGTATGGCAAAACAAATAAATCCTGACAAGTCTGAAAAATTTGAAATAGTCTTCGAGAAAGAAGATTCTACCCACATATGGAAGTATGACCACACTAAGACAAAGAATGGTCCTATAGAGGTTGAAATTAAGTATAAGAAGAATTATATTCCTCCCTCAGAGGTTAAGAAAAAAACTTTGGGTGATTTGGCAAAAGAGGACCGAGAAAAATTAAAGAGAACTAAGTCTTAAGTTAATTATATTCCTTAAATTAATTAAAGTATTTCTGTCTAAAGAATTAATAACCGATGATGTATTTTCAATAACTAATCTATCTAAAATTGATTCTGTCTTTTCAGTATTAATTTCAGTAATCTCGTCATCATTAATAATCCATTCGGAAACTTCACTATCTAAAACATCGGTGCGTTGTAAATCTCCCGTCCATTCATCAAAATTGCCATCATTTCTAGCTTCGATTAATGAACTTCTAACAAAATTTTTATCGTATGAATCCCAATCAATTGTATAAATTTCAACAATAGATTGGTTAGAATAAATTTCGTATTGTACTTTGAACATTTTATTCTTAGGATATTCTAATTGTGATAATAGGGATTTGTCTTTTGTTTCGAATATTGTTTGAATTAGTTCAGAATTATTTGTCATAAATTTAGAAATAAACTCAACATCACGGTATAACAAAGAGTCAATTCCTACCAATTTACATATCTTTTCAAGAATTAAATAATTTATATCAAACACATTGTATGGGTTTTCAAAGTCAAAACCTTTCTCTGTTAATTGTTTAATAATAAACAATAACATTTCTGGATTTTTTTTACTAAAAACACTTTCATCTATTTCCATATGTATAAATATAAAAAAAGTGGGATTTCTCCCACTTTTTTTTAAAGTTCTTCGTCGTAATCTAAAACAATTGGTTTATTGTCGTAAGTATACCTTTCACCTAAGCTTGATGCGTTGATAAAAGTTGTTCCATTATGTTGTCTTTCACCATATCCCCAATGTATATGACCACAAACGTGAAGTTTTGGTTTAACTTCCATAATTTTGGCATAAAGGTCTTCACATCCAGCTCTGTATCCTGTAATTGTATCATCTAAGATACCATAAACGGGTCCGTGAGTGATTAGGATATCTACATCACTTGGAATATTTTCCCATTTTTTTGCGATTTCTTCACCTCTATCTACGTTAAACGCCCAATCATAGAATCTTGGTTGCCAAGGGCTACCATAAATTTTAATTCCATCAATTTCCACCATTCTATCCATAAGGTATGTTACACCTTCAGGAATTATTATTCCGTTGTTTGGATTTTGGTTGAACACCTCAAAACCAAAATCGTGATTGCCGGCAATAAAAATTTTATGTTTATATGGTAAATTACCGAACCATTCAGTGAATTCGTTTATATCTGTTATTTCACCTCTATTACTCACGTCTCCTGCGTGAATAATCATCCAACCACCTTTTAAGTCGTTATTTAACTCATTGTGTCTTGTATGAGTGTCGCTGATAAATGTAATATCTCTTTTCATATTGCTAATATACTAATTTTTTTTAATCCCACCAAGTTTTTATCCCTGAACCATCAAATTGTTTATCCCAATCAATTTTTTCATCAAATTTTGTGTAATCTTGTCCTTTTAATATTACAAATAATTCATCCCATTCCTGTTTTTCAATTTCACGAGCTCTATTAAATACTTTTTTATTGTGTTGTTTTTCTTCATCAGAGTCATTATCCACCATTTGAGAATATCCTGGTCTGTCTAAAACAGGTTCAAACTCCCAATCGTGAG
>Ga0315284_10014063_pt1 | contig 11403 bp, 7 predicted proteins | sample YL17G09_16_MG_FD_203696 | JGI IMG/M metagenome (GOLD analysis project Ga0315284, IMG submission 203696) | Sediment microbial communities from Yellowstone Lake, YNP, Wyoming, USA - YL17G09_16 | ecosystem: Environmental > Aquatic > Freshwater > Lake > Sediment | place: USA: Wyoming | collected... | reverse complement strand
CGCCGCCGCCGCCGCCGCTCCCCGACTCCGACGATGACGACGACGACGACGGGACCGCCGCCTCCGTCCGGGCAATGACAGCCATGACCGACCTCTCGGCGGCGAGGAAGGCCCTGTCGAAGGCGGTAAGCGGGAGGCGGCGACGGGGAGAGGAGGGACCGGCGGCGGCGGCGGCGGCGGCGGCAAAGTCGGCGAGCGCCGCGGCCGCGGCCGCGGCGTCCCCGCGGAGCGCCGCGGCAGCGAGCCGTCTCGGGACCGAGCCGCCGCTCCGCTCCCCGCTCCCTGCCCCCCGGCCCTCCTCCTCTCCTCCTCCCCGCCGCCGCACCAGCGCCGCGGCCAGCGCGGCCCTGCGCGTCGCCGCGGCGTCCCTCCGGAGCCCGGCGCGGTCGGCCGCGGCGAGGACCGCCTCGGCCGCCGCGCCGTCGCGCCTGCGCAGGAGCTCCTTGAGCGCGAACGCGAAGAGCGGGGCGAGACGGGAGGCTGCCGCGGCGGGGGCTCTCGCGCCAGGAGGAGGAGGAGGAGGAGGAGAAAGAGGAGCTGCGACGGCAGCAGAAGGCGAATGAGAGCTCGACAGACAAGGAGCGGCGGCCGCCTCGGCGGCCCTCTCCGTCGCCTCACGCGCCAGCCGGGACAGGAACGCCGCCGCGGCAAAGCCGGCATTGGCCGAGCTGCCTCCCGCTCCTCCCCCTCCTGCTCCTCTGCCGCTGTTGAGCAGCCTCCGCAGGTCCCGGAGGTGCGGCACGAGCGCCGGGTAGTCCGCCTCGAAATTGCGCAGACGATGCTGCCAGATCTGCTCCTGTTGGGGGTTTGAGTACAAAAAATGGCGGGTAGAAAGAGAGTGGTGAGAAAGAGAGGAAGCATTGGAAAGAAAAGAAAAAAGAACAAAAAACCCCAAAACCCAAAAACGAAAAAAAAAAAAGAGGCCTCAGACACGCCGCCGCCTCTTTCCCTAAAGAAAAAGTCGGCTTCGCTCCTTGGTCGACACTCGTCAGCACCGCTATCAAACGGCTCACGACCGCCCGTCGACACTATTGTCTTCAGCGGCCTCTCTGTTTTGTTTTTTTCTCTGAAGAAAAAGAGAAGAGAAAAACTCTCCCGCCTCTCTTCCCCACCTTTGCAGGAGCAGCCGTATCGCCCGAGGAAGAAGAAAGAGAAGGAACAGTTTGTTTATCAGTCGAAGTAGAAAGAGCAGAAAAGGAGCTGCTGCTCGTCGTCGCCGCGGCGCTGCTGGCCCTGCGACCCGAAAGAAGCAGGAGCGCTTCCGCCTCTGTAGCGGCGATGGAGGTGGAAGAAGAAGAAGAAGAAGTAGAAGAGTGAGCGGCAGCGGCGGCCAGGCGCCTCGGGAAAAGACTCGGGAGCATTTTTGCTATTTTTTTCGTTGTCGCAGTCGTTGTTGTTCTTGTTAATCTCCGAATTCTTTTAACGAGCGTCGGTCATGACCTTGTCCTTGGTGGTAGCAGCAGCAGCAGCAGCAGCGGGGGCCTTGGAGGCCTTTTTCTTCGTCTGTTTCGGTTTCTCGCCGCTTTCGTCGACGTCCATAGCCAGCGCCGCTGCGGCGCGCACGGCGGCCCTCGCTGCGGCTTTCGTCTCGGCGTCTACGACTCGGATGCCGTTGACCCTGACGCCTTTTTTAACTCTCTTGACGGCCCGCGCGAGCGAGTTGCGCTTCTGCTTTTTCAGGACGCGGCCGCCAGAGGTGGCGTGGAGCGAAGGGGTCGCCAGGGCGGAAGAAGAAGAGCCCCTCCCGCCTTGGTCCTCGCCCCTCTTCGCCTCCCTCGCGGCGCGCTTGGCGGCCTTGGCTGCCCTCGCGGCGGCGTCGGCCCTCTCTCGCGCGAGGTCGGCGGCGTGGACGCGCTTCTTGGTGCCCTTGTTGTTCTTCTTGGACATTAATTGGTCGGCTGTTTTTGGCGGAGAGGAGGTGGGCGGAAGAGAGAAAGGGAGAAGGAGGTGGTAAGAGCGAGAAGGCGAGGTCGGCGGCGCAACACGACGACGACGACGACGGCGGTCGGATGCCTCTCCTGAGTTTCCGAGCCCTCTTCTTTCTCCTGCTCAAGCTCCATGGAGCGGACGATCGCGGATTCAGGTACATCGCCAGCGAATCGAAATTGGAATCAGAGGCGAGCAGCAGTAACGGATGGCGAACTGAAGACGACGCCGAGCCGCCGAAAGGAAAAGGATGCATTTGAAACACTTCGACTCTTGTTCCTACCTCTCTCTTTCTCTCTCTCTCTCTCTCTCTCTCTTGCTTAGTCGCGACAGGAGCTTTCGATGCTCCTGCTGCGACAAGATGAGCGCGTTGAGAGGCGCGAGGTCGAGTGCGTGTCTGCACTCGATAGAGCGCGAGGGGACCGAGAGCGAGCGAAGAAAGGAGGCAAGTTTTTTTGGCCTTTTTTCCCTCAAGGTTTCTGATGGCGAGAAACCTAGCCGTCGCTCACTCTTTTTCGACGACGACGACGGCGACGAGGAAGAGCAAAAAGAGAGCCATGGTCCTCCACGTCGACCTCAGCGCCGAGCGAGGCCCTGTCGTCGCAGCTACCAACGGCGTTGCTGATGACGACGGCCCCTCGACCTCGGGAAGCAACGGAGCCCTCCAGCAGCAGCAGCAGCAGCAGCGAAAATACCGCGGCGTCGACCGCTCGAGGCCCATCGCCGCGGGCGACGTCGTCATCATCTACGAGCGCCACGACCGGACGAGGGCGCTCGTCGTCACTCCGGGGGAGAAGTTTAACAACCAGTTTGGCGCGTTCCACCACGATGTGAGACAGGGAGGAAGAGATGGAACAGGCAGGAGGAGAAAGACAAGAGAAGAGAGGAGCGAAGAAGAGAAAGCAAGAGAGCCGTCGCGAAGAAAAAAAGAAAGAAAGCGAACAAAAAACCTCTCGACGTCTCGACCTTGACCAACACACACACACAAAAACCAAAAAACATCACAGGACTGGATCGGCGCCAAGTACGGCTCCCGCGCCGTCGCCCGCTCGGGCAAGGGCTGGCTCCTTCTCCTGGCCCCCTCCCCGGAGCTCTGGACCTGTTCCCTGCCCCACAGGACGCAGATCCTCTACGCGGCGGACATCGCCCTCGTCTGCACGCTGCTCGAGCTCGCGCCCGGCGCGGTCGCGCTCGAGACGGGCACGGGCTCCGGGTCGCTGACGCACTCCCTGGCGAGGGCGGTGGCCCCCACCGGCAGCGTCTACACGTTCGAGTTTCACGCGGGGAGGGCGGCCAGGGCCAGGGAGGAGTTTGAGAGGCACGGCCTGTCGTCTCCGGGGGGAGAGGACGGGGGCGGCGGCCCCGGCGTCGTCATCCCCCGGGAGAGGGACATCCAGGCCGACGGCTTCGGCGCCGACTTGGAGGAGGCCGGCGACGCGGACGCCTGCTTCCTTGACCTCCCGTCCCCCTGGAGGGCAGTGGCGTCCGCGGCGCGCTGCCTTCGCCCCGACGGCGTCTGCTGCTCGTTCAGCCCCTGCGTCGAGCAGGTGCAGCGCACGATCAGTGAAATGGCGAGATGCGGCTTTGTGGGGTTTGCGACGCACGAAGTCTTGCTTCGAGGGTACGACGTGCGCAGAGAGAGGCTGGTGGAGGATTTCGTTGGCGGGAGCAGCGGCAGCGGCAGCGGCAGCGGCAGCAGCGGCAGGAAGAACAGCAACAGCAAGAACAACGGGAGGAAGAAGAGGCAGCGAGGAGACGACGACGAAGAAGGAGGAGGAGGAGCAACAACAGCAGCAGCTCCGAAGACGCCCCCTTCTTGTGGCCTCCCGCAGCCAATCATCGTCGCCAGGCCCAGCTGCGACGCCAGGGGGCACACCGGGTATCTGACTTTCGCCCGCAAGGGGGTCGGGGCTGACATTTGAGAATGATTTGTTTTTGTTTTTTTTACCGAAATTTTATAAAAAAAATAACGAAAGAAAAAAATCCAGAAGGAAAAAAATCGAACGGAATATTCAAACTGCTGCCACTCCCGAAGCCGCCTTTTTACTCTTCACCGCCTTTCCTTCGATCGCAGCGATCGCCGCATCCGGGTCGACGCCGACCATCTCCTTGGTCACCTCCCACAGCTTCCTCGCGGTGTCCAGATCGTACGAGGCCGGGTTGGAGGCCCGAGGCGAGGAGTCGACAAAGTATTTCCCAGAGACGCCCTCGACCTCGGGCGAGCTGCTCAGGTAGATGCTCGTCTGCGCCCCCTGCTCCGGGGTCTTCAAGAAGGGGCTGGTGACGAGGGCCGCGAGCTTTCCCAGGGGCCCCGCGGTGGCAGGGTCTGTTTCATTAAGTTGGGGGAGGGGGCGGGAAAGAAGAGAGAGGCAGTGAGAAAAGAGAGAGAGGATTCGGGCGCGAAAGACGACGACGACGACGGAAGACGCCGAAAGAAGAGGAAGAAAGAAAAGGAAGGGACTCACCGAAGAGGTACCTCGCCAGCTCCGTCTTCACCACGCCAGGGTGCAGCGCGTTCGACGTGAACCTGGTGCTCCCCGGGGCAATCGCGGTCCTCCTCGCCAGCTCGTAGGCGAAGAGGACGTTGGCGAGCTTCGACTGGCCGTACGCGTTCCAGGCGGAGTAGCTCCTCTCGCGTTGGAGGTCGGCAAAGTCGACGCCGCCAAACTGGTGCGCGCTCGAGGCCACCGTGACGACCCGCACGGCGTCTTTGTCTCCGTCTTCGTCCTTCTCCACTGCGGTCTCCAGCAAGAGAGGCAATAACCTCCAGGTCAAGGCTGCGTGGCCGACGTGGTTCACTCCCAGCTGGTACTCAAAGCCGTCGCGCGTCTCTTCGCGGTTCGGAAGAGCCATCACTCCGGCGTTGTTGAGGAGGACATGGAGCGGCCTTCCCTGGTCGAAGACTGCGGCGCTGAAGTCTTTGATCGAGGCCAGGGAGGAGAGGTCCAGCAGGGAGGAGTCGCCGTTGGGCAGGGAGACGGAGGCGCCCGGGGCGGCGGCAGCGCGGACGGCGGCCAGGGCCGCCCTGGCCTTGGCGGCGTCGCGGCAGCCGAGGACGACGTCGTAGCCCCGGGACGCCAGCGTCTTGGCCGCGACGAGGCCGATGCCCGTGTTGGCGCCCGTGATGAGGACGGTCTTGTTCTTCTTGTTCTGGTTGTTGCCGTTGTTGTTCTCGGCGGCGGCCTGCGCCTTGACGACGGGAGGAGGAGAAGCGCGCCTGGGGTCGATTTTTGTTGGTCGCCGTCGAGTTTTTTTTTTCTTGAGCGTGTTCGATGCATCCGATCTTCGTTCTCTCTTTGTCTTCTACTCCTCTGTGAGTCTCTCGCGTCTCTCTCACCTTCCGCTGCTGCTCACTGCGCGACACCTCTGAGAGATCGCGGTCGACTGGCGGAGAGGAGCCAGGGAAGAGCGCATGATTGTCGGTAGATAAAGGGCGTGCGTTTTTTCCCGTCCGAAGACAAGTTTTTAGTTCGAGGAGGCGCGTGGCGTCGTTGGAAATGATTTTTTTTTCTTTGCAGCCCCGTTGTCCCTCTCTCCTCTCTTCGATGTGTATATCAATTTCTCTCCCTCCCCAATTCTCTCTCTTGTAGTGTGCGTGTGTTGGAAAACTGCTGTCGCGCGTAAAAAGGCGTGGAAAAAAGAAACAAACGTCTCTCCCTCTCCCTCAGACGGCCGCCGTCCTCCGCTTGCCGCCGTCGGTGCCGCCGCCGCCCTTGTCGGCCGCCGCCGCCGCGGCGCCCGCCGTCGGCTCGCACACGCTCACGATCTTCTCGAGGATGCGCGCCTCGACGCTGGCCGCGACGGCGCCGACACCTGAAGCGGAAGAGGAGCTCTTCCCGTTCTCCTTGGCGTTCTCGAGGTCCGAAACCAGGGCTCGCAGGGCCTCGGAGGCGCCGGCCTTGGCCGAGGCGAGCGACGCCGCGAGCGCCTCGCGGGTGCTCGGGGCGCAGCCCCGCCTCGAAGGGCCGCCGGCGGCCGCGCCTCGCCCGGCCTTCGCGGCGGCGGCCCTCGACCCGGGGGTGGCCATCAGAGGCGACCCCGCGAGCGACGCCGGCGGCAAGGAAGCAGCCGCCCCGGCGCTGTCTGCCCCGAGGGCGCGGGCGGCCAGGAAGCGGACGCACTGCTCGAGCGCAAACCGCTCGCGCAGCAGCGCCGTCGCCTCGGCCCGCAGCTCCACGAGCTCCTGCTTCTGCCTGAGGTGGTAGTGGAGCTTCTGCCTCGGGTTGGAGTGGCCTCCGGCAAAGGCAGAGGGCGAAGGGGAGCGGTCGTCTTCCTCGTCCTCGTCGTCTTGCCCTCCCCCTCCGCTGCTCCCGCGGGCGCTCAGGCCGGCCGCGGCCGCCGCGGCGTCGGCGAGGACCGCGGCGTCCGCCTCGGCCGCGGCGAGCCTCGCGACCAGCGCCTCGTTCTCCTGCGCGAGCCTGGCGACCTCGAGGGCGATGGCGGAAGAGGACGTGTCGGAGGAGGAAGAAGCAGAAGCACCCGGGGGAAGAACGTTGGCGTTGCTCCCGCAGCCGACCATGACGCTGCTCCTCCGGCGCGCCGCGGCGTCGCGCGCGTCGGCTGCTGCCAGCGCCGCCCGGCACCGGTCGAGCTCGCCCCGCAGCGCGTCGTCCCCCGCCTTGGCCTCCCGCGCCGCCCTCAGGTACGCCTGCGCCTCGTCCTGCGAGGTCAAAAGCTCCTCTTCTCGCTGCGCGCCCATGGCCTCGGCCGCGCCCAGGGCCTCGAGCGTCGTGCCGAGCTCCCTGCGCAGCTCGTCGACCTGCGAGCGCAGCGCCGCGGCGTCGGCAGAGGCGCGGGCGGCCTGCGCGTGCGCGGCGTCGGCGGCGGCCGAGGCGGCATCCGCATCGTCGCGCGCGCGGCCACACTCCCCGCGGGCCGCGTCGCGGGCCCTGGAGGCGTCGGACAGAGCGATGGAAGCCGAGGCGGCTTCCCTGCGGGCCTCCTCGGCGTCGCGCTGGGCCTCTGCCGCGGCGACCTTCACGGACTCGAGCTCGCGGAGGGCGTCGGCTGCGGCCGACGCGACCCGGGCCTCGGCCTCGGCGCGGAAGCGCTCGAAGGCCCCCTCGGTCGCGGCGCGCTCCTGCCTGGCGCGCTCCACCAGCGAGGAACGCTCGGAGACCTCGGCCTCTGCGCTCCTGAGCTGCTCGGCGAGGGCGTCGAGCTCGGCCTGCGAGGCCGCGGCCGAGGACTGCAGGCGGGCGGCGGCGTCGGCGGCCAGCTTCTCCGCCTCGGCGAGCTTGCCCCGCAGCTCGGCCGCGGCCTCCCTCGCCTCGGACGAGACAGAGGACTGGTTCGTCTCGGCCGCTGCCAGGGCAGCCTCGAGGCGCTCGACGGCGGCCCGGCGCTCCTCCTCGACATGAGAGACCATCTCCTCGTGGTGCGCCTCCATCCTCTCGAGCTGCTCCCGGAGCTGCGCGACGGCGGCGTCCCCGTCGGCGCGCGCGGCGGCGTCGGCCGCGGCGGCGGCCCTCGCCTCGGAGAGCTCGCGCCGGAGCTCCTCTGCGGCCTTGGCTCTGGTTGCGGCGACGGCTTCGGCGACGGCGGCGGCGACGGCCTCGGCCGAGGCCTTCCCGGAAGCCTCGTTCGAGGCCCGGAGCACGTCCATTTTGGAATCCGCGAGCGACTTCTCGAGCTCGGCGCATTTCTTCTGGATGCCCTCGAGCGCCGCCTCGGCAAACTCGGCGTCCGCCGCGGCGGCGCGCTGCGCAGAGGCCAGCTCCGCCCGGAGCTCCTGCTCGACCGTGGTCGCCGCGGCCCTCGAGGACTCGAGCTGCGCCACGAGGCCGTCGTAGTCCTGGGCGGCCGCTCTCCGGAGCTCCTCGAGGTCGGACATCGACGCCTCGGCGTCCCTCCGCGCCTCGGCGACCCTCGACTCGAGCTCGGCCCGGAGGGCCGCCGCGCCGGCCCTCGCCGCGGCGCCGGCCCCGGCCGCCTCGTCGGCGGCCGAGCGCGACGCCTCGACGGCGGAGTCCCTTTCCCTCGAGGCGGCGTCGCGAGCGGCGACGGCAGCGTCCCGGGCGGCCGTCGCAGAGCTCAGTTCCTCGCCCAGGGACCGCGCGCGCTCGGAGGCCGCGGCGAGGCGCTCCTCGAGCTCCTCGGCCCTCGCCGTTGCCAGCTCCGTCGCCTCCTCGGCCCTCGAGCGGGCCTCCGTCAGCTCGGCGGCCAGGGCGCCGGCCTCGGCGTCCCTGTCCCTCAGACAGGCCTCGAAGTCCGCGCGGAGCCTGGCGGCGGTCCGCGACTCGGCCAGCGAGGCGGCGACCTTGCCGGCCTCGGCCGCGGCGGCGTCGCGCGCGGCGCGCAGCTCGTCGGCCTGCCTCGCGGCGTCGGCCGTCACCACCAGCACTTTCTCCTCGGCGACCTGCCGCTCGCTCGCGGCCTCGGCGGCGGCGGCTTCGGCGGCGGAGCGGGCGAGCTTGGCCTCGGCGCGCGCGGCCTCTGCGTCGGCGCGGAGGGCCTCGAGCTCGGCAGCTGCCTCGGCGGCGGCGGACTGCGAGGCCTCGAGCTCGGCCTCTGCCGCCTCGGCGCGCGCCGCGGCCATCTCCAGCGCCTCGCCGGCCCGCCGCTCGAGCTCCTGCTCCCTGCGGGCGGCGGCCTCGAGCTCCGCGGCGGCCTGGTGTCTCGCCAGAGAGACCTGCTGGGAGGCCTCCTGTCTGACGGCCTTTTCGGAGGACTCGAGCCGCGCCTCGAGCTCGGCCCTCGCCCTCGCGATGGCCGCCTCGGCGTCGGCGCGGGCCTCGGACGCTGCCAGCCGCGACGCCTCCTCGACGCGCTCGTCGGCGGCCCTGGCGGCCGCCGCCACGGCGTCGTCGGCTCCCGCCCGCGCCTTTTCGACCTCGACGCGGGCGAGCTCGTGGGCCCGGGAGGCCGCGGCGCGTGCCTCCTCGAGCTCCGCAGAGGCCGCTTCGGCCGCGGAGCGCGCCGCGGTCTCGGCCTCGCGGGCGCGGACCAGGTCGGCCTGGAGCCCTCGGGCGCGCTCGACGGCGGCCCCGACCTCCTCGTCGGCCCGGCGGGAGGCCTCGGCGACGGCGGCCTCTCCCGCAGCCCTCACGCCCTCCAGGTCCCTGCGGGCGAGGGCGAGGGCGGCGGCGGCGTCGGCCGCCGAGGCGTGCGCCTCGTCCCTCTCGGCCCTCGCGGCGGCCAGGGCCGCGGCGGCCTCGTCGGCGGCCGTGGCCGCTGCAGCGCGCACCGCGGCGACCTGCGCCGCGGCGTCCCGGCGCACCGCGCCGCACTCGGCCACCGCCTCGTCGACCGAGCGCCCGGCCTCGAGCCTGGCCCGGGCGGCGCCGGCCTCGGCCGCGGCCAGGCGGGCGGCGACCGACTCCTTGGACGCCCCGGCCGAGGCGCGGGCGGCGGCGACGTCGCCCGCGGCGCGCGCCTCGGCCTCGGAGGCGGCGGCGCGGGCGGCGTCGAGGTCGGCGGCGAGCCTGTCGGCGCGATCCGCCGCCTCGCGGGAGGCGTCGGCAGCTGCGGCGGCGACGGCGTCGGCGCGGGCGACGGCGGCGGCGGCCCTCTGCTCTGCCTCCCGCTGGGAGGCCTCGGCGCGCTCCGCCGCGGCGGAGAGCGAGGAGGACAGGGCCCGAGCCTCGGTCAGGGCGGCCTCGAGGGCCTCGGAGGCGCCCACGGCCCTGGCGCGAGCGGCGTCGGCGGCGTCGGCGGCGGCCTCGGCGCGCCCGACGCGGGACTCGAGCGCCGTCGCCCGCTCAGAAACCGCCACCAGCTGCCTCTTGGCCGCGTCCGCGGCCTCGCAGGCCCGCGACTGCGCGACGACGGCCTCGGCCAGCAGGGCGTCCTTGGCGGCGGCGGCGGCGCGCGCTGAGGCCGCGTCGCCCCGCAGCCGCGAGGCGGCCGCCCTCGCCGCGGCGGCCTCGGCCTCGGCCCTGGCCCTCGCCGAGTCGACGCCCGCGGCGCGCTCGCTGGCCGCGTCCAGGGCGGCGGCCCCCTCGAGCCTGGCCGCGTCGACGGCGCCGCGGGCGTCCTCGAGCTCCCGGCGCGCCAGCGCGGCCCTCCTGTCGGCGGCAAGGGCGCTGCGCTCTGCTAGGCTGGCCTGTTCCTCCAAGGAGGCGATCTTGCGTTGCGCCTCGGCGAGCCTGGCCCTGGCCGTGGCGAGCTCGGCCGAGGTGGACGCCGGGGAGGAAGGGTAGAGCCTGCCGCCGCCGCCGCTGCTGGCGGGGGCGGCGGCGCGGTAGGTGGAGGCGAGTCGGTGTTGAGGAGGAGCGGGAGCAGCAGCAGGAGCAGCGGCGCTGCCGCCGTCGTTGCTCCCTCCCCCAGCAGCAGCAGCATTCGCGTTCGCGTTTGCGCTCGCGTTGAGCTGCGACATGATGCTTCCCGTGCCCGCACCGGTGACGGCCACTGCAGCGGCTCTCGCGGCGTACGCGGGTCTCGGCGAGTGCAGCGACGAGAGGTTGCCGCCGCCGCCGCCCGGAGAGCCCGCTGCAGCGACGCGGTGCCTGTTGTTGTTGCCAGTCATGTCAGTTGCCTCGCTCCCTGCGTCGTCGTTGTTGTTGCTCTGATTCGCCATTCCGTGGTGCCTGCTTTGGAACTCGCGGTAGGCGTGGTGCTGCTGCTGGTCGGCGGCCGAGGAGGACGCTGTTTTTTTTTTGGTGGAAGATGTTTTTTTCCCTTCCGTTGTTGAGGTGAGCGGCGAGAGCGACCGACGACGGCGACGACGAAAAAAGACCGCGCGCATTGGAAGCTGCGAATCCGCGTCTACTTTGTTGTTCCTCTATCCTCGCATCTAAAAGTCTCGCTCAGCGGGCGAACGAAAGTCCGAGAGCGCTTCTTTTTGTCTGGCTCAAGAGAACCGGGAGAGGAGCTCGCGCGAAGAACGCGTGGAGCGAACGGGCGAATGCGAGAGAAAAGAGAGAATCGAGGCGTCCAAACCGTCGCCTGGGCGAAAGAGGGCGAGGCGAGAGCAGCCCGCATCCGAAAACCTTAACGCCCCCGGGCTCAGTCCTTTTTCTGCCCATCATGCGACGCAAGCGAACACTCTCTAGCGACGCAAGTGAAGAGCTCGCGTTCGGCAAGGGTCCAACGCGCCGAAACGGAGGGACGGTTACGGGCAGCATGCACAGACACTCTGCTGGTCGGCGACGCCGACAGCGAATTCGCAGTTCTCTCACCTGGCTCCGCCGCCTGCTTGACTGCGCCGCGCTGCGAGTGGTTGTTCACGCGGGCGTCGTCGTCGTCGACAGCGCCGGGGAACGGCATGCAAAGGCGCGCTGGAACGAAAGAAAGAAAGAAGAAAGAAGAGAAGGCGCTTTTTGGGAGAGAGGAAGCAAAGAGTGCGAGCGAGCGAGCTTTTCCCCTCCTCTCTCTCTCTCTCTCTCCACTCTTCGCTCCTCTTCTCGGGGGAAAAAAAAACGCCTCCTCCTTTTCCCGTAAACAAGAGAAGAAGATGAGCAGCGTCGACGAGGAGCACGCAGCAGCAGCAGCCACCGCCTCCGCTTCCCTCGCGCTCTTCGAGTCCCAGCTCGCGAA
>Ga0315284_10014062_pt1 | contig 11404 bp, 9 predicted proteins | sample YL17G09_16_MG_FD_203696 | JGI IMG/M metagenome (GOLD analysis project Ga0315284, IMG submission 203696) | Sediment microbial communities from Yellowstone Lake, YNP, Wyoming, USA - YL17G09_16 | ecosystem: Environmental > Aquatic > Freshwater > Lake > Sediment | place: USA: Wyoming | collected... | reverse complement strand
CTGGTGGATGGCGGGGTCGCCGAAAATATTCCCGTAATATCGGCCCGCGAGATGGGCGACATTGTCATCGCCGTGGACGTCACCATGCCGCCGCAACTGGGGCCTCCCCCCTATGAGCCGTGGGTTATGGCCAACCAGGTAACCGGCCTGATGCAGCAGGAACGCAACCTGGAACTCTTGTCGCAGGCCGATTTGATCCTGCAACCGGTCCCCGATTCGCTGGGCAGTTTTTCCTTTTCCGAAGCCGCCGGCCTGATTGAACTCGGCTACCGAGCAACGATGGATAGGATTGAGGCGATCAGAAACTTGCTGTCAAGACGCGCCTGGGAGTCTGATTCGGCGTTAATCTCGGTGAAAACGGTTGCCTATCGCTTTCTGCCTGATGAGGAATCCGCGGCTGACATCCGCGACGCGCTGCTATCCGGAAGCGCCCTGTTCGACCGCGCCGATGCTGCGAGCGCGGTAGGCCAGGCCGAAATTCTGAGCGAGTTAGAGCACCTCCAGAACCACCCCACAGTGGCGGATTGCTGGGCCGAGCTAAAAAGTGAGGAACTGACCTTTGTGGTCTGCCTGAATCCCCGGCTCCGATCCATCCGCTTGCAGGGAATGGCGCAGGTGGATCCGGCGAAGCTGCTATCAGCGCTGTGGGCGGATACCGGAGAAATCATTGACAGCCAACAATCCGCCATTCGATTGGAAAACATTTTGCGCGACTATCGTGCAAGCGGCAATCCACTGGCGAGGATCGAATCCGTCACCTTGGATACAAATGGCCAGGTTACGATTTATATTGATGAAGGAACGATCCAATATCTGCGGGTTGAGGGCAACAAAAAGATCAGCCGCCGCCGCATTTTGCGCGATTTCGGATTGAAATCCGGACTGCTACTTGACCGCGCGGCACTGTCGGACGGCATCGCCGAACTATACGGCAGCGGGCTTTTCAATTCCGTGCGGGCGACTTGTATCGGGAATGCGGTCAACATCAAAGTGACCGAAGGGCCGCTGCCCCGGCTGCGCTTGGGCGCCGGCTTTGACACCGAACGTCGCGGGCGGGGTTTCGCGGAAGCCTCCTATGCCGCCCTGCCTCTGGTCGGGGGCGACGTTACCGGATTGGTCCGCTATGGCGAACTCGACGAAATTTACCGAATAAGCTATCGGAATTTGGCTATCTTTCAAACCTATCTGGAAGGATCGAGTTCCCTGGAATCATCCCATACAGAGTACTATAATTTTGATGCAGAGGGCGACCGCCAAGGCCGGTATAATTTCGACCGCGCGAGCGCCGCGATTCACATCGGCCAGCAATTCAGGACCTGGGGGCGGATGGTGCTGGGCTTGCGGGCGGATCGAATCCGCCCCGACTATGAAGGAGCGCCGTCCGAATGGGATTTGCGCCGCGTGTTCCTCCGCTCCGAAATAGATACTCAGGATCGCGCCGAGTTCCCCACCTCCGGCCGGCGCTATGAATTCCTAATGGAATCGGCGGCGCCGGCGCTGCGCGGCGACGTCTCCTTCAATCGAATCCGCCTCAATTTTCGCAATATTCAATCCCTCACGCACCGGCTGGTACTGACAACGACGCTGGATGGCGGAATTTGCGATCAAGCTACGCCCTTCTCCGAATGGTTTCGATTGGGCGGCGAGCTGAATTTCCCGGGACTGCACGAAGACGAAAAAGCCGGACGCCAGATGATCAACCTCGGCGTGGAACTGCGAGAGGACCTGGTCAGCCGCTTTCTCGCAGACGCCTATTTCTCCTTGCACGGCCACATTGGAACCATCTGGGAGGAGCTCGACGCCGACGTGAATCGCGATGATTTCATGAATTCGCTGGGGTTGAGTTTTTCTCTGGATACAGTGCTGGGACCGATCTCCATCACCTACGGCCATGTCTTCCCCGCCAGCCAGACCGCGGCGCGAGATCTGATCTACTTCAATCTCGGGCATCGCTTCTAATGCTCCTGCAGCCAAACGACCAGCAGATAGATCGCACAAATGAGTAATTGCAGGAGAATAAATGTCCTCTGAGTGAAAGCAGGCTTTCCGACATGCTGCTTTCGCCACCAGAGCCAGCCGGTGGCGAGGGGCAGAATCAGAATGCCCATGCCATGTGAAGATTCGCGGACTGAGCCAAGATAGAAGCCGAGGAGCGCGGCTGTCAGGGCGGGCGTCGAACAGGCCAGGGGAAGTCCCTGCGCTTTCTCTTTCCGCAGGATGATAACGGAGACGATCAGCGATAGTACGGAGGCAGCCACCGTCACCCCCAGACGTTCATAGCTCGAAATCATAGGAACGAAACCGTTAATTTATGTGCGATTATAGAAAAGATGCTTGTTTTCGGGGATAGGATAATGTATATTTGCGAGCAATTTTGTATGAAAATTACTAATAATCCCCTTACGGATCCACTTATTCAACAGCTTGAAGCCACGTCGCATGACGAGACGTTAAAAATACCTCAATTCATATAAGCTTCACATAAAACTGCCCATAATATCATCATCATCGAGTCCCAGGCAATGAAAAGCAAACCCGTGCGAGTCTGCGACGTCTCCCGACTCGTGCGCATCCCCAGTTCATCCCTCATTGATTTCCTCAAGGAACGAGGCTACAACATCCGCAATGACTACCTGGCGCCTCTCTCCATTCGTATGCTGGAGCTGATCCAAAATGGATTTAACGAGGGGCCGCCGCTTCAGGAGCTGAATCCACTTTTCTCTCAGGCGCAAGAATGGGAACAATCCAATCCAGAAGTTGTTGAGCAACTCCACACCCCGCCACCGCCGCCTCCCAAATCAATTCTAGGTGAAGAAGACCGGGAATTCCGCCGGCGGCGCAGACGGCAGCCGCGCATCAGCTTCCTGCCGCCAGCTCAGCCGGTGAATACGGGCCGCATTCCTCTGACGCCGCTCGATCTGGAAATCATTCACCGGATGCTGGAGCTCGAAGAACCTAAGAAGATGCACCTGCGGGATCATCTGCGGCGCAAGAGCATTTTGGAAGCAATATCAAGAATGCAAGAATAGATAATTCCTTTAACCGAGGAGCATCCATGCCCCAATCACGATCGAACATTGATATGGTCGAGGCGCTAAAATACTGGAGAATGAAGCGCAGCTATTCACAATCGAAGCTGGCTCAGGTCACCAGCACCAGCGCTCTAACTATCGGCCAATTGGAATCGGGCAGACGTAAGGCCCGGGGTCATACGCTGAACAAAATTCTGCAGGGACTGAATATGACCGAGGCGGAGTTTTTCGGCATGGGGGGAGGAATTCCGGGCGCGGAGCCGGCCGTGGCCGCGGCGCCGGCGTTTGAAGAAGCGCCTGTTCACCATAAGGCGGTTGCAGCGCCGCCGCGCGAACCCGGGACGCTGCGCCTCTCCAACCTCGATCTGGAACTACTGAACCGCATCCTCAATCTGGATTTCGAAGGCAAGGTGGAAGTCCTGAAAATGCTTCAAGGCCTGGCCTAACAGATCGAATTACAAAATCAGGGCGGACCACCTTCTGCGGTGTCCGCCCTTTTGCTCTAGGGCTGCCTTTTCGCCCTACTTTAGGTATAGAATCCTCTGATACGCCGGCCCCTGAGGACTTTCCGCCGCCAAGAAATAAACGCCCGAGCCAACCTTCGGGCTCCAGGTTCGATTGATGGCGCCGGGCTCGAAATATCCTTCCGCCAGTATGTCAACCAACCTTCCTGCCAGATCGTAAACGGATAAGGTGACACGCCCGGGCTTCAACAGTTCAAATGACACCTGCAAGGTGCTATTGAACGGCCGGGGGGACGCGGATAGCCCGCCACTGATGGGAGTTCCCGCCTGAGGATGCAGCTGCAGACCGGCATTCTGCCACACGGCTGTATAGGAGTCCTGATTCAGATTTCGGGTGTCGGTCCAGATCGGATGGATCACATTATCACGCACCGCCAGTCCATTGTATTCGCCAATCAGGCCCGAATCCAGAGAATCGAGGCCGGGATTGGAGGAGACCGTGGTGATGCGCTCGTTGGGGGACCAACTCAGGCCGCCATCGCTGGAATAACTGTAATAGAGATCCATATAGAGATTCTGCACGGGATCGTTGCGGCGGTCGTAGAAGATGACATGCAGAACTCCCTGTTCATCGCAGACCAGCCAGGGGTGAAACTGATCGCAGCCGTTGGCGACGGCGTCATCATTGATGCGGATGGGGCGGGACCAGGTATCGCCGCCATTCGCAGATCGCGTGAAGAGCAGATCCGTGTCGCCGTAGATATCATCGCTGTAGGCGATATAAATATAGCCTCGATTCGGCCCGTTGGTGATATCCACGTCCATGGCTGGATAGCAGAAAATGAGCAGGCTGGGAGTGATGTAAGCCGAGCCGAAGCTGGTGGATTGAACCGCGACGTCCGTCCCCCAGGTAACTCCCCCGTTCAGCGACTTATCAAAACGGATTCCGTAGGGAGAGCCGGTCTTGACCCAGGCGATATAGACTTCCCCGGAAGGGCCGACGGCCGGAACCGGCCACTGGACACCGGTCAGGTCACTGACTTGAGTCGGCGCTTCCCAGGAGGTCCCTTGCGACGTGGAGCGCACACAATGAATCCTCGTGGTGGACGTGAATTTCGCCCAGGCCACGTACAGATTGCCATCATAGGGGCTGCCGGTGCGGTCGCAGGCGATGAGCTCCTTATCTTCAAAAGAGTTCGGCGCCGCATTCACCGCCGGGTAGAACGGTCCCCAACTTACGCCGCCATCCGTGGAGGCGGAAACATACAGACCATCTTCACCGACGGGATCGTAGCTCAGGATACAGACGTACATGGCCCCCGCTGAATTATATGTTAAGGCCGGATCGCTCTGCCAGGGGTAGACCATTTGCGGGAACAGGTCATCGTGCCAGGTCCAGCCTCCATCGAAAGAATAGCCCACGCCGACGCGGCGGTATCCCAGCCGGAAATCGCGCCAGACGGCGACCACGTTCAGCGGATTTTGTGGATTGACCACGATTTGCTGTTCGTTCTGCACCTGGCCTGATTGATCGGAATTGATGCGAAGGTTCAACCAGTTGTCCACGAGGCGCGCCGGGGGAGCCTCCACGGGCATGCCATGTTGCACCGACTGCAGCAGCGCCAGGGGCTGTTTGATTTCCACAGGTGTGACCTGGCCAATGCCGACCGGCGCCAACCCCAGGCATAGAGCCAAAACGCACTGTAATCTGTTCATTCGCTCCTCCCTTGAATAAGCTTATACCATAATCTACAAAGAAAAGATGAGAAAATCAAGTTCTTTTGCTTTCCTATCGCTGAAACGGAGCAACTTAATGCAGGAAATCGCAGTCGAATAGTTTAGACAAGAAGGCCTCGCAGGGGGATTCCCGTATGCACCGTATTATTGGCTCCATCATCATGACCGGCGTGATGGCCGCGGCCTCGCTGGCGAGCGAGGACAGCGTGCGCGTGCTGCGCTCCCATCCCACCAACAGTCCTTCGCTGGACGGCGTGTTGAATGCCGATTGGTGGAGCGCCTCGCCGGGAACCGACTTCGTTCAGCTCAATCCCAATGAGGGAGAACCTTCCACGCAGCGTACCGAGGTGCGCATCATGCACTCGCCCAAAGCGATCTTCGTGGCCTTCCGCTGCTATGACTCCGAGCCCGAAAAAGTCCACAGCATCCTGACGAAACGTGACCGCATCTCGGACTGCGATCAGGTCACCTTCTATCTGGATCCCTATCATGACCATCGCACCGGCTACTACTTCACCACCAACCCTGACGGCGTGCAGCAGGAAGGCGTCATGTACAATGATGACTGGATGGATATGGCCTGGGACGGCTATTGGGAGGTGGCGACCACGCGGGATGATTCCGGCTGGACGGCGGAGATGAAGATTCCCTTAAGCTCCCTGCGCTTCAAGAATGGCGGAGGCGAGCACATCTGGGGGATGAATGCTCAGCGGTATATTTACCGCGACAAGGAGAGCACCTACTGGCAGTCGGTGAAGCGCGATACCGGGCGTCGCGTCAGTCTTTTCGGACATCTGGAAGGGCTCTCGGGGTTGGAGCCGGGCACGGGGCTGGAACTGCGGCCCTATGCGGTGGCCGATTTTCGCGAAGAGGGAGCTCAGCCGCTGCAGGGCGAAAATGACTGGGAAAACCTCGGCTTGGACGCCAAATACCGCCTGGCCTCCAACCTCATACTGGATGCGACCATCAATCCCGATTTCGCTCAGATCGAAGCCGATGATGAAGTGATCAACCTATCAGATTATCCGGTATATTTGGAGGAAAAGCGGCCTTTCTTTCTGGAGGGCACCAGCATTTTTGACACCCCCTTCCAGCTCTTTTACAGCCGCCGCATCACCAATCCCGAGGCGGGCGCCAAACTGTCCGGCAAAATCGGAAGCCTGCGGGTCATGGGCATCGCCGCCCGCAACCTCAATGAGGATGACGATATCGAAGATTTCGGCGTTTTGCGGCTGAAGCAGGATATTTTTAAAAAGAGCGAGGTGGGGATTCTGCTGACCGACAAGGAAGGGCCCGGCGATGAATGGGCCCGCGTTTGGGGAGCCGACGCCAAACTCCGACCGAAAGAAACCTGGACAATTGATTTGAGCGCGGCGCAGAGTTTCAAGCCGGAGCTGACCGACAACAATTGGCAGTATCGCTGGGAAATCCTGTATACATCTGACAAGTATTCGGGTTCATTCACCCATTCCGCCATGATGCGGGATTTCCAGGCGAATGATGCTGGCTGGACCAACTACAGCGATTATCAACGTATATACACTTGGCTGCAATATGCGCCACGCCCGGAGAAGTGGGGAATTCGCAAAATCTCCAATAACTACAATGCAACCTATGAAGGGCTGTACGACCTATCTCACAAGCAATTCAATATCAATTATAATCTCAGCGTTCAAACGATGAACTACTGGTGGTTTGGCGGAGGCGCCGAGTATTCCGAATCCTACCGCCGCCATTACGCCGAAGAGGGCGAAGTCTACACCAATACGGACAATTTTGGAAACTACAATTTTGAGCACTATTACAGCCGGTGGTGGTGGGCATGGTTCGAGACCGACTACTCCAAACCCTTCGCGTTCAGTCTGAATTACAGCCTGGGGGATTTCCGGGACGGATATGAACACGATGCCAGCCTGGGCCTTCAAGTCCGCCCCAGGAACAATTTGAGTATAGCGCTCCAGAATAATTATGGCCGCGTGACCGGCGCCTCAGAAATCAATGACGGCGCCGCAACGGATTTCTTCCTGGGACGGTTGAAGGCGGAATGGACGTTGACGCGCCGGCTCTTCACCCGCCTGAACGTGCAATATGTCTATGGTGATGAAATCTATTTCACCAACGCTTTGCTGGGTTACAACTTCGCACCAGAGAGCTACTTCTATCTGGCATATGACGATGAGCGCGGCCAGTTTCTGGGCTGGGATTCCGTGCAGAACCGGACCATCAAGGCGAAGGTGTCGTATTTTGTGCAGATATGATCAGTAAACAGTAAACAGATACAGAGAACAGAAAGGGGCGCATCCACCGCGGCGGATGCGCCCCTACTGTTTACTATTCACAGTTCACAGTGCGCTGTTCACTCTACTTCGTTACCATCTTCTTGAGCGCAGCGGTGGGCAGCGACTTGGGACGCTCGATCGGTTCGCCCCAGGCGCGACTGACCACGGCCTGCGAGCACAATCCCATGGAGCGGGAGATGCTGAAGAGCACCGTGTAGTAATCGAACTCGGTCATGCCGAAGTGATAGAGCAAGCAGCCGGATGCCGCATCCACGTTCGGCCAGGGATCCTTGATTTTTTGAACCTGCTTCAGAACCTCGGGAACGACGGTGAAGACGCGCGCCATGGTCTGATAAACGGGATCCTGAGGACAGACTTTGGCGCCAAACGCATGGAAGGCGTCAAAACGCGGATCGGTGATCCGCAATACGGCATGTCCATAGCCCGGGACCACCTTCCCGGAGTCCAATGTTTGCTGAGCATAAACCTTGAGCTGCTCTTCGGTGGGCGCGCCGCTGAACTTCTTCATGGTCTCGAGAATCCAGGCCAGGCATTCCTGATTGGCCAGACCGTGCAACGGACCGGCCAAGCCATTCAGTCCGGCGCTGGTGGCATAGTAAACATCCGATAGCGCCGAGGCCACGCAATGCGCCGTGTGCGCCGACACGTTGCCGCTCTCGTGGTCGCTGTGAAGCACCATGTAGAGGCGCATCAGGTCCTTGAACTCGGGCTTGTCCGAGATGCCCAGCATGTGGGCGTAGTTGCCGGCCCAATCGAGCTTGGGATCGGCGGCAATCCGCTTGCCCTTATTGAAGCGCATGCGGTAGATGCCGGCTCCGATGGCGGGCAATTTGGCCAGCAGATCGAGGGAATCTTCCAGCGTCGGCATCCAGTATTCCGCTTTTTTCATGCCCGCATCGTAGCGCTTGCGGAACTTCGATTCGCGTTCCATGACCAGAATAGCCGTATCGAACATGGCCATGGGGTGGGAATCTTTCGGCATGGCATTCAAGACGTCCCAAACATACTGGGGGACTTCGGAACGCTTCTGCAAATCGGCTTGCAGATCGGCCACATCGGCTTTGGTGGGCAGTTCGCCGACCAGTAGCAACCAGAGAATCTCTTCGGGGAGGCGGTCGGTCAATTCCTTGACCGGGATGCCGCGGATAATCAAACCCCTATCGGGTGGGACTTCCGACGTATCGCAAACCAAACCCTTCACGCCGCGCATGCCTCCGTAGGCGGCGCCCAGCGTGACTTCGCTGATCACCTTGTCCCCGTGTTCTTTAATTAATGCGCGAATCTCCTCCGACATTTTCGGATAGACTTCGCTTAACTTTTTCTGCAATGCTGACATGGTATGTCTCCTTCGTTTCGTGTCCGCCTTAAGTCAAGGTCTTAATATTCGGACAGGGCGTTTAGTTGGATGCGGGTCAGCTCTGGCGAGCGGCGCGCATGAACAAATTGTACTTCAAAATGCACCATACGGCCCTGACTCCGTCCCGCCAGGCTATCTTTTTACCTTCTTCGTAAGTTCGTCCATAATAGGAAATAGGAATTTCATAGATGCGCCATCTGCCGTGCGCTAATTTGGCTGTGATTTCCGGTTCAAAGCCAAAGCGATCCTCCTGTAGCTCGATGGACCGAATCACTTCACGGCGGAAGGCTTTGTAGCACACCTCCATATCAGTGAGATTGAGATTGGTGAAGACATTGCTGAGTAAGGTTAGGAAACGGTTTCCCACGCTGTGCCAGAAGTAGAGCACGCGATGAGGCCCGGCGCTTAAGAAGCGGCTGCCGAAAACCACATCTGCCACCCCAATGAGGATGGGGTTGATCACCTTGGGAATCTCGGCGGGGTCGTATTCCAAATCCGCATCCTGGACAATCACGACATCGCCGGAGGCCTGCCGGAAGCCGGTGCGGAGCGCCGCGCCCTTGCCGCGATTTCGGTCGTGGTGAATCGCTCGCACTCGGGGGTCCTGAGCGGCGCAACGGTCCGCCTCTTTCGCCGTTCCGTCGCTGGAGCCGTCGTTGACCAGCAGGATTTCCAGCTCGCAGCCATAGTCCACCTCGAGAACGCGGCCCAGCAGTTTGGCGAGGGTTGCTTCTTCGTTATAAACCGGAACGACGATAGAAAGTTTCATACTGGATCAGGATGTCAGGCCGCCGCCCGGCAATTGGAGGATCTCCGGGATCGCCATTGGCTATAACCGGCCGCGCCGAGCATTGCAAAGAGCGGAATCAGGGGAATGCGAAACCGCGAAAAGGCCGAAGGGCCGCCAGAGAGAGCCAAAATATAGAGCGCCATACCCCAGATGAAAAGCTGCTCCACTGTGAAACTCCTGGTCTTCCAGCCAAACCACAAGGCCAAAAGCACTCCCAGGTAAAGCAGACCCAGAAATATCACCGCCAACACCAAAGCCAGCAACAGTGCAGGATTCCGGCGGAGGCCGGCCAGCGATTCGCCGCCATCGCTTAAGCCCACCATCTCCAAAAGCTGCTGAATTCCCGGGCGTAACAGCATGCGAATGATGCCTCCGATATATAGTCGGGCGAAGAGGATCGGATGCTGGACGATGATCTCCTTCCCCTCACTTCCCCATCGTTCGCTGAGCTGCTCAAATGTAAACGGAGCCGTCTCAGGGTGCTGCTCGCGGTAGGTCTGGCCGCGCTCCAAGGGTCCGCCCCGCCCCATACCCAGCTTCTGCTGGGCTTCTTCCATGCTTATGCCATCGCGGCGCGGCGACTACGGCCGCCCCCTGCCAGAAGTAGGAATAAAATCCCTCAATGGAGGTGTAGACCGAGCTGCCGGTGAGGCGCTGATTCCGCGCCTTCCAAGCGCCTATGAAAACGAGGCTGGGCAATACCAGCAGAAGAATACCGATTAAAAGCTCGACCGACAGGCGCTTCTGCAACAATCCCCAGGCCAGAAATCCGAGCACGGCCGGATAGATTAAGTAGCTGCTGAGCGGGCGAACGGAGGTGGCTGCGGCCAAACATATACCAGATAAGAGACCCCAGGCGGGCTGGCCTGCGGATTGCAGGAAACGAGTGCCATAGAGAGCGGAGAGAATTATAAATGCCGTAAACAGCGTCTCCGCCATGATCTTCATGGAATACGTGAAGGAGATCGGATCCAGTGCCAGAATGACGGCGGCGAAAAGTCCGACCTTTTCATCCCAGATGCGAGTGGCCACTGCATAGGTCAGGCCGATGGTCACGAGACTGATGACGATCTGCACGCAAGCTGCCGCCGGCCATGATTCGCCAAAGACAGAATAAATCAGGGCCAAAAAGGCTGGATAACCCGGCGTCCGATAGGTTTGCGGGATTTCGGGATGATCAACGGACATAGAGAAAGAGCCGAGACGCAGCAATGATACCGCTGTCTCATGGTACGCTCGGGAATCAGCCCAGCCAAACAGATCCGGATGCCCCTGCTACGCGATCAACCATACGGTCAATTTCAGGATCAGCGAGGCCAAAAGGATCAAAAATAGAATTCGATGATGCCTGGGGAATATGGGGATTTTGGACTCTTTCATCATGGTTTGCTTGCGCCGATGGGGATGCCTTCATGACTCGCCAGCCCCTATCTCAGCGGCCAAAATGTATCGCTTTTCAAGATTAAAATCAAGCGAAATCTCGGGGATGACGCTTGGAAATCACTTCTTGGCAGCTTCAATGGCGATCAACTTTTCCTTCATCTTCAGGCCCCCCCCGAAACCGCCCAAACTGCCGTTAGCCGCGACTACCCGATGGCAGGGGATGAATAGCGGAATGGGATTGATCCCGCACGCGCTCCCCACGGCGCGCATCGCACCGGGCGAACCCACACGCCGAGCCACCTCGCTGTAGCTCAGCGTCTTGCCGTGCGGGATTTTGAGCA
>Ga0315284_10014061_pt1 | contig 11404 bp, 13 predicted proteins | sample YL17G09_16_MG_FD_203696 | JGI IMG/M metagenome (GOLD analysis project Ga0315284, IMG submission 203696) | Sediment microbial communities from Yellowstone Lake, YNP, Wyoming, USA - YL17G09_16 | ecosystem: Environmental > Aquatic > Freshwater > Lake > Sediment | place: USA: Wyoming | collected... | reverse complement strand
TATTAGGGTTATACGAGGTTCTCCAGGTCCGAGAGGCAGAGTACCGGCAGTTGCTGGAGCAACAAGTCGAACCTGTTCTGACGGCCTTGAACGCATCACCACTTCCGGCCTGATATGTCTGCCAACCTCCTGGCATCTATTGCCGATTACGAGACGTTCGTCTATGGACTGCCGGAGGCTTTTGCTTCCACTCAGATGTCCACGCTCGTCGTCGTGCATACCGGCCCACTGACGGCTGTAGCCTGTCAAGGGACATACCTGCACCAAAAAAAATGATGCTTATCCACTCGCCAACGAATCTGGCTATTGACTTTTTTGCACAACGGCAATATACTATGAGTACGCGACCAGCATCCTATGCCTTATGGCTACCCCGAGCTTATTGGTTGGTTGAAGCAGTAAGAGCGTTAGGGAGGTAGATATCGCATATAGGCGCGTTAACTGTCCTACCTGCGGCCACAAATCCAGAGTTAGTATCAGGTGGTTCAGTTACGCCTGCCAAAAGTGTGGCTTGGAGCAGATCTTGGACCTGGAGAACTTTGACCGCCCCAAGCACATAGTCAAAGCTCCCAGGACGTGCATCAGTTGCCAGGCGCCGATACAGCTTATCGGGCGCCCAGCATGGTTTACATGTCCGGAATGTAAGTCACGTGTTGATCTAGAGATACTACCAGTGCAGTGGTATGCGTGACAGCTTTTTGCCCCCTTCCTGACAGCCTCCACTAACTGAGGATTGCTGTCGCACGCTGAGCAGATACGGGCCAAGCGGCGGCGGACTAAGGGACTGGCGACAGGGTTCGCTGTCGCCGTAGGGTCTCCCCGGCCCTATTGCATTAGGTCATCTTGAGCAAAGGAGGAAGCAGAGCGATGAGCAACAGAAAGCAATGGCAAAGGGTAATTGGTTTGATGCTAGTCGTAGCGTCACTGGCCGGGTGCGGCGGAGCACAAGTTGAGCTGATTCCCACACCATCGCCACCCACCGCCACCCCTACACCAATACCGCCAACACCTACTTCTACACCTCTACCAACACCGACGCCATCTTCAGGTGTGCTTAGGGGGAAGTTAATAGGGGCCGTAAGCCAGAAGCCACTAGTGGGAGCAGCGCTAATTCTCTGTTTGGTTGGCGCTGAAAGGGAATGCACCTTGCAAGCAGACCTGATCGCTACTACTGAGGACGATGGGGATTTTGAATTGACGGATGTTCCACCTTCCTCCTATGCGGTATTCTACGACCCTTCCGGAAACGCAAAAGCTGGTTGGAAAGAAATGGATGGGCTAGAGATAAGCCTAAAATTCGAGGGCGTGGCGATGTTCTCCCCATCACCGGAGCGCACCGAGTTCTTCTCCACCTTTGGCGGGGGCGAGAGCATAGGCATGACCCCACAGACATCCATCAACTTTGATGCTGAAGGCAATGCAACGGGAGAGGGTTCCCTTATTTCCAACAAGTATGGCTTAACGCTACAATTCCACGACGGACAACCGTTAACCATTCAAGTCCAGCGTGGAGAAACCACAGGATTGGAGATCATGGCATGGGGATTGTAATAAATGAGCAGTATGTGACATAACAACTGCAAGAAAGGTTGGAGACGTATCAAGAACCCTGGGTCCCCCGTACAGGCGGTTCATCAAGGAGCAGTTGAATACGCCGACGGAGACATTTCAGTCCATGGGGTACAGGCTGTTCGCCGGAGAAAGTCAGTACGTTGACAAATCTGGCAAGCGCCAATATACCATATTGAGTGTACTTACCTGCGCCGCCTCCCGGAGCGAGATTCCTCTGCCCCGTTGAACATCCTTGGCCGAACGTATTTCCTCAGTCAGGGGCAGACGCTCCGGGGGGCGGTGGCCCTCACAGACACAAGGCGCCTTTCGTGTGCCGCTTTCTTCGCCACCGGGAATTCGACACCATAGCCAAGCGCATGGGGACAGTCATTCATCTGTTTCACACAGGCTTACGGGTTTGGTGTCTGCGTGCAGAGAGAGAAATCGAACCTGCCTGAATAGAATGAGGTCCGCACGCTGGCCCGACAAAGCGCACTCATCCAGCATTTGATCCTATCTGTTCACGAGCAGCTTCAGCAAGGTCAAGAAGTGGACGATGTGTTTGCCTACCTATTCGCCAAGCAACGGGCCGCTGTGGCAGCTTGATGACTCGCCCACTGCTCGCCCAAAACACAACAGTCGAGTCTGGTAGTCTACCTTCTGAGCCATCTCGTCGAAGCCGTCGAACAGGAGCAGCAGTTTGCCGTCGGCGTTGAAGCGGCGGAAAGCCTCGTATCCGGCCTGGATACCATAGCGGTTGACCAGGAAGTCGGTCACCAGTTGCTTCAGGTTCACCGCCTTGGCATAGTCGCGCAGCGAGATGAGGATGGGGATACGGTGGTGGTCAGGGTCCGCCAGCCACCGCCGCCCCAGTTTGGCCGCGTACTGGCAGCAGAAGGAGGTCTTGCCCGTGCCATAGTCGCCCAGGATCGAGATGTGGTTGCGGGTAGGGTCGTCCAGCCAGCGGTCCACGTACTCGTCCATGGGCTTGTAGACGGACCCGTCGCTGCCCTGGCAGCCCAGGTCCACGTAGTAGGTGCTGAGTTCGTCCCCCTCGTAGCCGGCCACCAGTGCGTGTACGTAGGGCTCGAAATTGATCAGTTCGCGGTAGAACTCGCCGAGCGTATTGTCATAGCCTGACCTACTTTGCGCCGCAGCCAAACGGCTTTAACGCGGAGACGCAAAGGGGCAGAGACGCAGAGAAAAACACCGCCCTTGCGCACTCTGGACGTGCAGGCCCTGAATCTGCGACTAATCGTATTGGGCCTAAAGCAACTCACGGATCTCGTGCTCGATGTCGGTCAGGTACACGAGCAAGCGCTGCCCGACATCGTCTTTGTCGAAAGACACACACTGATACCTGGCCCGCTGGCTCTGAAACTCTAGTTCCTTATAGCGCGGCCAGACATTCCACCGGAGCTCCTTGGCCTTGTGGATCCAGTCGTCGCGTTCTGCATGGGACAGAAAATGGAAGCCCCGGCCAGCAAACCAGGCTTCTACCAGGTGCAGGGCGGCGTAGAATGTGCCTGTCACTACCCAGTCAAGGAAGGGAGTGGTCGCTGGGTCCAGAGCCACAATCATTCGGCGGTTGTGGTTGGCTTGACGCAGGTGAGCGGGTTGGTCAGGCATTGGGTGATACACTCCGTTGAGCGACGGCATCAACGCCTTCGACGCTCATCGCTTCTGAAAGAGGCTTGTCCTCCCGATCTACCAGGTTGAACTTGAAGCCCCAGTCGGGAAATTGCTCCATAAGTTCCCACTCGACATCGTACAGATGGAAACGTTCCTCCTCAGTGCTCTGGTTGGCGACCAGCCAGCACTCGAAGCCCCACGGCCGGATCCACACGTAGGCTGTCTCCAGCGCAGGGCTAGAGGTCGCCAGGCGTGTGATTCGCTCTGCAACAGCCTGAGCATCCGCCGCTTGCGGCATGACCTGGATCGTGGGCGAGAAAGGCAGCGCCCCGGGTACGCCGGTCTCACCTTGACGAACGATTTGCCGGGCCTGTTTCTGCCGCTCCGCAAAGCGGGAATGGTGGGTCAGCACATAATCCTCCAATTCACCCTCGTCCACAGGCAGCAGGACAGCCGACGGCCGCCCCTGGTACGTGACGATGTATCTGGCCCCTTCCTCCCGCACAGCCCGCAGGATCTCACTGGTCCGGTTCTTTAATTCACGCACGCCTACTCTGGGCATAGTCTTCCCCTCCAATGAATGTAGCCACAATTGTGGCCATAATATACTACGCCCTCCACCTTCTGTCAACCCCGTGCTTACAGGATGTGATCCTCGATTTGCTCCCTGTCTCCCACTCTGGTATAATGGCCGCGTTCGCGGGGCCCGCGTTCGAGCGAGGAGGGCGGCCATGACGGAGTGGCAGACAGACAATAGACGTGGTTTGAGTATCGGCTTTAGCCTGCTGGCCGCCGTCGTCCTGATAGACGTGGACCTGATCTGGCTGGCGACGACCCGCCCGCTGGGGAGCGGGACGTTCGTGATCGGCCTGGCCGTGCTGCTCAGCCTGATCCTGCTGGGGTTGGTCGGGTACTGGTTGTACGGCCTGGCCCGCTCGGGATATACCCTCGACCGCAACGCGCTGATCATCCACTGGGGGCCGACGCAGCAAATCATCCCCACCACCCAGATCAAGCGCGCGCTAAAGGGGGACGAAGTCGCCGGGCACGTCCAATTCCACGGTGTCATGTGGCCCGGCCACTGGGTCGGCTACGGCGAGGTTCCCGGCATGGGTTCGGCCTTCTTTTACGCCACCGTCCCGCCCCGCGAGCAAGTCTACATCGTCACGCCCGGCCTCACTTACGGCATCTCCCCCACTGACCCGCAACGCTTCCTCGACTCGCTCCGCCAACGGTTGCAGATGGGGCCTACCCAGATCGTGGAGCAATCCTCGAAACGAGCGGGCTTTCTAAACTGGCCGCTCTGGCGGGATACCATGGGACTGGCTCTGCTGGCGGCGGGCTTCCTGGCGATCCTGGCACTGACCGGCCTGTTGTGCTTCCGGTTTCCCGCGTTGTCCCGGCTGGTGCCGCTGCACTTTAACGTGGCAGGCACCCCCGACCGGCTGGGCCCCCGAGGGCAGATCTTTTTCATCCCATTCATCGGCCTGCTGGCCCTGGTGCTCAACGGCGTCCTGGGCGGGCTGGCATACCGGTACGAGCGGATGGCCAGTTACCTGCTGTGGAGCGGGGCCGTCCTCACCCAGGTGCTGGTGTGGATCGCGGCGGTCGGGATTCTGGGACGGATGTAGATGCTCGGAACCGTCAACCCCTTTGAACTCCTCGGCGGGTTCGCCCTCTCTCTCGTCATCGGCCTACTCGGCTACAAGCGCGGCGCGCTGAGCGGCAGCGGCGTGGCGGGCGCGCTCATCACCGGCACGCTCATGTTCGGGCTGGGGGGCTGGGAGTGGGGGACTTGTCTCATCGTCTTCTTCGTCTCTTCCAGCGCATTCTCTTTCTACCGCGCGCGCGAGAAGCAGGCGTTGGCGGAAAAGTTCGCCAAGGGCCACCGGCGCGACCTGGGGCAGGCGCTGGCCAATGGGGGCCTGGCGGCGCTCCTGGCCGTGCTCTCCCAACTTTTCCCCCCCTCCCAGGGGGGGTATGGGGGGGTCTGGTTCCTGGCCTGCGCCGGGGCGATGGCGGCCGTCAATGCCGACACCTGGGCCACCGAACTGGGCGTGTTGAGCCGGCGCCCCCCGCGCCTGATCACCACCAACCGGCCGGTCGAGGTGGGCACCTCGGGGGGCGTCACCTGGCTGGGGATCGTCGCGTCGCTGGGGGGGGCGCTCCTGATCGGCCTGTTCGGCGGGCTGGGGCTGGCGGTCCTGCGCCAGGGCTGGGCGCAGGCGGCCACAGTGCTGGTGGCGGCGACGGTGGGCGGGGTGGCCGGCTCGCTGTGCGATAGCCTGCTGGGGGCCACGGTCCAGGCCATCTATTGGTGCGGCGCCTGTGGGAAGGAGACGGAGCGCAGAGTGCACCGTTGTGGGGCTGAGACGCGCTTGCAGCGGGGGTGGCACTGGTTGGACAACGACCTGGTCAATTTGGTCGCCTCCGCGGTGGGCGCGCTCGTCGCAGCCGGGATCGGATGGGCGCTGCTGAAAGGGGTGTTTCTATGATTCTACCGGGCGTAGACGAAACGCGGTATGGCCCTTACGACGTGGTGGTGGCCGGTGGTGGCATGGCGGGCCTTGCGGCGGCCATCGCGGCGGCCCGCCGCGGAGCCAGCACCTTGCTGGTCGAACAAGCGGGCTGGCTGGGCGGCATGGGCATCACCGGCGCGACCGGCCTGCATAGTTTCTTCAACGTCTTCGACGCCCATCCCGGCGCGGGGCGGCTGCGCGTGGTCGCCGGCATCGCCCAGGAATTGGTGGATCGCGTCGCGCAGCACGGCGGCGGGATCGGGCACGTGCGCATGGAGCGTGGCGGCGACTTTTTGAGCATGATTACGCCCGTCGAGCCCGAGACGTTCAAACTGGCCGCCGCACGCACGTGCCTGGAAGCCGGGGTGAGGTTGCTGCTACACACGGTGGTGGATGAGGTCCGCACGGCCAATGGCCACATCGAGGGGGTGGTGGTGTGGAACAAGGCCGGCCGCAGCCTGGTGCGCGCCAGGCAGTACGTGGATTGCACGGGCGACGGCGATTTGGCCGCCTACGCGGGCGCACCCTTCGAGCAGTTCAAGCCTGGAGACGCGGGGGCGTATCCGGCAGGGTTCACCTTCCGGCTGTGCAACGTGGACCTGGCCGAGATGGAGGCGGACCTGGAGCGGCGCGGGCTGATTGCACAACTGGCCCACGCGGTCAAACCCGGCAGCGCCAGGCCGGACCTGGTGCGCCTGGGCATTGATACGCGCAGGCTCCGCGAGGCCGGTGTCGAGCAGGCACCGTCCTATTTCATGGCCTGCTCGCTCCGCCCGCGCGAACTGACGTACTGCAACTGCATCAACTATGGGCCGAACGACGGCCTGGACGTGGAGGCGCTGTCGGCCGCCGAGACGGAACTGCGGGGGCGGATGTTTGAAGTAGCCGAGATGTTCCGCCAGCACGTCGCCGGGTGCGCGCAGTGCTACGTGGCCGGGCCGGCGCCGGCCGTGGGCCAGCGCCGCGCGCGGGCGATTCGCTGCGAGTACGAGCTGACGCAGGAAGACTGCACGACGGGGCGGCAGTTCGAGGATCAGATCGGCTGTTTTGGGTTCATTGACCACCCCCATCAGCGCATCTGCCAGGCCGGGGCGTATGGCATCCCCTACCGGGCCTTGATCCCGCGCGGGGTGGACAATCTGCTCATCGCCGGGCGCATGATGACGGTGGAACTGGTGGCCCACAACAGTACGCGCAACACGGTGTGTTGCCTGGTGTGCGGGCAGGCGGCGGGGACGGCAGCGGCGATGGCGGCGGCGCGGGGCGTGGCCCCCATCGCCATAAGCGACAGCGGCGACGTGCAGGCCTTGCGCCAGGCGTTGCAGCGCGATAGAGTCCTGCTGGAACCACGCCCCGATCCCATTTGACGATAAACGCGGAGGTGGCATGGGAGTGGGCGTGAGAAGGCCCACGCGGCTGGTCGTGGTGGACGTAGACGGGCTGCGGCGCGACGTCTTTCGGGCGGCGCTGGAGGCGGGCCATCTGCCGCACGTCGAGCGGATCGTGGGCGGGCGGGATGGGCAGGCGGCCTGTCACGTGGAGGCGCTCAGCACCGCGCCCTCCATCACCTTCGCCGGCCAGGCCAGCATCTTTACCGGCCAGCACCCCGGGGTGCACGGCATCGCCGGCAACGAGAGTTTCGACCGGCTGGGCCGCATCTCCGGCGGACGGCCGCGCCATTTTGGCTTCGACGTGGGCTACACGCTGGCGGTGGACGACGCGGTGCGCGTCTTCACCGACGGGCTGGCCTCGCAACTGCTCAATCCCGAGACTCCCACGCTCTACGAAACGGCCTCCGCCCACGGCCTGAGTTCCGTCGTCGCGTACAATATGTATGCGCGCGGCGCCAGCGCCTGGCTGGCCCCCCACGTGGTCGAGATTGCCCGCTTCACCAAGGGGCAGGGGGTATTGGGGCTGGAGGCGGGCCGGTACGATAGCGGGATGCTCGATCGCCTGGTCGGGCACCTGGAGGCCGGCCACCGCCCGGACGTCCTCACCGCTTACTTTATGGGCCTCGACCACCACAGCCACGTCCATGGGCCGGCCTCCCAGCCGGAATATCTGCGGGACGTGGTGGACCCGCAGGTGGGCCGGCTGTTGGAGGCGCTGCAAACGCACGGCATGCTGGAAGGCGCGCTCTTCATATTGGTGAGCGACCACGGCCAGATCGAGGTCATCCCGGACGACCGGCACTCGATCCGCCTGGGCTTCCCCTTCGACCAGGAACTGGGCCACGTGTTCGAGGCGCTGGGCCTGGACGTGCACGACGTGCCGGGGGAGGATCCGGCCTGCGACGCGGTGATGGGCCTCAACGGGGGGCTGGCCCACGTCTACCTCCAGCACCGGCAGGCGCGCTGGGCCGATCCTCCGCGCTACGTGGAGGACGTGCTGCCGGTGGCCGAGGCCTTCCGCCTGATGAGCGAGAGCGGGAAGTACGAAGAGGAGTTGCAGGACAGCCTGGAACTGATCCTGGTGCGGGACGCGCAGCACGAGGGCTGGCGGGGAGAGTACCGCGTCTATACGGGCGACGGGCAGGCGCAGCCGCTGGCGGGCTACCTGGCCGCCCATCGCGAGCTGGGCTACGCCGGCGCAGCCCACCGCATCCGGCTGGCGGCTTCTGAGGAGACGGGCGATATGATCCTGGTGGCCAACGAGCGGGAAGGGTTCTACTTTGGCGCGCCGCTGAGAGGGATGCACGGCGGGCTGTACCCGGGGGAGTCGGAGGTGGTGCTGACGTTCGCCTATCCCGGCGGATCGCCGGATGAGGTCGCGTGGCTGCGGGAGACGGTGGCGGGCGTGGTGGCCGACCGCTGCGCGAACGAGGGCGGGCGAGAGCCGAGCGTGGCGGACATGGTGCCGGCGGTGCTGGCGTTGTTGGGCTGGTAGAGCAAGACAGCATCTTCCCCACGAATCCAGCGTGGCTGGCCGGCATCTTGTCTGCCGTGTTGGTACTCAGTGAGCGAGTGATGGATCGGCACACTTGTCTTTCGGTGCAAAAGGTAGTATAATGGTATTGATCAATCAGTCAATCAATCGAAAGGAGTGAGTCGAATGGAACGGATGGTGACAGCGACCGATGCTCGTATTCGCTTCGGTGAGGTTATGCGCCGGGTAGTGGAGCAGGGAGAGCAAATCATTGTAGAACGAGCAGGCCGCCCCCAGGTAGTGATCATTTCCGTGGATACATACGAACGAATGAAGACGACCCAACAACGAGCAGGTTGGCAGGAGAGACTGGCACGGGCCATCCATGTAGGAGCCGCGATCAGGGCTCGACGGGGAGGCCAACCTCTCACACCTCCGGAGGAGATCATCCGCCAGATGCGGGAGGAACGCAGTGCCCAACTCGACAGTTTGCGTTGATGCCAGCCTGGTCGTACGGCTGGTGCACAGCGGTACGTATGAGGCCCCTCTCGTTGCGCTGTGGAAAGAGTGGCATGAGGCCGGACATGCTGTAGTGGCACCCACGCTCCTCCATTATGAAGTGAGCAATGCGATGCACCGATATGTCGTCCACGGGGAATTGCTCCCGGAGGAGGCTGCTGAGGCCCTGGAGGCTGCGCTCGGGTTGGGCATCGCCCTCTATGGCGACGCCGGGCTGCACCGACGAGCGCTGGAACTGGCCAAACACTTTGCGCTACCGGCGGCTTACGACGCCCACTACCTTGCCCTGGCTGAGAGACTGGGAGCAGAGTTCTGGACCACTGACCACCGGCTGGTCAAGGCAGTGGGTGCGGCTTTGCCCTGGGTGCATGAGATAGAATGAAATGCCCTCTGCCCATCATATCCACTGGCAGGAGATGAGCCAATGACATTCTTTAGCGTCAAGGACCTGCCCGGCACAGATATGCTGCCGGGCGTCGTGCGCCGGGCGGTGTACCTGGAGCACGTGATGATGACGTTCTTCGACTTTGCACCGGGCAGCGTGGTCCCGGAGCACAGCCATCCCCACGAGCAGATCACTTACGTGGTGCAAGGGGCGATGGAGTTTCACCTGGGGGATCAGACACAGGTGCTGCGGGCCGGCAGCGGCGTGCTCTGCCCGCCGGGTGTGCCGCATGGGGCCATCGTGCTCGACGAGCCTACGGTCGCCCTCGACGCCTGGTATCCCCTGCGCGAGGATTACAAGTAGCGACGTGCGGAAGCACAATGCGGGTGGGTACACCCGTGGCCGGTGGACGCGGGTGGGTACACCCGTGCGCTACGGCGCGCAGAACCCGGCCCAGGGTGCGCGTTCCAACTGTTTCCGTGACGCCGAGGGGGAGAGCGTCCCCTTCAGCCAGCTCTACCACGCCGGGGTGGACCTGTTCGCGCTGGACGACGCCGGCCAGGTGGCCTGGGGGCAGGCCAGGCAAGCGGCGGTGCACGCCGTGGCCGATGGGGTGGTCGTGCTGGTCCAGGATGCGGGTGCGGACGGCACTATCGTCATGGTCGAGCACCTGCTGGCCGAGGGGAGCGCGGTTTATTCGGTCTACTGGCACGTGGATTACGTGCAGGTGCGGGAGGGGCAGCCGGTGGCGCGTGGGCAGGTCATCGCGGTCGTGTACGACCGGGGGCTCAACAGCCACCTGCACTGGGAGATGCGTACCTTCCGCGACGGGACAGACCTGTTTCCAGCGGGGACAGCAGGCGCGCGCGGGACCTGTAACGGCTACGTCGCCGGCGTGGGGTACACCTGGGACGACGCGGGTGAGTACACCCGGACCCGCGCCCACCCGGATGCCTATGGCTACCTGGACCCGGCAGCCTTCGTCGAGCGCTACTAGCCAATCTGTTCGCAGACCTGGCAGGTCGCGGGTGAGGCCCGACGGGTACGTCGGGACACCCGGGAGACATGCCAGGCCTCAGGGAGGGTACATCCATGAACCTGGGTGTCTTGCAGCGATGGTTGGGGTTGGTGTCCGGTGTCTTTGCGCTCATTGCCGGACTGGTGACCGCCCTGTGGGCGTACACCAAATTCGTCCTGGAGAGGGGCCTGCTTCCTCCCATTCAGTTCGACGTCGAATGTAGCCCCGTCGGACTGCAGGGCGACAAGAAGGTGCTCGAGGTCCTTATCCACCTGAAGAACCTCGGTTCGTCCACCCTGGTGGCAAAGAACATCCGGGCGGACGTCCTCTACCTGGAGGCCGCTGACGAGCCGGGCCTGTTCGACGATGCCAGGCGTGCCACGTTCGGCAGGCTACGTTTTCCCCACTCCCTGCGCAAGGAATTGGAACGCCGTGATGTGCCTCCCGCTCCCACCGACAGCGGGTACCACCTTCCCGAAAGCTGGGAGCCTTCGGGAAGGTCCGGCGTGCGGGAGCAGCGCGGCTTTAGCATCGTGCCATACGATACCTTCGTGCAGCCCGGAATAGATCAGGTCTACACGTTGGTCACCGCTGTGCCCGCGACCACCACGTACGTGCTCATCTGGTCATCGTTTCAGTATGCCCAGCACCCCTCGCTCTTGCAACGGTTCATTCTATTCCTGAGCCGCCGCCTGGGCCTCCTCCAGTACAGCCTACGGCACGTCGGAAAGCCGCACACGATCGAGCGCGTTTTTCGCATGACGGATGAACAAGCCGGAAGGAAGACCGTTTAAGAAAGAACCGGCTGCACCAGAGAGACTTGCCCTGGTGCAGCCGGAGGGTCACATCCGGTTGGAATTGGTTCAGGCCGCCGGCGCCATGACCGGGCGGAACTTGTAGCCGTAGACGATGACC
>Ga0315284_10014060_pt1 | contig 11405 bp, 9 predicted proteins | sample YL17G09_16_MG_FD_203696 | JGI IMG/M metagenome (GOLD analysis project Ga0315284, IMG submission 203696) | Sediment microbial communities from Yellowstone Lake, YNP, Wyoming, USA - YL17G09_16 | ecosystem: Environmental > Aquatic > Freshwater > Lake > Sediment | place: USA: Wyoming | collected... | reverse complement strand
CCCGAGAGGCGGAAATCTAAAAGGCTGCGGGTTGATTTTATAGTTGTGTATAGGGTTCGCAGGCCCATACGGTTATTCATGGTAATCAAAAACAAAGAGGTCAGCGCCCTGATGACAGATCTAAGTGAAGGGGGCATGGCCATTTTGACGGATTATGATATACCCGTATCAACCACTCTTTTGATAAAATTTACGTTAATCAATCCGCCTGCGACAGAAAATGAACGTGTCCGGATGATGGAGATAACCGGAGAAGTGCGGTATAATACTTATTTAGGTAACAACGAGCACCGCCTCGGTATATGTTTTACGCATATCAGCAAGGAAGACAGGACCGCGATAGTTAACTTTATAAAAACAGTATCCGACCAGCAGCAAGGTTCATGATATCGGGCAGCTCCTACATCCTGAAGACGGGGTCGCAAAAATCTCGAATGTAAAGGAGGGGATGGCTATGAGAAGAGCGTTGAGTTTTTTGTGTATAGCGGCATTATTATTCAGTCCCGCCTGTTTTGCTCAAGACAACACAGAGTATAAGAATATGATAGATCTTATGATCATAGAGATAGACAAGCTGACGGATTCTTTAAGGGCCGCTACCCCAGAGTACGGTACCTACGTTAAATGGTATGAGAATTACTCCGCGATGAACGAGCAATTCAGGAAAACTTTTACACAGACGAATAAACAAAGAAAGTCCTATCAATCGGTGTGGGATGCCATGAATCAGCTGGCTTCGGCAAGGAGCATGCTATATCGCGCGCAGGATGCCGATAATCAGTACACCGAGTCCATAACCGCTAATGATGTATCTTATGCGCATAAGTGGAAGAGTACGGCGCTTGTTGAAAAAACAAATGCGGCCGGTGCGATCGCCAAGGCAGCGGAAGCCCTGAAGCAGGCCAAGGATTTATTAAGCAGCGAAAATTAAATACTACGGTATCCGGTGCCAGCGAAGCGCAAGTCCATAACGCAATAAACATACCCAAAAATTTATCGTAAAAATTATATGAACGCACGCAAAGGACAAGTTGCCGGCAATGACAGGCATGATCCAATCATAGCGGAGCGCCGCCGTTTTATACGACACCCCGTATGCTTTCCGCTCGCATATAGGGTGATCGATAAGGGCTCTGCCCCCGACAAAGAAAAACGCTCCACCACCATCAATATAAGTATGGGAGGATTGCTTTTTTCTGCGAAGCACCCTGCCAAAGTAAAATCGAAGATCCTGATAAAAATGCCTTTTCAGGATAAGGTCTTCAACATCAAGGCGAGGGTTGTCCACTGCAATATTAACCCAGATACTAAGATGTACAACATCGGGGCGTGTTTTTATAGAGTGAGCGATGCCTTTAAAACAAAGCTTATAGAACAGCTTTATCTGATTAGCGAGTTCCGCGACGTTTGGAGCATGCAGCTGGGTAGGGAAGTTGCGCTCGAAGAGGCCTCGCGGGAGTGGATAAAGCGATATTCAGAACGATTTCGAAGGCTTTATTGGTAAGGCCGGATCATTAACGGCTTATCTCAATAATCGGGATGCAGCCAGCTTAATCGACGTTAAATCTTTTTGATAGCCCGCCGGTTTGTCAGTGGCGGGCATCGCATTTTATGTCATAATAAATCAAGGCTACGATGGATTTAGAAAACCTTTTATTATCTGTGCAGAGACCCGGAAGATATATCGGCGGAGAATGGAACGCCGTGACGAAGGAATGGACGGACGACATGGTGAAGGTCTTGCTCGTCTTCCCGGATGTCTATGAAGTAGGGATGAGCTATCTTGGAACGAAGATACTCTATGGTATTTTAAATGCGCGCGAGGATTGTCTCTGCGAAAGAGCGTTTTCTCCGTGGCCCGATTTTGAAGAAGCCTTGCGTAAAAATAATATAAGATTATTTAGCCTTGAGTCCCGGCACCCGATAAATCAATTTGATATAATCGGCTTTACCCTTGCCTACGAGCTCGGCTATACAAACGTATTGAATATTTTGGATCTCGGAAATGTTCCGAAGAGGTCATCCGAAAGGGGGGATGGCGATCCAATAATTATAGCGGGAGGCCCTTCGTGTTACAATCCCGAACCTATGGCTGAATTTATTGATGCTTTCGTGATAGGGGACGGCGAGGAAGTCGCCGGAGAGATCATAGAGGCGTATAAAGGGTCAAGGGTCAAGGGTCAAGGGTCGAGGGGAAAGATATTGCGCAAACTTGCGGGCATAAAGGGTATCTATGTTCCATCATTTTATAAAGTTGAATACAACGAAGACCGCACGATAAAGAATTTTTTACCGACTGAAAAAGATATCCCGCTTAAAATAGAGAAAAGGGTTGTGTCCGACCTGGACGGCGCATTTTATCCTACCAAGCAAATAGTTCCTAATATCCAGATAGTCCATGATAGAATTGCGCTGGAGATAATGAGAGGGTGTAAACACGCATGTAGATTTTGCCAGGCCACCGCTACTTACAGGCCGTGCAGGCAGAGGTCTAGAGAAAAAGTTTTGGAGCTAGCGAGGGAGGCTTATGCCATGACCGGTTACGACGAGATATCGCTGCTATCTCTTTCGAGCGGCGATTATTCTCATATAAGGGATGTGATAGAAGATCTGAACCGGGAATTCAGCCAAAAGGCGGTTTCGATCTCTGTGCCATCTCTGAGGATAGAAGATGTATTGAAAGACCTGCCGATTCTTATATCGAAAGTGAAAAAGTCAGGGCTCACGTTCGCGCCCGAGGCCGGCAGCCAAGATTTGAGGAAGATCTTAAATAAAAATATCGATATAGAAAAGTTGTTCAAGGCAGCATCAGAGGCTTTCAGGAAGGGCTGGCGGAGGGTCAAGCTTTATTTTATGATAGGGTTGCCTGCCGAGGAAGAGGAAGATATTTTAAATATAGTCGACCTCATATATAAAATTTCGGATGTAAAGAAAGAAATAGACGGCAAGCCCGCCTATATCACGGCCAGCATAAACGCATTCGTGCCAAAGCCGCACACAGCTTTTCAGTGGGAGCCGATGGATGCCATTGCGACGCTGGAGCAAAAGAGACATTCGCTCAAAAGGACGGTGCGGTCCAAAATGATAGAATTGGATTTTCATCCATTTAGCATGGCTTACCTCGAGGCCGTATTTTCAAGAGGCGATAGGAGGCTTTCGGAGGTTATCTATGAATCGTGGATGTCCGCGGCGCGGTTCGATGGGTGGCAAGATATCTTCAATTTCGATATTTGGCTTAAATCCTTTGAAAAGATGGGCATAGATCCAGCATTTTACGCTTCCAGACTTAGGGATTTTGAGGAAAACCTGCCCTGGGATTTCATAGATACCGGGATCGATAAAAGATCGCTTGCAAACGAGGCAAAGGCTTTAAGGGCGGTGTTATTTGACAAAAAGTAATATATGTAGTATACTTTCCATAAAATTACATTTTATCTGAATATTATATTACCTATTATGTGCGCATGGAGGGAGGCGCGTATGAGTATCTTTAAAAATTTCACAATATACAACAAGGGCTTAAGGTATAAATTGATGCTCGCCTTCAGCTTGATGTCCATCATACCGCTCCTGGCTTCTATGTATATAATATCCCTGTATACATTTCCGCATCTGGAAACCCTCGGCCATATTACCGTTGTAGTTATTATGTCCCTTGTTATTTCAATATTAGGCTTAATTTTGGCAAAGAGCATAGTTGACCCGGTAATCAATATGGCGCTTGAGGCAAAGATCATAGCTAGCGGTGAATACGATAGAAAGATAGTCGTCTCGAGCGACGATGAGATAGGGAATCTTGGGAATTCTATAAATGCCATGACGCAAAAAATAAAATCAAACCTGGATGAGCTGAAAGGCTACGGCAACAGGATGAAGGAGATAAATGTAGAGATACATAAGAAGGTCCTAGGGCTGTCGAGCCTTTTACAGATAGGCGATATCATAGCGGCGGGCAGCGTGCAATTAGACGCGCTCTTAGAATTGGTGGTGGAGAAGGCCTCGACCGTATTCGATACCGGCTTCGGCATCTTGTATATGCCGAAGGAGGAAGGCGGAGACCTTTTTCCCAAGATACGCTACAATATCGATCAGGAGAAATTAGGGGACCTGATAATAAAAAGGGTGGAAGACAGTTTTCTTGAGAAAGCTCTCGAGAATCGTTCTCTTGTCGTGATAGATAAGTCAAAAAAATGGTCAAAAGATATGGAAGAATTCAAGTCGGCTTATAATGTAAAGAACGCATTGATCGTCCCGATACATTCCACCAAAAGGAACTGGGGACTCTTGCTTATAGGCAACAGGCTCGAAGACTTCAAATATAAGACCGATGACCTCGAGCTTATAAGCGTTTTCGCGAAACAGATAAGCATTGCCATAGAGAGCGATATATTAAGCAAAAGGACGGAAGAGCTGGCCATAAAAGATGATCTGACGGATCTGTATAATAAAAATTTTATATTAGGAAGGTTAGAGGAGGAGATAAAACGTGCAGTATTTTATCAGAGGCCCTGCTCTTTTATCGTGCTCAATATCGATAATTTTAAGGGTTTCCGGGAGACGCATAGTGAGATGGAGGTAGAAGAGGCCCTGAAGAAGATGGCCAGGCTCATAAGAGACAGTATGATACCGGTTGGGAAAGCGGCCCGTATAGGCGTAGATGAATTTGCGGTACTTTTGCCGGAGAAGAATAAGAAAGAGGCCGCCCATATAGCTGAGGAGATTAGGAAGAAGATAGAGTCTACAAACTTGCTGCGGGAAGGCAAGGCTATAATGACAGTAAGTGGCGGTGTTAGCGAAAATCCGATCGATGGCGCAACGGGTGACGAACTTCTCAGGAAAGCGATAGAGGCCGTTAAGGGCGCGAAGTCGGCGGGCAAAAATAAGGTAATTGCTTAAAATTAAAAGGGAGCATGACATGTCTCACGATATAAATAAATTATTGAAATGGATGCCGGAAAGGAATGCCTCGGACCTTCACATAACCGCAGGTTCACCGGTTCAGCTCAGGGTCGATGAAAATCTTGTGCCGGTAGATAATAACGCATTGTCTGCTGAAGAGTCGAAGGAACTGACCTATACCATGCTCAGCAAGGCTCAGATAGAAAAATTTGAACGCGATCTAGAACTTGATATGTCTTTCGGCATACCAGAGATAGGCCGTTTTAGAGTAAACGTATTTAAGCAGAGAGGCTCTGTGGCGTCTTCTATCAGGCTCATACCTCACGATATATGGTCATTCGAACAGTGCGGCCTGCCCGTTGAAGTGGTCATGGATCTCTGCAAAAAACCCAAAGGTTTAGTGCTCATTACCGGCGCGACAGGAAGCGGAAAATCTACCAGCTTAGCCTCCATGATAGACTGGATAAATGATAACAGGCATTGCCATATAGTTACGATAGAGGACCCCATAGAGTTCGTCCATAAGAATAAAAAGGCCATAGTTAATCAGCGTGAGCTTTATAGTGATACGTATTCGTTCGGCGCTGCCTTGAAGCATGTTTTGAGGCAGGACCCAGACGTTATATTGATAGGAGAGTTAAGAGACCTTGAAACGATCGAATCCGCCCTGATCATAGCTGAAACGGGGCACTTAGTCTTCTCAACGCTTCACACATCGGATTGCGTTCAGACTATAAACAGGGTCATAGACGTCTTTCCTGCTTATCAGCAGCAGCAGATAAGGACACAGCTATCCTTCGTGATGATAGGCGCCCTGTCTCAGCAGTTGATACCGAAGATGAAAGGGCCGGGCCGCGTTCTTGCTACAGAAGTTATGATAACTACTCCTGCGGTGCGAAGCCTTATCAGGGAATCGAAGGTGCACCAGATATATTCTGTCATCCAGACTTCTCAAAAAGACGGCATGAAGACTATGAACCAGACGCTTTACGAGCTTTATCAAAAGAGATTGATATCTTACGACGATGCTTTTGACAGGACGACAGATGTAGAAGACCTGAAAAGACTCTTTAAAAAGTAGGTAATGCAAAATGCCATCGATTAAAAGGATAGTTTCAAAACAGTTAGGCGAGCTCCTCCTGGAGCGAGGCATCATTAACGAGGCCCAGCTGGACAAGGCATTAAAGATCCAGAGAGAGAAGGGCGGCCTTATAGGGCAGATACTAGTAATGTTAGGATTCGCCAAGGAAGAAGAGATCGCACAAGCCCTGACCGTTCAATACGGTTTTCCATATCTTCCCTTAGAGTGTTATGAAATCAACAGCGAAGCCATAAAGCTCATTCCTGAGAACGTCGCAAAACAATATAACCTGATATCGATAGATAAGATAGGCGATCTCTTAACTATCGCCATGTCGAACCCATTGAATTTTCAGGCCGTCGAAGACGTAGAGCTGATTTCCAAGTGCAAGGTCCAGGTATTTGTCAGCACGATGACGGATATAAATAATGCGATAAAGAAATATTACGCAAAGAAATAGGACGCTGATTCATGCGGGATTTCTCATGTACGCTTACAAGCCAATGCGCAGATTAACTTAGCAAGTCCCTCTTCTAATCATCCATCTTAAAAAGAGATATTAAAAATGGTCCCAGGTTTAAAAGAAAAACTTATCAAGATATTGATAGATAAAAACCTCATAAAGGAGAGCGATCTGGAGCGCGCGCTTTCGGTCCAGCGGGAGAAGGGCGGCTCCTTAAGCGATATACTAGTAGGACTAAGCCTCATCTCAAGAAACGATTTGATGATAGTGTTGAGCGAAGGGCTAGGCATCCCGCCCATAAATCTATCACGCTATAAGATCGACCCCAACGTAATAAAATTAATCCCCAAGAAGATCGCAAGAAATTACAGAATATTACCTATCTCGCAGATGGGGAATACCTTGATAATAGCCATGGTAGACCCGTTGAATATACTTGCCATCGATGACATCAAGGCGCTTACAGGTTTTAAGATAAATCTCGTCATCACTACCGAGAAAGATATAGCCGAAGCCCTCGGTCAGTATTACGACGAAAGTAGTTATGCCGCCATAGAGAAGATAATAGATGACATGGATGAGGGCAGCAGCATAAAATTTTTGGAAAGTTCCTCTGAATCTATGGAGACATCGTTGGACCTTTTGAAGATGACGCAGGATGCCCCTGTTGTCAAAATCACAAATCTGCTTTTAGCCGAAGCCGTTAACCTGAGGGCGAGCGATATTCTGGTAGAGCCGTTGGATACAGAGCTTCGCATAAGATATAGGGTAGATGGCATATTACGGGAAGGGAAACGGCCGCCGAAAATACTCCACAACGCGATAGTATCAAGGCTCAAGGTCATGTCAGACCTGGATATAGCTGAAAGGCGTCTGCCGCAGGACGGAAGGTTTAAAGTAAGATTGCAGGGTAGAGAGGTGGATTTCAGAATATCAGTGCTGCCTTCCAGCATGGGCGAAAAAGTTGCGCTGAGGATCCTAGATAAATCTCAAGCCAACCTGGACATAACGAAGCTGGGATTCGACGAGAAGTCTTTAGAGGTGATAAGGAAGGCTGCTGCCAAACCGCACGGCATGATACTTATGTGCGGTCCCACCGGTTGCGGTAAAACCACGACCTTGTATTCTGTGTTAGAGCATGTAAATTCCGTAGAGAAGAATCTGGTTACTGTTGAGGATCCGATAGAATACGTTCTAGAAGGCGTTAATCAGGTAGCGGTGAGGCCGGAGATAGGCCTAACCTTTGCCGCTGCGCTAAGGTCTATATTGCGGCAAGACCCCAACATAATAATGATAGGGGAGATAAGGGACTTTGACACCGTCGATATCGCTATAAAAGCGGCCCTGACAGGCCATTTAGTATTGAGCACACTTCATACGACGACAGCAACCGGCTCGATAATCAGGCTGGTAAATATGGGCCTCGAGCCGTTCCTCATCACGTCATCTATTGTATTAGTTGGCGCCCAGCGGCTTGTGAGAAAAATATGCGCAGGCTGTAAAGAGCCTTACAGGGCAAGCCCTGAAGTATTGGAAAAATTAAATATCAAGGCCGACACCGGCAGGGCGACGTTTTACCAGGGCAAGGGGTGCAGCAGCTGTCTGAATACAGGATACAAGGGAAGGATCGCATTGATAGAGGTCCTTGAACTGAGCCCCAGAATAAAGTCGTTGATATTAGAAGATGCCCAGGAATATAAGATACGAGAAGAGGCCAGGCGCGAGGGTATGAATACTTTAAGAGAGAACGGGATGCAGCTTGCGCTTGATGGGGTAACTACTTTGGATGAGGTCCTCCGAGTTACGGTTGGCGATCAAGATGTGGAGCTAGGTTAAATTATGGTAGAATCTTTCAGAGAAAAACTCATAGACGTGCTTGTGCATGGAAAACTTATAAAACAAAAGGACCTTGATAAAGCCCTTGAGACCCAAAAAAAGTCCGGCGGCAGCCTTGGGAAAATATTGGTGAGCCAGGGGTTCATTTCCGAAAAGGACCTCATGGTAGTCATGAGCCATCAATTAGATATACCGCCGATAGACTTATCGAAATATAAAATAGACAAATCGCTTAAGCAGCTTATACCTGATAAGGTTGCGAAACAGTATATCTTGATACCGGTGTCAAAGATAGGCAATGTGTTGACAATCGCCATGGCAGACCCGTTAAATATATTCGCCATAGATGATATAAAGATGCTTACAAATTTTCAAATAGAACCGGTCATCGCTACCGAGAACGATATAAAGGCAGCCATAGATACTTATTACGGAGTACACACGCAAGAGATATCGAAGATATTGGAAGAGATGACGACGGAAGAGGTCGAGGTTGAAAAGTTTGGAGATGAGGAAAAATTCGATGTAAGCGAGGTTGCCGAAGAAAGCAAGAGGGCCCCGATCGTAAAGGTCGTAAGCCTTATATTGAATGAAGCGCTGAAACGCCGCGCCAGCGACATACACATAGAACCATATGAGAGAGTATTAAGGGTAAGGTATAGGGTTGACGGCACCCTTCACGATGTCCTCACCCTCCCGAAGAAGAACCAGAATGCCATTCTGGCTCGTTTGAAGATAATGTCCAAATTAGATATAACTGAAACGCGGATGCCACAAGACGGGCGTTTCAAGATAAATTTTTCGGGCAAGGAAATAGACTTCAGGGTATCAGTTCTCCCTATAACGTATGGCGGGAAGACAGTATTAAGGATATTGGACAAGTCAAGTTTAAGCATAGGTTTGGAAAAGCTCGGATTTTTGCCGGAACCTTTAAAGACGTTCAGGGCAGCGCTCAGCAGGCCTTACGGCATGCTTTTGGTTACCGGCCCAACTGGAAGTGGAAAGTCTACCACTCTATATTCTATTATAACCCAGTTAAATGATCCGGGGCGCAACATCGTTACCTTAGAAGACCCGGTTGAATACGAAGTAGAAGGCATTACCCAGATCCAGGCTAGGCCAGAGATAGGGTTGACGTTTGCGAACGGCCTAAAGTCTGTTCTGCGTCAAAGCCCGGACATTGTAATGATAGGAGAGATAAGGGATTTTGAGACTGCGGATATTGCCATAAAAGCGTCGTTGACAGGGCAACTTATTTTAAGCACGCTGCATACTAACGACGCCGCAGGCGCTATAACCAGGCTTATCGATATGGGGGTCGAGCCTTTTCTGGTATCATCCAGTCTTGTTCTGTCTTCTGCGCAACGGCTCATGAGAAAGATCTGCTCGAATTGCAAAGAGGAGATCGATATACCGAATAAGGTGCTAGAGAGGATAGGTTTAAAACCAGATGATATTGCTAAGAGAGGGAATATATTTCATCAGGGTAAGGGTTGTCAAAAGTGCAATAACACGGGGTATCTGGGCAGGCTTGGTATCCTGGAGGCGCTCTTAATAGATGACCATCTGCGCGATATGATAATTAAGAAAGCGTCCAGCGATGATATGAAAAATTATGCGATAAAAGAATTGAAGATGAAGACGCTGCGCGATAACGCGTTAGAGAATTTCCTGAACGGCATCACAACGCTTGAGGAAGTTTTAAGGGTAACATCCGAGGACTAGAGAACAGGATTTGCCGAATTTTCATAATTTAATTTTCTTAAATTATAAGTTTAATGGAAGGGGTCCAGATGGCAAGTTTTAAATATATAACAAAGGATCGCGAAGGGAACTCTATAACAGGAATCCTTGAGGCAAGAGACCGGGCAGGCGCCATAGATACGCTCAGAAAAAAAGATCTGATAATAATTTCGCTGACTGAGGCCACGGCCAAATTTAAGTTCTCGTTAGGCGCTAAGAAGATAAAGCTGGAAGACCTTGTGATATTCTCGCGCCAGCTAGCGACAATGGTAGATGCCGGCATACCCCTGGTCGGAGCGCTTGATATACTGGGAGAGCAGATGGAAAACAAGACCTTTGCTACCGTCATATCGACCATCCGCCGAGATGTAGAGACAGGCGCTAGCCTTTCCGATGCTTTGGGAAAAAACAAAACCGTATTTTCATCTCTATTCGTTAACATGGTTAAGGCAGGAGAAGCCAGCGGTATGTTGGATGAGATACTCGACCGCCTCGCCGAATATCTGGAGAAGACCAATTCCCTTCAACGCAAGGTCAAGGCCGCCCTGGTATATCCAGCGGTCGTAAGCAGTATGGCTGTAGCCATAACGGTATTCTTGCTTCTGAGAGTCATCCCCGTATTCAAGGGAATATTTGAAAGCGTCGGCGCCGCTCTGCCTACACCCACGCTTATATTGTTAGCGATAAGCGACCTTCTGCAAAAATATTTCTTTTTTACGCTCGCGTTCTTGGTGATAACGGGGTTCTTGTTATCAAGATATGCGAAAACTGAAAGGGGCAGAACGAGGGTCGATGCTTTTTTGCTCAATATGCCCATATTTGGCGTCCTCCTTAAAAAGGTCGCCATAAGTAAATTTACAAGAACGCTTTCTACCCTCATCAAGGCCGGCGTTCCTATCCTTGCGGCTCTTGAAATAGTCGGTAAGACCTCTGGTAATAAGGTTATTGAGATCGCGGTAGATAATGTCCGCACAAATGTCAGGGAGGGCGAAAATATCGCTGAGCCATTGGCTCGATCAAAGCTATTTCCTGCCATGGTTACGAGGATGATATCTGTCGGAGAGCAGGCCGGAGAACTTGAGAAGATGTTAACTAAAATAGCCGACTTTTACGATGAGCAGGTAGACGCAAGCGTTAGCGCCTTAACCAGCTTAATAGAACCCCTGATAATAGCATTTTTGGGTATAGTTATAGGCACTATAGTAGTCTGTATGTTCCTTCCTATATTCAAGTTAGCCGGCGTAGTGGCCGGTTAGGCAATAAGGGCTGTGGGGGCGTACCTTGACAATAGTACATTTAGATGGTATACTTATAATAGAAGGCCTAAGCGGAGAAAGTGTGCGCAAAATAGCCATAATACATAATAAAACGCATTGAATTCTC
>Ga0315284_10014057_pt1 | contig 11406 bp, 14 predicted proteins | sample YL17G09_16_MG_FD_203696 | JGI IMG/M metagenome (GOLD analysis project Ga0315284, IMG submission 203696) | Sediment microbial communities from Yellowstone Lake, YNP, Wyoming, USA - YL17G09_16 | ecosystem: Environmental > Aquatic > Freshwater > Lake > Sediment | place: USA: Wyoming | collected... | reverse complement strand
ATCGGTAGCCAGCGTAGGTTGATAACCCACGGCCGAGGGCATTCGGCCAAGTAGTGCTGAGACCTCCATGTTTGCCAAAATGTATCGATATATATTATCAATGAACAGCAGGACATCCTGACCTTCGGTTTCACGGAAATATTCAGCCATAGTAACTCCGGTTAAAGCTACCCTGGCTCGCACTCCCGGCGGCTCATTCATCTGGCCGAAAACCATCATAGTCTTATCTAAAACTCCGGAGCGCTTCATCTCCAACCAAAGGTCGTTGCCTTCTCTGGACCTTTCCCCAACGCCGGCGAAAACCGAGAAGCCGCCATGCGCGGTAGCAATGTTATGAATTAATTCCTGTATGATGACCGTTTTACCGACTCCGGCACCACCGTAGGCTCCGATCTTACCGCCTTTGGTAAACGGGGTAATCATGTCTATAACCTTTAGGCCTGTCTCCAGCATCTGAATTGATGTTTCCTGTTCTTCCAATGACGGAGGGGGGCGGTGTATCGGTAGTCGGTCCTTGGTTTTTACAGCACCAAGGTTGTCCAACGGCTCTCCGAAAACGTTAAACAGTCTGCCCAAAGTAGCTCTGCCTACGGGCACTGAAACTGACGCTCCGGTATCAACGGCCTCGACACCTCTTTGTAATCCATCGGTGGGAGATAGGGCCAGGCAACGAACCCAATTGTTGCCTATGTGATACTGAGCCTCAAGGACGATTTTGTTACCGTCCTGATTAATTTCAATTGCATTGTAAATAGCCGGCAATCCCTCCGGCGGGAACTCTATATCGACCACAGTTCCAATTACTTGAATGACTTTACCTTTGTTCATAGTCTCATCTCCTCTAGTGCAGGCTTTCAACGCCTCCGGTGATGTCAAGCAGTTCTTTGGTAATCATCTCCTGGCGCGCTTTATTTAAAATCAAAGTTAGCTCTTCTATAACGTCATTGGCGTTGTCAGTGGCACTGCGCATGGCTACCATTCGAGCTGATTGCTCACTGGCAATAGCTTCAAGAATAGCATGATATACTCTCATTTCGACAAAACGAGGTAGAAGTTGGTTCAGAACGAAAGTGGGGTCAGGTTCATAAATGAATTCCTTGGTTTCTGTTTTTGGTATCGGCGCCGGCTCAATGGGAAGTAGCAGCTCTAATGTGGGATTCTGGACCATCGTGGTAACAAACCTGGTATAGGCCAGATACACCTGATCAATATATCCGCTGGTATAGTCATCGATAATAATGCGAGATATGGGCAATGTCTCCAGCATTGACGGACGGTCACTGATTTTAGTGAACTCGGCCCTAACATCCAGCCGCTGACGATACATGAAATCGCGTCCCTTGCGGCCAACAGTGATAAGAGTTATCGGTACGCTCTGCTCCAAGGCGAATCTGGCTGTAAGGCGATTCATATTAGCGTTTAATCCGCCGCACAGGCCTCTGTCAGAAGTGATATGGATTACAGCTATCTTGTTTATTTTTCTTTTCTCCAGCAACGGATGTGCGGCATTGTCTCCACCAAATTCGGCAGCTAAGTCAGCAATCACCTGAGTTATTTTATCGCTGTAGGGACGCCCGGCTAAAGCTTGGTCTTGTGCGCGTCTCATTTTAGCCGTGGCAATCATCTCCATTGCCCTGGTGATTTTGGCAGTACTCTGAATACTGCGTATACGTCGACGAAGTACGCGGGGACTTATCATTTCGCGCCTTTAATAACTCGCTCCTTTTTTAAATTCCTCTATGGCTTTCTTGAGAGACTCTTCGGTTTCAGGTTTTATGATTTTATCGGCAGCAATTCGTTTGACGATGTCAGGATAACTTGTTTCCATAAAGTTGTGGAATGCCTGCTCGAAGGCTGCTATCTTCTCAACGGGGACATCATCCAGGTGACCGTTGGTCACGGCATAAAGGATAGTTACCTCTTTCTCAAGAGACATTGGAGTATATTGAGGTTGTTTCAGTATTTCAGTGACACGCTGGCCACGTTCAATCTGTGAGCGTGTGGCTTTATCCAGGTCAGCGGTACCGAATTGAGCAAATGTAGCCAGTTCACGATATTGTGCCATGTCCAGTCTCAGTTTGCCGGCTACCTGTCTCATGGCTCTGGTTTGGGCATTGCCGCCAACTCGCGATACCGAAATGCCGGTATTTAGCGCAGGGCGAATGCCGCTGTTAAACAAATCGGTCTCTAGGTAAATCTGGCCGTCGGTAATAGAAATAACGTTAGTTGGAATGTAAGCGGCCAGGTCACCGGCCTGGATTTCGATAATGGGCAGAGCGGTAAGAGAACCTCCGCCTAGCTCCTGGTTTAGCTTAGCAGCTCGTTCCAACAGCCGGCTGTGAAGGTAAAAAACATCACCCGGGTAAGCTTCGCGGCCCGGAGGCCGTCTGAGAATCAATGATATTTGCCGATAAGCCCAGGCGTGCTTGGTTAAGTCATCGTAAATAACCAGGGCATCCTTTCCGTTTTCCATGAATTCTTCGCCGATAGCGCAACCCGAGTAGGGCGCCAGGTACTGCAAGGATGCCGGGTCGGAAGCGTTGGCAGCTACTACAATGGTATATTCCATGGCGTCGTACTTCTTCAAGATATCTATTACTTGTGCTACCTTTGATGTTTTCTGACCTATTGCCACATAAATACAGATAAGATCTCCGCCTTTCTGGCTGATGATAGTGTCCAGGGCAATGGCAGATTTGCCTATAGTCCGGTCACCGATGATAAGTTCACGCTGGCCGCGGCCGATCGGAATCAAGGCATCTACCATCTTTATTCCAGTATGGACCGGTGTGTTTACCGGCTGTCTCTGTACTACGTTAGGCGCGACCCTTTCTACAGGTCTGGTCTTCTTTGTCTTAATCGGCCCTTCCTCGTCCAGAGGATTGCCCAGAGGGTCTATCACACGGCCGATAAGGCTCTCGCCCACAGGCACTTCAACCACTCTGCCGGTGCTGCGGACTTCATCGCCCTCTTTGATGTGGCTGTAATCGCCGAGTATGACCGCGGCGACATTGTCCTCTTCTAAGTTTAGAGCCAGTCCCATAATGTTATTGGGGAATTCCAGCAACTCATTATATTTAGCTCCCTGAAGCCCGTGGATGCGGGCTACGCCATCGCCCACTTCGATTACCGTGCCCACATCTACCATGGCTACGGTAGGCCCGAATTGCTTGATTTGCTCCTTAATTACCGAGACTATATCTCGACCACTTGTTGTCATTTTTGACCCCCTTAGGGTAGTTATTTTCCGGTTTCAGCTAACCTCTTCTTTAACATTTCTAACCTGCTGCGGATACTGCCATCGATGAGGCTATCGTCTATTCTGGCGATGAAGCCGCCCAAAATATCCGGATCGACTTGCACCTGCATGCTGACTTTCTTTCCGACTAGCGTTTCCAGGTTTTGACTGAGCTTTTCTTTCTCAATGTTGTCTAGCGGAATGGCAGTGGTAACCTCTGCACTTTTTATACCGTAATGCTCATTCAATAATCGATCATATTCCTCAGATATCTGGCTGGCTGTTTTTATCTTTCCTTTTGAAATTAGCAGATAGACCAGATTCAAGGCCATGGGCTCTGTCTTCCCTAATTTCTCCTGTACCAGTTTTGTCTTCATATCGAAAGGTACTTTGGGATTTTCCGCAAGGCCTACAAATTCATCGTCTTGTACAAGTTTGGCAATCTTTGCCAGGTTAGATTGCCACTCCTTCAGCTTATTGCTTTCCAGAGCAATCTCGAAGACTGCCTGCGCATATCGTTTAACGGATGTTGTTACCGGCATCTATACAAAGCCTTTTAGTTCTTCTTAAAAGCGGTGCTCTCCTTAATAACCTCATCAATGATTTTGCGATGCTTCTTTTTATCTAACGTTTCATTGATGACCTTTTCTGCAGCCAGGATGGCGATGTCGGCGAATTCGGCGCGTAGTTCCTCAATGCTTTTATCCCGTTCGCGTTGTATTTCGCTGCGCGCTTTGGTAATGAGTGACTCAGCCTCCTGACGAGCGCCCTGTTTAGCTTCTTCTTTTACTCTTTCTCCTATTTGCGTCGCCTGGGCGATGACGCCCTGCCCCTCTTTACGTGCTTTTTCCAGATGCGCCTTGATTTCCTCTTCGCTGCGCGCGGTCTCCTGCCTGATTTTTTCGACTTGCTCCATGCTCTCCTTTATCTTAGCTTGCCTCTCATTGAGCATCTTAACTATTGGTTTGTATGCAACTAGACTCAATATGACAAATAAGATAACGAAGTTTATGCCAAAGGCTATAAGCAGTGGTATGTTAAATCCAAGACCTTCCATTTCACTCCACCTTATTTTTATAGCTAGGTTTTATGCTGCTGTTGAGAGTATAAAGGAGCCAATTATAAATGCGGTGATAATAAGACCGGCAAACACTATAGCACCGATTATGACTGCCCCGATAATGAAACTAAAAGAAGCTGGTAGATTATCATTTTCCATCAATTGTTCCTCCATTAAAGGCTATCTATACCACGATGGCTAGAATTATTGCCGTTATTAGGGCATAGATACCGATGGCTTCAGTAAAGGCACCAATAAGAATCATGTTGGTCAAGATTGGCCCTCTAGCCTCAGGGTTGCGCCCTAGAGCTTGCATAGCACCAAAGCCGATCAACCCTAATCCTAGCCCTGGACCTAAAAATCCTAGTCCTGCGGCTAGCCCTACTGCCAGCATTTTCATTGCGTTTGCGTCCATTTGTGTCCTCCTTTTAATTTATATGCTCGGGCTCCTCTTCAGCATGTGGAGCCATTGCGATTACGCCAAATACGAGAGTTAAGCCGGCGAAGATCAATGCCTGGACAAAGCCGACAAGCAATTCCAATCCATAGAAGATTACAGATACTGCGAATGGTATTAAAAAAGTCATGACTAGCAGCAGTATTTCGCCGGCGGTCATATTGCCAAAGAGACGGAAGGTAAAGCTTATTATACGAATAACGTGACTTAGCGCTTCTATAAAACCTACGAATATATTGATAAATCCGAATAGTATACCGCTCATAGCCGGTTTTATCTTGCCCCTGAACAAACTGGCAAAACCGTCACGTAAGGGCTCTAAATTGAAGAAGCTTTTTGAGTAATGGAAGAAACCGAGTGACCGGAGCCCCCAAAACTCAACGCAGCCGACGGAAATAAAGGCGATGGAAAGGGGAAGGTTAATATCAGTATTTGCCGCCCGGAGTATAGGCACAAAAGTACCGCTATGCTCGGTAATGCCTATGGTCCCAAAGAATGGTAGGAGTGCCAGGAAGGCGTTGGTCAGTACGTAAAGGAATATGGTAGCCATCACCGGGAAAATGGTGCGGGCATTCTTTTCTCCGGCTACGCCTGTAACGAAGTTCAACAGAGCCTCTACGATCCATTCGGCAAAGTTCTGTAATCCTCCCGGTATCAATTTCATCTTGCGGGTTGCAAAATAAAATAGGAGGCCCAAAATAATTATGGTTAACCATGAAGCGATTAGAGTATTGGTAACAGTAAATATAGAGATGTGGAATACGCCTTCTGATGGGAGTTCGACTTGCGGCTTGGCCACAGCCAGGAAGCTGGGAGCTTTAACGTGGAACAGGGTTGAACCGATCGGTCCAATTAGTAGTCCAGCTATAGCCAGCGCCAGAATAACAATACCCAGAAGGGCAGCGATTTTAATTGAGCAGCCACGGCCCATATTAGTCTCCTATTTCGGCTCCTTATTTTTTTCTTGCTCCTTCTGTTCCAGATAGAAGCGGTGAAGTATTCGATAAAGGCCATAGAAGGCTAGGACTGTGCCTATACCAAAGCCTATAAGAGTAAATATGGGGTGGGTGTTAAATCTATCGGGGCGGTCAAGCCAGTAACCGATGCTGGCTGGTATGACGAGACTCAAGGCTACATACCATCCAATATTAAAGACAAGCCATAGAGGTCTGGCCCATTCCCTGGATGTGGGGCTAGCAGGTTTAGGTTGTTCCGCCATATAGTAGATGTTCTCTTGGGCTGAAGTCATATTGCTATTTCTGCTACCTACTTTAGTATGTTACGACGCTCATATTCCAAGTTTTTCGAGCTTAGTAAGCCACTATCTTCTTTTTAAGCTCTTTGCCGGGCACGCCGTAATCTAGCAGATTGAGAAATAGCTGTCATCGACCTTAGGACTAATTTCCACATGTACTAAAAGCCGATTTCACAAATAATTCAGATCTACGAAATCGGCATGAAATCCGTATGGCATGATAAAAACCTTACCGCGACCCCGTTCGCTGGTTAAAAATCTATGTCGTTATCAGATATCAAGCCTATGCGCAACCGATGGTACGCGCATATATTCAGGATTTACGTTTACCCAAATCATCAAGATTAAGCGTATTAATGAAATCCTTGAATGGAGCGGATAGCTTCTCGTCAACTTTCCCCTTACCGCCTTGTTTATCTCCATTTTTATCGGGGGCTATAGGTTTTCCCGTTTCCCTGTCCAGTATGATACCAGCCTTGTCTAGGACTGCCTCCTCAACATAGATAGGCACCGTAGCTCTCACCGCCAAAGCGATGGCATCGCTGGGGCGGGAATCAAGCTTAATCCTGCTGAGTAACCACTGCTCAGTCTCTTTGTTGAACCGAAGCACAAACATCAGGCCTTCGTTATTCATTGCCTCGATGAATCTATCTCCCGATTCTTGCCACTCGCTGGATATTTCGAGTTTGTATTCTCTTCCCTGCCAATTGATAGATAGACGCGAGCCATTAGCATGTCCCCGGCGTGAACTGCTTTCGGGTGCAAACTTTACACCTACCGGTTTCGGGATATCGGTAGATTCAAAAATAATCTGTGCATAAAAGGTATCGGCGCGAAGGTCGTTCACAACAATTTTACTCACCACTGTGCCTGATGCGGATTCCAACGCGAAGATCGCGTTTTTAAGTAAGTCGTGCGTCATAGGTCGTGCCAAATCAACATTCTGCAATTTTATCGAGATAGCATCTGCCTCTGATGGGCCAATCCAGATAGGCAGGTAGCGGTCTGACTCTTTCTCTTTAAGGATTACCACATGTTGATAGTTCATCAGGCTTACCCGAATACTATCAATCGTCATCTCAATCATTAAAGCTCCTCCGTGTCCTAAGCAAAAATAATTGTACTCTATCATATTTTAGGTGTCAATTTGATTCAGATACACTGCTTCCGTAAAATATTGAGGTAAATTTTTCCTGGGCTAAGAATGTGGAGGCGATTTGAAAGCACTTGTGCAGCGGGTTACCAGAGCGTCAGTGAGTGTGAATGGTGAGGTAGTTGGGAAAATCAGCCATGGCTTAGTTGTTCTGCTTGGTGTAGCTAGGGGAGACACAGAGAAAGATGCTGTTTATCTGGCGGAAAAGATAGCTAATCTACGTATATTTTCCGATGATGCCAGCAAGTTCAATCTTTCTGCGCTGGAGACAGGAGCTGAGGTTTTGATTATAAGCCAGTTTACCCTACTGGCCGATACGCGGAAAGGGCGCCGGCCTAGTTTTGAGACGGCAGCGCCGCCGGAGCAGGCAGAAGCCCTGGTGGAATTTTTTATCGACCGGGTTCGTGATGCCGGGCTGAAAGTGGAGACAGGCCGATTTCAGCAGCATATGCTGGTGGAAATACATAACGATGGTCCGGTCACCATAGCACTGGACAGCAGAGACAAGATTCGCTGAATATCAACTAATTGCTAATGCAATTAGTTGCAATATCGAAATATTTCGTTTATACTTATTAAATATGAGCTGCGTTCAAGCACTTAAGGGAATGGGCTATCGGATGACACCGCAGAGAATGATGGTGGTCGAAGCTCTACATGATACAGATAAGCATGTCAGTGCCGAGGAGATATATGCCAAGGTTAAAGCGAAGTATCCGTACGCCAACATCTCTACAGTGTACCGGACGTTGGAATTGCTTAGTGAACTTGGGCTGGTTAACGAAATTTCCTTGGGCGACGGATGTGTTCGCTTCCATCCCGCCGAGAAGGGACATCACCATCATCTGGTCTGCCAGAAATGCCATAGTATAATCGACTTACCTGAATCAGCGCTGGCTCCCTTAGAAGATATCCTGTCGGAAAAACATAGATTTAAAGCTGATTTAAAGCATACCGCTGTTTTCGGCCTGTGCTCCAAATGCCAGGGTAAGGCTTAGCAGATTCAAGCGTTTTTTATTTGCCTGTTGATGCAAATATTTGCAATTGCATTGTATTGAATAGAATGCGATTGGAGGGCGGTTTTAGATGCACATTCCAGACGGTTTCATCAGTACGCCCGTGGCGGCGGCCGGAATTGCCGTGGCTGCAGGCAGTGTTGCCTATGCGGTCAAGGCGACAAACAAGAAGATGGGGGAAAAGCAGGTGCCCATGATGGGTGTCCTGGCCGCTTTCATTTTCGCAGCGCAAATGCTGAATTTCCCGGTGGCTGGGGGAACTTCGGGACATTTCGTGGGCGCAGCACTGGCTGCAATCATATTAGGGCCTTGGTCGGCGGTCCTGATAATGAGCTGTGTGCTGATAGTCCAATGTCTTCTATTTCAGGATGGCGGTCTGCTCGCACTGGGTGTGAACATACTGAACATGGGTGTTATTGCCGTGTTCATCAGTTATTTAACATATAAAGGTATATTTGCCGCCATGAGGGGCGGCAAGACCGGACGGTTGGTCGCCGCCGGCATAGGTGGCTGGATATCGGTCGTAATATCGGCGCTGGCCTGTGCCGCCGAACTGGCTATCTCCGGCATCGTGCCATGGCAAGTGGCTGTACCTGCTATGGGGATAGTTCATATGGCCATCGGCGTCGGCGAAGGATTTATAACCGTCGCGGTTATTGCTCTAGTTATGGGTACGCGTCCTGACCTGCTGGAACTACAGCAGGCTACTTAGGGAGGCAAATACAGAAATGAAATTCAAATGGTGGTATGGACTCCTGATTCTAGCTTTGCTACTGGCAATATTATCTCCTTTGGCTTCGTCATCACCTGACGGCCTGGAAAGGGTGGCTGAAGATAGAGGTTTTATTGATGTAGCTCTGGCTCCTATCTTCCATATTTTCCCCGATTATGTGATACCTGGCGTGACGAATGAAGCTATGGCCACAATTCTGGCTGGATTATTGGGTACTCTTATATTATTTGGCATCGGATTTGGGCTGGCCAAATTATTGAGGACGAAAGATGAAGCATAGCTTTATTGACGAATATAGCCACTTAAATAGCGTTATTCACAGGCTTGACCCGCGGACCAAGCTCATTGCCAGCCTGGCGTTTGTTGTAGCTGTTGTACTGACGCAGGCCAGTAATTGGCGGGTATTTGCTTTCTATTTTGCCGTTGTTGCTTTCATGCTGGCATTTTCCAGATTACCAATTGTTTATGTTCTGAAGAGGTCGCTAGTGGTTTTGCCCTTTGTTTTATTGATTGCTATCTTCATCCCATTTTTAAAGGGTGGGGAAGTGGCTGGAAGCTACAATATCTGGCTATGGCAGGTCTCGATAACCTATAACGGCCTTATGATTGTAGCCAATGTTTTAGTCAAATCCTGGCTCTGTATTTTGGCCCTGATTTTGCTGTCATCGACAACGAGGCTCGATGACTTACTAAAAGGGCTTAGGCAATTGGGGATGCCGCAGGTAATGATATTAATACTTTCCTTCATGTACCGGTACATCTTCGTACTGGTCGATGAGGCAATGAGGATACAACAAGCTCGCAATAGCCGCAATTTTGGCGGCAGCTGGCTGCATCATGTGAAGACTATCGGACATATGGTAGGCACCTTATTTATCAGGAGCTACGAGCGAGGTGAGAGAATATATGCCGCTATGTTGGCCAGAGGTTTCGATGGTCAGACTCGTACTTTGTACAAACTAAGATTCAAACAGGCTGACGCTTATTTCAGTGCAGCGTTTAGTCTATTGCTTGTTTTACCATACTTTATATGGTTGTAGCATTATGGACGAAGTAATAGAAGTTAAAAACCTTTCTTTCACCTATCCCGACGGGCATCGGGGGCTTAACAGTGTTGACATGGTTGTTTATCCCCGTGAGGATGTGGCGGTGATTGGCCCTAATGGTGCCGGGAAATCAACACTTTTACTTCATCTAAATGGCATCCTCCGTGGTAATAGCCATGTGAAGATTTGCGGCTTAACTGTGGAAGATAAAAATCTGAAAGCGATAAGGAAGAAAGTCGGCCTGGTATTCCAGAACCCGGAAGACCAGCTCTTCTCGCTGAATGTTTTTGATGACGTTGCCTTCGGACCGATAAATATAGGCTTAACCGAATCTGAGGTGAAACAGCATGTTGTGCAGGCGCTCCAGTGGGTAAATATGGCGGACTATGAGCGGCGGTCGCCTCACCATCTAAGTGTGGGTGAGAAAAAGCGTATTGCCATTGCCACCGTTTTGTCCTTAGGGCCGGAGATTCTGGTAATCGATGAACCTACCAGTAACCTCGACCCGAGGAGTAAGTGGTCTTTGATTGAACTGCTAAATAGGCTTCCAATAACTAAGATCATTGCTACCCATGACCTCGAATTGGTGAGGGCTTCATGCCAGCGGACTATAATCATGGATGAAGGTAAGATAGAGGCTGACGGCAAGACAGAGAGTATTCTCGACGATATTACGCTGCTAAAGGCTCATGGACTGGGTCATTGATAATATGAAAATATTAATCTAGCTCTAAACTAATGTCCAGAGCTTTCGGTGAATGGGTAAGAGCTCCTATTGAGATAAGGTCAACGCCTGTCTCTGCCACAGCCCTGACGTTCTCTAAAGTGACGCCTCCCGAAGCCTCTATTAGAGCGCGGCCTTTAATCAGTCGGACAGCCTGTCGCATGTCTTCCAGGTTCATATTATCTAGCATGATTATATCAGCGCCGGCATCAGCAGCCTGAGCAGCTTCCTCAGGGCTCTTGACCTCGATTTCGATTTTTAACTTGGGAGGAGATTTTATGCGGGCTTTGGCTATAATTTCCTTTATACTTAGCCCTCCACTGCGGAGCGATGCAATATGGTTGTCCTTAATCAGAATGCCGTCTGCCAGATTCATACGGTGGTTCTTACCGCCGCCCGCACGGACGGCGTATTTTTCTAAGGTTCTTAGTCCAGGCGTAGTTTTCCTGGTGTCTGTGATATAAACGGGTAAGCCTTTAACGGCCAGGACGTAGCGGGCTGTATCCGCAGCAATGCCGCTAAGCCGCTGCATGAAGTTCAGTGCCACCCGTTCGGCCTTTAATATACTGGATGTTTTTCCTTCAATTCTGGCTATAACGTCGCCGGCTCTGACTTCGGTGCCATCCTTGATAAGAATATCCAACTTTAATTTGGGGTCCACCTTGAGAAAAACCAGTTTGGCTATCTCGGTACCGGCTATAACACCTCTGCCTTTGGCTATTAT
>Ga0315284_10014056_pt1 | contig 11406 bp, 11 predicted proteins | sample YL17G09_16_MG_FD_203696 | JGI IMG/M metagenome (GOLD analysis project Ga0315284, IMG submission 203696) | Sediment microbial communities from Yellowstone Lake, YNP, Wyoming, USA - YL17G09_16 | ecosystem: Environmental > Aquatic > Freshwater > Lake > Sediment | place: USA: Wyoming | collected... | reverse complement strand
GACCGCCAACCGGTGTTCGGGGGTTTCTTGCTTCTTCCGGTCGCGCAGTTTCTGAACTCTACGAAACAGGTTCTTTGCATTTCTCAGATTGTGCCGAGTTTGACGCCACCCCGGTACCGATCGTCCCTCTGCAATCTGATGGCCCAATTCCAGCACCTTTTGAATCGCGTCCCAGAACAGATTGATGTCGGTAGGAAAGTGAACACTCGTTTCCACTCGGACGGGCACTATGTAGCTCGGGTGGTCCTGTGATGGTCCCGCATACACGACTCCTCATGAAAATAGTTCGGTCTCGACCTCGATCCAAGCGCCTCCGCTGACCGGTCCCCAGACGTGACAGCAGTGCACCTCCTCCGAGGCAGGGCCTCAGCGAGCCGGAACCAACGCCACCACCCATCTCACGGACCGAAACCCCGGGGATCCCGACCGGGCCGGCAGGACGCCGGCCGTCCTCGCCGGGAAGCCGTCGAAACCCACGACGCGTTACGGGGGACGGCGGGCGCCCCAGAGGGCTGGGCCGACCGACCCTCTGCCGGTGGCTTCGGCACTTCGGCTCCGCTCAGTGCGCCGCTCCGCTCAGCCACCGGTCAGATCGGGCGGTTCGGCACCGAGGGCCCCAGCCCGAGCCCAGAGGAGACCAGACCCCGGCGCCTGCTTCGTCACTTCGACCCCGCTCAGCAACCGGGCGCAGGGGAACGCCCATCCTGTTATATGGATGAGGTTGAGATGTCATCTCCGGTGCCATCCTCAGGATGAGCAGTCATCTTTTGCCCGATGAATCGCCAGGATCTATTTTCATAGGCTCAATTTCTGACGTGCACCTACGTCACGACAGCGAGCATGCATCCGACCACCCCCGATGCCGCAGGCGGACCGGATCTGAAATGGCCGACAGACGGGTGTGACGATCAACGCGCAAGGACGGTGACGTCACGATTTCAGGAAGATGGGCCGCTGTCGCCCCATCGGTTCGAGCCCGAGCATCTCGGGTTCGGCAACGCAACAAAGAGGTTGTCTGTGAAGCTCATCCTGTTTCTTCTGCTCTTTCCGCTCATTCCAGCAGTCCTCCTCGCAATCACCGGTCACCAAGGCATCCGCGCAATCATCGTCAGGCTCAGCGCTGCAGCCATTGCAGCAGCCTCGATCTATGCGGCGTGGCTGTTCCTGCCCATGGGCGCGCACTTCTTTGAGGCTGGACGCCTTGGCGTGAGCATGCACCTGCTGGACAAGGCCGTCTTCGGCGCTGAAATGCTGGTGGCTGCGGTGCTGCTGCTCTTCTGCGTGCGCCTCAAGCCAATCCAATGGTGGATCCCGCTGCTCATCATTGTCCAGGCCGGGATGATTGCCTGGTGCGAGATGGGCGGCGAAGTGCCGGAGTCCGGATTGCCCCTGTACTTCGACCAGTTCTCTATTATAATGGCGCTGATCATCGGGATCATCGGCTCGCTCATCTGCGTGTACGCGATCAGCTACATGGAGGACTACCACCATCATCACACTGAGATGAAGGATGGTCGCAAGGGCTTCTTCTTCATCTTCTTTCTCTTCCTGGCAGCCATGTTCGGTGTGGTCTTCTGCAACAACCTGATCTGGCTCTACCTCTGTTGGGAAATCACCACACTGAGTTCGTTCCTGCTGATCGGCTACTCCAAGACTGACGAAGCCCGCGCCAATGCGTTCCGCGCTCTGGGCATGAACCTGATTGGTGGGCTGGGATTTGCATTTGCGATTGTGTATCTGGTGAAGTGGTCGCCCATGCATACCATTGAGCTGAGTCAGGTGATCTCGGCTGCGACCTCTGGTGATGCGGGATGGCACGGGGCAGCTCTGATCGTGGCAATCCTGATCTCCTTCGCAGGCCTGGCAAAGGCTGCGCAGATGCCCTTCTCCTCGTGGCTGCTGGGCGCCATGGTTGCGCCGACTCCAGTCTCCGCACTGCTGCACTCAAGCACCATGGTCAAGGCAGGCGTATTCGTGATTGTCAAGTTTGCGCCCGTGCTCATGGGATCGTGGGCCGGATACCTGCTCGCATGCGTGGGTGGGATCACCTTCCTGATGACATCGATCATTGCCATCACCCAGAGTAATGCCAAGCGCGTGCTCGCCTACTCGACAATTGCGAATCTCGGGCTCATTGTCATGTGCGCGGGCGTGGGCACGCCTGCTGCGGTATGGGCGGCAATCATGCTGATCATCTTCCACGCGGTGGCAAAGGCGCTGCTCTTCCTTGGGGTCGGCACCATCGAGCATCGGATTGGCAGCAGAGATATCGAGGATATGGGCGGGCTGATCGTATCGCGACCGTTCCTGGGTTTGGTCATGGTGATCGGCATGCTGGGCATGTTCCTCGCGCCGTTCGGCATGCTCATCAGCAAGTGGGCGTGTCTGGAGGCGCTGTCGACGATCTCCACATTCCCGCCCATCCTGGCAGTCATCCTCGCATATGGTAGTGCACCAACGCTTTTCTTCTGGGCCAAGTGGATGGGCAAGGTGGTGAGTGTGCCGACAAGTCCGCTCAAGATCGCAGGCGTGATCGGCAAGGACGAGTCCGTGGTGCTCTTCCTTCTGGCAGTCATGACGGTTCTGGCAAGCGGCCTCTTCCCGCTGGGCGCAAAGGGCGCGGTTGAGCCGTACATCGGCGCAGTGTACGGACAGGCCACGGCGCTCAGCGCAGGCAACGTCACGATCATGGTGATCATGCTCGGACTCATGGTGCTGTTGCCGCTTTCATTCCTTGGTCGGCGTCGCGAGGTCCAGTTGGTCAGTACCTACCTGGCAGGCGCCAACATCGAGGGCAACGCGACCTTTCTCGGGTCCATTGGCGCCAAGCAGCAAGTGGGTAACCGCAACTACTACCTGGCCGGATTTCTCAGTGAACGCAAGCTCTCAACCGCGAGTATCATTCTGTCAATAGCGGCCATTGTGGCCATGTTTGTTGCAGTCAGCGCACGCGCAGGATGCCTATGACCACGAAATCAATTGCCATGGCGTTGGGGTATGTCGTGTTGGCTCCTGTTATCGGGGGTCTGCTCGCAGGTGTCGACCGCGTGATCTCCGCACGCATGCAGGGGCGCAAGGGTCCGCCTATCATGCAGCCGTTCTTCGATGTGTTCAAGCTGCTCGCCAAGCAGTATGTGACTGTCAACAAGTTCCAGAGCTTCTACGTGGCGGGCTTTGCGATCTTCACGATCGTGGCAGGCGCGCTCTTCTTTGCCGGTGGCGACCTGCTGCTGGTGATCTTCGCGCTCACAGTGGGCGGCATTTTCCTGGTTCTTGGAGCATACTCCGCGAACTCTCCGTACAGCACGATTGGCGCGGATCGCGAGTTGCTTCAGATGATGGCGTACGAGCCCATGGTCATCCTGGCGGCTCTGGGGCTCTTCATGGTGACGAAGAGTTTTCGAGTTGCAGACATCCTCGCGTTCCCCAAGCCCCTGATCGAGTACTTGCCGGCAGTATTTCTGGGCTTTCTCTTCATCCTCACGATCAAATTCCGCAAGTCGCCGTTTGACCTCTCCTCATCGCACCATGCGCATCAGGAGTTGGTGCGGGGCCTGACCACCGAGTTCTCGGGACGCGCGCTTGCCCTCATCGAAGTGGCGCACTGGTACGAGAACGTGTTGCTTCTTGGCTTTGTCTACTTGTTCGTAGCGACCAACGTGTGGCTTGGGCTTGCGGTGTGCGCGGCGGCGTACTTCCTGGAAGTCCTGATTGACAACACATACGCGCGTCTTACCTGGAAGCCCATGGTCGTATGGTCGTGGGTGGTGGCGGGAGTCTTTGGCGTGGCCAACATAATGGTGGTTCACAGCCTCTTGAAGTAGGGTGACACACACATGAGCTTTCTCTCAAAGTCTCCATGGATCATGCACTACGATGCCAGTAGCTGCAATGGCTGCGACATCGAAGTGCTGGCGTGCCTGACGCCGATGTACGACATCGAGCGGTTTGGGATTATCAACACGGGTAACCCCAAGCACGCGGATGTGCTGCTCATCACCGGCTCCATCAACGAGCAGAACACGCCCGTGGTGCTCAACCTGTACAACCAGATGCCCAATCCCAAGGTGGTATGCGCGATAGGTATCTGCGCAACATCGGGCGGGATCTTCCGCGAGTGCTACAACGTGCGGGGCGGGGTGGACACGCTCATCCCGGTTGACGTATACGTGCCCGGGTGCGCATGCCGGCCCGAGGCGATCATCGATGGTGTGGTCAAAGCGCTCAGCGTGCTCGAGCAGAAGAGGGCCGCAGGGCCGCAGCAGCCATTCGTCCCGCATCCTGCGGTGTCAGGGGCCTCGCACAGCGGTCAGCACGCAACGCCGAATCACTGAACTTCTGCGGGCAGGTCCTGCAGCAGAGAACAGGGAGATTGCCCAACGGCGACCCGCAGTGGCGCCGCCGAAACCAAGAATGCGAAGTGACCTCATGTACATCGAAGAACAGCCAATCACAGTCATTGACAGATCCAAGATCGCCGAAACCGCAGCCACCATGTTGCGCCAAGGGTATCGCCTCGTGCACATCTGCTGCGTGACGGGCGACGACCTCGAAGTCACCTATTGCTACGATAAAGACTACAAGACGCGTAACTTCCGGGTGAGCGTGCCCAAGAGCGATCCGGTGCTTCCCAGCATCACCGCCTCGTACCTTGCGGGCTTCACCTACGAGAATGAGTTGCAGGATCTCTTCGGTTTCAAGGTGACGGATCTGGCGCTCAACTTCAACGGCACGTTCTACCGCACATCGGTGAAGACGCCGTTCAATCCTCCTGCTGACACAGTCACGCCGAAAGCGTAGTGATACACCTATGGCACAAAGAACAATAGTTCCGTTTGGACCTCAGCACCCGGTGCTGCCCGAGCCCATCCACCTCGACCTGGTGCTCGAGGATGAGAATGTGGTGCAGGCAATTCCCTCCATCGGATTCATCCATCGAGGGCTGGAGAAGCTTGCCGAGAAGAAGGACTTCTACGAGATGACCTTCGTGGCAGAGCGCATTTGCGGCATCTGCAGCTTCATTCACTCACAGGGCTACTGCCAGGGCATCGAAGCGCTCATGAAGATCGAGGTCCCTCTCCGCGCGCAGTATCTGCGTGTGATCTGGGGTGAGATGTCGCGTATCCACAGCCACATTCTCTGGCTTGGCCTCTTTGCCGACGCCTTCGGGTTCGAGAGTCTTTTCATGCAGTCGTGGCGCATTCGCGAGCGGCTGCTCGATCTGGTGGAGGAGATGACCGGCGGCCGGGTGATCTTCGGCTCGTGCAAGGTGGGAGGTACCCGCAAGGACGTTGACAAAGACACACTCATCCGAGTGCTCTCCGAACTTGCCGTCATGGAAAAGCAGTACCGCGAAATTGCCGCCACATTCGGGAAGGACACCTCGGTTAAGAAGCGCACGGTTGGCATTGGCGTGCTACCGAAAGACCTGGCGTATCTGGTGGGCGCGGTTGGCCCGACACTTCGCGGCAGCGGCGTGGCCTCTGATATGCGCAAGCTTGGGTACGCAGTATACAACGAACTCGCGTGGGAGCCCATTGTCGAGACTGCGGGCGACTGCTACGCGCGCATGATGGTGCGTGTTCGCGAGACCTACCAGTCGTTTGACATGATCCGGCAGGCTGTTGCGAAGATGCCCGATGGTCCGGTGGAGGTGAAGGTCACCGGCAACCCCACGGGCGAATACATGTCGCGCGTGGAGCAGCCGCGCGGAGAGGTCATCTACTATCTCCGGGCAAACGGCACCAGGAACCTGTCGCGCTTCCGCGTGAGAACGCCGACGTTCGCCAATGTGCCGCCTCTTGTCAAGATGCTCGAAGGGTGCCGTTTCTCCGATGTGCCGGTGATAGTATTGACGATCGATCCGTGTATTTCGTGCACCGAGCGGTGAGTCCCGACCGAGGCCTGCGGTCACCGGTCAACTGTCAGCGATCGGGAAGCGGGAGCCCGAATCCAGCCTTCTGCAGACCGAAGCGTCCATGAAGGAGCATTGAGTACTATGTCATACATGAAGTTCACCCCGGTCGTTCTGCGCAACCTCTTCAGCAAGCCAGCGACCAGGCTCTATCCGTTTGTGAAGAGAACTCCGTACAAGAACACGCGCGGTTCGGTCGGTATCGACATCAACTCCTGCATCTACTGCGGGATCTGCCAGAAGAAGTGCCCCACCGATGCCATTGTGGTTGCCAAGGCCGATCGGCTGTGGCAGATTGACCGCATGCGCTGCATTGCCTGCTCCGCGTGCGTGGATGCCTGCCCCAAGAAGTGCCTTACCATGGACGGGGCGTACGCCCCGTCAGCCACGGCAAAGAACGCCGATCGCTTTGTTGGCGCTGAGAAGCCCAAGGCCACTCCGGCGTAACGGTTCGACCCTCCCGCCAGCATCGAGTTCGCGGCCCTCGCCAATGCACCCCGAGACGCGCGGCCACGAGTCTTCAGCCACCCAAATACGTATTTTGGGATCTGTCGGGCGGACGGTGAGTGGGTGACCCGCGCAAGTAGAGGGCGGACAATGAGTCCATTGGTACTCACTGAGGGGAATCGACGGTACCTGTTCTTCTCACTTGAAGAGAGCAGGATCCACGTCCATGTCTTGTCGCCCGATGGGGATGCCAAGTTCTGGCTGGAGCCCATTGTCTCACTTGCCAGATCAACGGGATACTCCTCACGGGAACTTGCGCGAATCCAGCAGTTCATCACGGAGCACCAACATGAAATCAAGCGCCGTTGGAAAAGCCACTTCTCGCGCTGAGATCACCAGCATCTCCTCGCACGGTGTTTGGCTGTTTGCCGGTGGCAAGGAGTACTTCCTGGACTACGAGACCTTCCCGTGGTTCAGACGCGCGACTGTCGAGCAGATATCGACTGCGAAGCTTGAGCACGGCCAGTACCTGTCGTGGCCGTTGCTCGACGTGGATCTCGAGCTCGCCTCGCTTGAGAGCCCGGAGCAATACCCGTTGCGGTACAGGTAGGACGGGCCGGAGACGCGCGGCCATGCGTCTTTACAGAGCGGGTGGTCGCAGACCTCTCGGGTATCTCCGTCTTGTGATGGATCCCACGAACCGTGCTGCACCTCGCCTCGTGGGTGGGGGTACTCCGCCGCTTCGCACTGCAACACAACCTCCCACCCCACACACTTCGACTGCGCTCAGTGCGGCGCCCGGCGCAGTGCCATCCAAACGCATTCCTCTCTGCTCCAGTCTCTGCTCCATGGGCTAACGCCCCGATAGTTCCCGAACGTATTTTTGTTGGCGTCTGTGACAATTGGACTGTAACGGGGCCAGGCCCTGCGCAACCAGAAGCTGTGAACCCCGCCAGGTCCGGAAGGAAGCAACGGTAAGCAGAAGATCAGTGTGCCGTAGGTAAACTTGGCCCCTTTTTCTTTGTAGTGCGGAGTGGGGAATGCGGAGTGCGGAGTTGGCCTTGGTTTCGGCGATCTCGTCGATCCCAGCACTTGGCGCCCGCAGGAGACAGACGGAACCTTCGTTAACTCCGCACTCCCCACTCCGCACTCCGCACTTCCCCCAACACCTATGAGTTACCTCGTATTAGCCCGCAAATGGCGCCCCATGATCTTCGACGATGTCGTTGGTCAGGAGCATATCACCGAGACGCTCAAGAAGGCGATTGAGAAGAACCGCGTTGCGCACGCCTACATCTTCACCGGCACGCGCGGGGTAGGCAAAACTACCACCGCGCGCATCATGGCGCGGGCGCTCAATTGCGAGAAGGGCCCCACTGCCAACCCCTGCGGCGTGTGCGAATCGTGCAAGAGCATCACCGGCGGCACGAGCTTCGACGTTTTGGAAATCGACGGCGCATCCAACAACAGCGTGCAGGACATTCGCGAGCTGCGCGAGAACGTCGGCTACTCCACCATGACGGGCAAGTATCGCATCTTCGTTATTGACGAAGTGCACATGCTCACCAAGCCCGCGTTCAATGCGCTGCTCAAGACGCTTGAGGAGCCGCCCAAGAATGTAGTGTTCATCTTTGCCACCACCGAGCCGCACAAGATACCCGAAACCATCCAGTCGCGCTGCCAGCGGTACGATTACCGCCGCATTTCGACAGAGCAGATCCTGGGTCGACTCGAATTCATCCTCAAAGCCGAGAAGATCACCTACGAACGCGGTGCACTGCTGCTTGTGGCGCGCAAGGCCGATGGAAGCATGCGCGACGGCCTCAGCCTGCTTGACCAGGTGCTGTCGTTTTGCCAGGAATCGATTGACGAGAAGGAAGTGCGGTCGGTTCTCGGACTGGTGAATACCGAGACGTACCAGACCATTGTCGACGCGGTTATCGGTCGCTCGGCCGGTCCGGTGCTCGAGGTGATTGAAGACATCCTGTACCGGGGCTTCGACCTGAGCGAGTTTCTGCAGGGCCTTGAGGAGTACCTGCGCGATCTGCTCTTTGCCAGCATTCCGGGGATTCTTGACAACAAGCGGCTGAGCATGCACATCGACTCACCGGAGCTGGTGGCGCAACTGCGGAGTCGCGCCGCGCACCTCACCGATGCCACGCTTCTGCGCATGGTTGAGGTGGTCAAGCGCGCGGAGCAGGAGCTGAAGTGGAGCGCGTTCCCGCGTTTCATGGTCGAGACCATGCTGCTGAAGCTCGTGTACATGGACAGTACCGTGTCCATCGAAGAGGTTCTGGCGGCGGTGAAGAGCGGCGGAGCAGGGGCGTCTGTCGCGCCGTCCGTTGGCGCGTCCAGGCCTGCGGCGGCGCCATCGCTGACCAGCTTCGCCATTGCCCGCGACGACTCTCAAAAAAAAAAGCCTGAACTAGCTCCGCCTCCTGTCGTCCCGGCTCCCCCGCCGCCGACACATCCCGAGACGCCTCCAGTTTCGGTGCTCCGCGTGGAGGAGCCCCCGGTTGAGCCATTGCCTGCGAAGCCCGTTGCTGCCGTGGTCACAGAACCGCAGGTGCTCTCCTCTGCTGCTACCGGAGACGACACGGGCTCCTTCCAGATCGAACAAGTCCGGAGTGCGAGCCCTGACCTGCGTTCGGTGTGGCCCGGGTTCGTCGATTCGCTGATGCAGGATCGTCCCAACATAGGGTCATTCCTCTCATTTGCCGCAGTCATTGACACAACCGCCGGTTCCATTGACATCCGGTATGGGTCGGCGTTTCGATTCCAGTTCTCGCAGGTCACGCGAAAAGAAACCCGCGAAGAGATTGCCTCGCGGCTCCATGGCTTTGCGGGAAGACGGGTGGAACTGCGCATCACCATGGAGGCAGAGAAGCCGGTCGAAACGCAGGAGGCCTCCGGCAAGCCGCATGCTGCATCGCTGAATGACGAGATTGCGCGGGAGCCGGTGATAGAGACGGTGCTGGAGATGTTCGATGGAGAAGTGGTTGGGTGAGTGGAAGAAACGGAGTGGTTGAGTACTGGAGGGATGGAGACGCAAAAACCCGGCCTGACTGGACCAGGCCGGGGAACGGCACTCCGAATACACAGGAGACGCGAATATGTCAAAGGACATCACCAAACTGCTCAAGCAGGCGCAGAAGATGCAGTCGCAGGTCATGAAGGCGCAGCAGGAACTCGCCGCGAAGGAAGTTGAGGGCACATCCGGCGGAGGCATGGTGAAGGTTACCATGAATGGGGCCAACGACATCGTTTCCGTGCGGCTCAACAAGGAAGTCATCAACCCCGACGACGTTGAGATGCTTGAGGACCTCATTGTTGCCGCGTGCAAGAACGCCCAGGGGAAGGTCAAAGAGATGTCCTCCGCAACCATGGGCAGCCTCACGTCGGGCATGCAGATTCCTGGCTTGTCGATGTGAGAGAGTGAACTGTGATCAGTGAACGAACAGTTGCCGGGCGTCCTCGACGATCTCCGTACCACGTCGGGTGACCGGCGCACCTTCGACCGGCGCCACGCATGCTCCAATCCCTCGAACAACTCGTGACCGCTCTCAGCCGCCTGCCCACCATCGGCAAGAAGACCGCGTGGCGCCTTGCGCTGCATCTGGTGGAGCGACCGACATCGGAGGTGGAAAACCTGGCCGAGTGCCTGCGTGCTGTCAAGCACTCGATCGTCACCTGCCGCCGGTGCTTCAATTTCAGTGAGGGAGAGTTGTGCACGGTCTGCTCCTCCACATCGCGCGACACCTCTCTGGTGTGCGTGGTTGAGAAGCCCATGGATGTGTTTACCATCGAGAACTCGGGCAGGTACCGTGGTCTCTACCACGTGCTGGGCGGTGTGCTCTCCCCCATCAACGGGATCACGGCCGACAAGCTGCATATCGCCGATCTGATCCGACGCGTTGACGAAGAGAAACCATCCGAACTGATCCTGGGCCTTGGCGGGTCGGCGGATGCAGAGGCAACGAGCCACTACATCGCAAAGATCCTGCACTCCCGCCCTGTGCGTGTGACGCGCCTTGCGCGCGGGCTCCCTGCGGGCATGGAGCTGGAGTACGTGGACCAGGTGACACTCATGCAGTCGCTGGCAGAGCGCACGGATGTGCGGCAGGTGGCCAGCAGTCAGCACTCGGCAGTCAGCGGTCAGAGAGCGCAGCCGTAGCAACTCGGGTCATCGATGCTCGTCGAGATGCGCTCCCGCCGGTGGCCGGGCGCCGCACCGAGTTCGATCGAGGCGTTGCACCGAGCTCCGCCGAAGTGTGTGGCCCGTCGGCTGAGACGGGCTGTACTTGCACTGAGCCCTGTCGAAGTGTCGAGGCCACCGGTTGAGGCACTCGACGAGAGTCAGGGATTCGACTCCAATAGACAGGACGCGACTATGAAGAAGAACAACGCAGCAGACTGGCTCTACAAGGGCGTGGCGTCTCTGGGCTTTCTCGGCTACATTCCACTGGCGCCGGGCACCATTGGGTCGCTGGTGTCAGTGGGAGTCTTGTGGTTCGCAGCCGGACGCTTTCCCGCGTACTTCGGCACGGGATTTGTGGCCTGCCAGTGGGTCGCGCTGATGCTCATGGTGTTCGTGAGCATTCGCATTGCGTCACGCGCGGCAGCGGCAAACCGCACGGGCGATGCAGACCCTCAGTCGATCATTGTCGATGAATTTGTGGGGCAGTTGATTACTTTCTTCATGGTGCCCATCTCTCTGCGCACCGTCCTGCTGGGATTCTTCCTCTTCCGTTTCTTCGATATTGTCAAGCCGTTTCCCGTACACAACATGGAAGAAATCGAGGGCGGAACCGGCATTGTCATGGACGACGTGGTTGCCGGCGTGTGTGCCAATGTGGTGTTGTTGTGCGCGGTGTGGGGCTACCATGCGGTGCACGGTCTGCTGAACGTGTAGACGCGGACCGCCGACTACCTCACACGCACAATGCGCGTGGCCTGCGCGCCCGTCTCTGCAACCCCGAACACAACACCCGGCACGATTCTCGCGGATGCGCGTTGCGTCCACGCTGCCACCCGACGACCCAGCG
>Ga0315284_10014052_pt1 | contig 11408 bp, 8 predicted proteins | sample YL17G09_16_MG_FD_203696 | JGI IMG/M metagenome (GOLD analysis project Ga0315284, IMG submission 203696) | Sediment microbial communities from Yellowstone Lake, YNP, Wyoming, USA - YL17G09_16 | ecosystem: Environmental > Aquatic > Freshwater > Lake > Sediment | place: USA: Wyoming | collected... | reverse complement strand
CGCATACCCGTTTGATAAAACATAAATCTGACTTAAGACCATGTGTTAATAAGCATAAAGTAAATTGGATTAAATCTATAAATAAAAATATCGAATTAATAATTTTAGAAGAAACTACCGATGAGCTGGCAGATCTTAGAGAAGAATTTTGGATTTCTGATCTTAAAAATAAGGGCTTAAATTTATTAAATGTAAAGCCCGGAGGGAAAGTTTCACGAGGGTTTAAACAAAAACCAGAATCCATAGCCAAAAGAACAAAGACAAGAGCGGAACGTGGAAATTATCCTTTGTTAGGTCCTGCATCAGAGAAAACGAAAATTAAGATGTCTCTTTCTAGAAAAGGGCGAACATTAAGTAATGAAACGAAGAAAAAAATGTCCATTTCCAGAACCGGAACCCACATGACATTAGACACAAGACAGAAAATATCTAAGACTTTAATTGGCCATACATTTTCAGAAGAAACTAAGAAAAAGATGTCAGAATTAAAAAAAGGGAAATATAAATTAAGTAAGGAACAAATATTGGATATGCAGGAGAAATTTGCTACTAATTTATACTCGAAAATAAGTTTGGCTAAATCATACGGAATTAGTTCTAGAACGGTATTCAATTTATTAAAAATAAATATATTAAACCAAAACAAGGAGAATAAAAATGTATAAATTTCAAAGTCAAAATCAGGAAAACTGGAAACGTCAATCGTGGATAAATGATTTCACCAGTGACGTCAAATTGGCAAAGAGTCTCACTGAGGCTTACGCCGAAGATGTATTAGAAGCTGTCGCTGAGGATTTTCAACCAAACTTAACGGCCGCAATCGAAGACTTGAGAATTAGAACCGGATTGACGGTAAAAGAAGCCAATGACGTCAAGAAGGTTGCCTTTGCTATGTTCAAGCAGGCCGAAGGTGGACCGTTGACCGGGACTCACACTTTAGATTCAAGCAATCAAGGAGCCATGGACGAAGCTATGGCTAACAAAGATTCACTAATTCCCGGAAATGTTGAATCAGCAGGACCAGAGTTGGAAAAAGTATCCGATGAAACCTGTGATGCTTGTGGCGCTGCAGTAATGAAGAAGGATGAACTAGATGTGACTTCCTCCGCCTGTGACGCTTGTGGCGCAGTGAAGATGGAGTCAAACGAGATGGCTCCTACCATGGGCGGACCTGAATCAGTTGGCGCTCCAATGGCCGCAGCAGGTTCTTCTAAGGATGCCATTAAAATCGCCAAAGGTATGAATCCAGGATTTAGAGCATACCTAGACAAACAGAAGGCCGAAAAAGATGGCAAGGAACCTAAGGACGAAAAAGATTCCAAGAGTGAAGACATGGAGAAGAAAGACATGAAAAAGACTGACAAGAAAGAAGATAAGAAAGAAGCATCTTTCGATAAAGTTGAAATCTTGCGTGCAGTCAAGGCTGGGCAGGTCTTACCTATGAAGAGAAAATATGCCACCCACAAGGAAGCTTCTTCTTACATCAAGAAGGTTCAGGCTTGGTTCCAGGGCGCAGATGCTCCTACCGTAGAAGGTCCGGTTACATCGAATGATCCAAAGACTCTAGGATATCCAAAAGAAATGGAATACACTAAGAAACCAATGGAAGTTCCAGTCGGCGGAGATTCACGCAATTGGGAACAGAAGTGGTTCGAAGGTGCAGCCGACCAAACCAAAAAGGTCATGGGACCATCCGGTACAGAATTGGCCGAGAAAAAAGAGCTACAGAGAGCTAAGAGATTAGAAAGACTTAAGGCAATCGGCGGAAAATAATGGACTACACGTCTAAAATATATAATAAAATGAATAAAATAGCTAGCTCCCCTCCTGGATGGTCTAAAACCGTAGAGGAATTAGCAAAAGAATACAGATCTAAAGGTAAAGCCGCAGAGGATGCAAAAAGTATTGCCTGTGCAACAGCCTGGAAGAAAAAAAATGATGGTCAAGAAACAGGCTGGGCGGATTAAAATTAAAATTAAAATATTTGTTATAATGATGATATACCTGATCCCACCATGCCATCTCAGTATGGTGGGATTTGAGTTTAAAGGGCCAAAATATAATGCCTAGTACAGCAATTAATATTTTCGAAGATGTTTTAAATATAGATCCTGTCTATTTTATAGAATCTCACAGAACAATTAAAGGTGAAGACTTTAAAATAATGGGCTCTGGCAGAGAGTATTTGGTCGATTTATATAGATATTGTTGCATTGGAGCTATTCAAGACGGAAAGAGCGTAGTTGTAGTAAAGGGTCGTCAGGTCGAGATGACCGAGGCCGCTCTTAACATAGCTCTTTACTATTTAAAAAATTACAGTCACTTTACAGTACTTCACGCATTTCCAAGAAAAGAACAGGTTTCACGTTACTCTAGAGATAGATTGCAAGTCGCAGTTAGAGATAGCCGTGACGGTAAATTAAAGGATTTAAAGGCTAACCATCCAAATGCCTCAGATACTGTATCTAACGTAGAGTTTAAAAACGACAGTCGTTATTACATGTATTCGGCCTGGGGAGACGCCGATGCTCTTCGTGGTATTCCAGCCGACTTATTGTGCCGAGATGAGTTTCAGGATTGGTCTGCATCGGCTATTGCAAATACAGACGCTAACTTGCATGCATCCAAATATAAAATAGAATTTTCTTTCGGAACTCCAAAATTAGCCGGAGCCAAGTTCGAAGAACTTTGGGAAAATTCAGATCAAAGATATTATCATTTAAAATGCGTCAAGTGTTCTCATTTTTTCCAAATTACATTAGATAATTATAAATATAAATTTACAGTGGAATGTCCTAAATGTAAAGAACTTCAAGACAAAAGATTATCTGTCCGTGGAGGCAAATGGATACCAACTAAGGACTCCAAAACATCTATACGAGTTGGATTTCATATCTCACAGCTTTTATCTCCAATCATAACAAGAGAATCTATCAATAAAAGTAAGGCGGAATATTCCGAGGCAAGATTTAAAAACGAGGTGTTGGGCGAATTCTACACCGGAGCTGGAGTCCCACTTGAATATGGTGCCGTGGTTGCGAAATGTTGCGAACCGTATATGGCTCAAGATTTTCCTATTAACGCTTTACCTCCCAAAGTAACATACATGGGCATAGACTGGGGTAGCAGAAGCGATGAGAAAGATCGTGGAGCCTATACAGTTGTGACGATTATTGAAAAAGTTGGCAATGATTACAACGTAGTATACACAGAAAGATTGCTCATGGCCGATATGGCCAAACAGGTAAAAAGGATAGAGAATCTAGCCGGTCAATACAATTGTATTTCCATCGTAGCTGACTTAGGATTTGGTGGTATGCAAGTCCAAGAGCTTCAAAAGATATTTAAAGACAGAGCTAAATCTTGTTTTTATAACATAAACGTTAAAAATAGAATCTCCTACAACAAAGATACCTGGATGTTGAGCGTAGATAGAGATAGCTTCCTAGAAGAATTAGTAGATATTATCACTAGCGGAAGATTACATGTTCCATGGAGACATCCAGAAAAGTGCGATTGGTTCATAAAACAGATATGCAATACTGCCGTGGACATACGAATAAATGCTGGTAACGTAAGAAGAAAATACGATAAATTAGATAACGCCCAGCCCAACGACGCCTTTCATAGTTTAAATTATGCTTATCTAGCGTCGATTACTCATTTGGGTCAGTCTGGCTTTGGTTTGCATTCTATACCTGCAAAGGTTGGAACGGGAATGCCGGCACCGGTTGGAGCAAACTTCAGCGGAAAATTGGGCGGTAGCGGATCGGCAGCAGGAAATATGTTTTCTAACCTAAGAAAAATGGCAGGGCAACAAAAGCCTGTCAATCCAATGACCCGTAACGATTATAGGAGATAATATGGAAAAAAGAAAACTTCCGGATTGGATCGAGGGCTTTATTGAGTCGTTTGGCGAATTTGCGACTCAACAGGAATTTGTTAATTCTATTACGGACCCATCCAACCCAGATAATATAGATTCCGCAAATCTACCTATGGACGAAACTTATACGGAAACAGACAAAAATAGGCCTGACTCTAAGAATTTTGAAGTAGTGGTAAATAAGAAAAAGAAGAAGGATAAAAATACTACTAGGAATGTAGGCACTACCGTTCTATTTGCATCCGGAAAAAACAAACAGAACATCGTACAGGCTGATATTGATACTTTTTGTGGTGGACGATACGCATATCTAAAGGATGAAAGTGCAGAAAATATAGCCAAGATCATTTCTAAGGATACAGATTTTATTTCAAACTACATAGAAGCTTCTTCAATAAAATATTTAGATGACGCCAGCGTAGAAGAGGCTATAAATTTAATAAACAATCTACATATAAAAGACAACATGTCCGTCGGAGATTATAACAAGATATCTTCCAGATTAAACGAGGACAACGTAAGGGCTTTTGATGATTATTTAATCGCATCCAGCATACGAGTATCAAAGCCAATCCGTGAAAATGTAGATTATTATTTAAATTACTTTAAGGATTTTGCCGAGTATAAATTAGCCAGTCAGGGCTTTAATACGGAATACAATATAAATCAGCTTAAAATAAGAATCGCATCTATGGAGCCGGCAATAGTATCTTCTTACGGCGTCGAAGGTCTTAGGACGCTAAAGAGTAATTTTAAATCAGATCAAATATTAAAAAACCTTTAATTTTTTGGAGAAACGATGTTTAACAAGATATCCAGAGACTCGACTTCGGGTCAAATAATAAAAAGATCGTCATTCACTAAGAGCAGTGTAGGCGGAGGTCAAGTCAAACTGGCTAATTCTACTGGTGCTTCAGTGGTAAGAATGGCTCCAAAGCCGTTCTCTCCATTCTACGAAGAATCAAACTTAATGTTGCCAAGAGATCGTAGAGAAATAAATGCTTGGGCTAGACATTACTACACTACAGATCCCTGGGTTAAAAACGCCATAGAGTTACATTCCACTTATCCACTTGGAGCTTTCGGTGTAAAGTGTGATGTACCTGAAATAACCAAATTCTTTAATGAAATGTTACAGAGATTAAATTTCTCTTCTATGATATACGACATCGGCAGAGAGTTCAACATAATTGGCGAAGTATTCCCATACTCAGAATTAAATGAAAATACAGGACAATGGGATAGAATAATAATTCAAAATCCTGATTTTATAGATGTAAAGTCAAACATATTGACAGAGCCAGTGATTTCTTTAATGCCGGATGAAGACTTAAAGAGATTAATCACCTCAACAAATCCAGATGACATTGCCCTAAGAGAACAGATCCCTGATGATGTGCTATCATATATATATGCTGGCAAAAATATTCCTTTACATCCAAGATTGGTATCTCATCTTGCCAGGAAAAATGCCCCATATGATGTTCGTGGAACAACTCAACTAACTTGCGTATTCAAAGATTTAATGCTGCGAGATAAATATCGAGAGGCTCAATTCTCCATAGCGGACAACCACGTCACCCCTCTTAAAATATTTAAAGTCGGAACTGCAGACGGAACTTATAGACCGACCGCTGACGACTTGGTAGCTTTTAGAAACATGTTGGAGCAGGCTACTTACGATCCAAACTTTACCTTAGTCACTCATCCTGGCTTAGAAGTTCAGTATGTCGGTGCAACTGGAACCATTCTTCCATTGGAAGGCGAAATGGATAGGATTGAAGATAGAGTGCTAACTGGATTGCATATTTCAAAGGCGTTTACTCATTCGGAAGGTCCAACATATTCCAATGCTTCGGTAGCTTTAGAAGTATTACAACAAAGATATGTTTCATTTAGAACTCTTATAGAGAAGTGGCTAGAATGGAAGATCTTTAGACCAGTGGCCAAACTACAAGGATTCTATAGAGTTCATGGAAGACAGCAAGAGTTAATTATTCCTAAGGTCGCTTGGGACAAGATTAATCTTAAGAATAACAGAGAATATCAACAGTCATTGGAAGGTTTATTGAGAGACAACAAGGTCTCGTTGCATTCCATGTACAAGTCGCTTGACCTAAACTACGAAGAAGAAATGGGTCATATCAAAGAAGAAATTAATGATATGAAAGAAATTGCATACAAGTTAGAGCAACCATACCTGGGACCAGAGGGCATCAACGTAACTCAAGAAAGCAAAGAACAATCCGTTGAGAAACAGAAGAAAGACGAAGATATGGCAAAAGGTAAAGCCGGAGAAGGCGAAGAAGGCGGCGGAGATATGGGCGGCGACTTAGGTGGCGGTGGCGGTGGCGGTGGCGGAGATATGATGGGTGGTGGCGGAGAAGAGATACCTGGATTAGCCGATTTAGGCGGCGGAGAGGCAGGCGGAGCGCCGGGCGGGGAAGCTCCTCCAGCATAATATGAACTACACGGAAAAAATATACAGAACATTGACCGCAAGATTAACCAAAGTATCGTATCCTCAGGGAGATGCTGCTTCGGCCAATGTTCCTTTCCCTTCCAATCCAGATGTACCATCCTCATCTCAACAAAGCAGATTATACGATAGAGGATCTGATTCTAAATTTTGCACCAAATGCAATTCTAAGAATATCAAAAAGCATGGCGATGGATTTATTTGCGGAGACTGTAACACTCGTTTTTCGGACTCTCACTTCGAGGTTGGAGAATTCCCAGGATCTAGACAACCGGGTCTATTAAATTTAGATAGCTATGGAAACAAGTCTGAATATCACATGGGAGATCCAAGACCAACTTCAACTTTTTCACAAAGCACAGGAAGGAATTAACATCATGATGATAAAAAAATTTAGTTTTTTCGAGAAAGATGTTTGCAATGGTATTTATGAAAATACTGTTTGCGATAAATGTAAAAATCCTTTGGATCTTAGATTCTGCAGCGAAGGGTCGGTACAGTGTTCATCTTGCGGAGAGAAAAATATTCTAAAGCCAAAACAGCAGGAGAATAAAAATGGAAATTAATAACCTACCAAACTTTGATAGTTCAGAAAAAGAGATTCAAGACGATTTCTTACTTCGAATTGCACAAATGGGAGCGGATGAAGAGTCACTCAACGGAGAAACCCCGGAAGACATGGCCCCTCTGCAAGAACAAGATCCAAATGCAATGGGCGACGAGGCTATGCTGGACACAGAGGACGGCTCCGACCAGATATCGGATATCATGGACTCTCCAGATAAAGAAAAAGTAGATACATTAAACTGGGATAATTTCACGGTAGTAATGAATGAAGATTATGGAACTATGTTGGCCGAGGAACAAGGCCTTGATCTGCAGGATGCATTAGACAAATCTCATTATATACGTTATAAGACTCCTGAAGAATTACTGGCTCTACAGGGAACTCTATTTGGAAAAGATTCCGCTGAAGGCGAAGGTTTAATTGAATTAGGCGGATACGATAGTCAGGAAAACTTGGAAAAACAGCTAGAGATGTTGCAGTCTGACCAATACTTCGAGGGTGGGATTCCAGAAGAAAAGAAAGACGAACTACTGGTTCCCTTGGATGAGTTAAGTTCTGCGTTTGAAAATTATAAAGATAGCAAAGAAGAAGATAAGGCAGAAAGAAAAGTTGATGAATTAGAAAATCCAGCTGAAGTCGAAAAAGATGAAGATGAAATGCTAGAATTACCAGAGAACATCGCTCCTGAAGAAGCTCCAGCTCAGGCAATTCCGGCAACCGAATCGTCAAAGGGAAGCAAAATGTCTCCAACGATTCCCAAACCTACCGGAAAAGCTAATTTATCTACGGAACAGAGATTAACTAAACGATCCGTCAGATTAGACAGATTAAATGTCATAAAGTAATAAATATTTTATATAATTTTAATACATTAAATCTATTAATTTCACAAAGAGGTCCCTCATATGTCAATGCTAAGAATCGCCAAAACTAATTTAGACATTATAGATGTTTTCTCCAATCCGAATGAGATGCGTGTTGAAACTTCTAGTGAACAATCTAGAATAGCCGTGGCTCAATTCAGAGAAACCATCAGAATCGCCAAAGGCAAGCTTCTGAAGTCGGATGATTTTGCTTACATCCGAACCAGAGCAATAGGAAGCATGGAGAAATGGGGACCGAATGGCAATGGCGATGGATTTCCCTTGGCAGAATTACAAGCTTCATATAAAACATTCATCGGCAAAGGAAACTTTATTGATCACCATTCCGACGACATAACAAAGATTAGAGGTTTAGTTGTTGATGCATTCATGAACAATGATGACGAGAGTGTGGAATGCCTAATCGCCGTAGACAGAAAATCGCATCCACAATTAGCTCGTGATATCGAAACCGGAGTAGTAAATTCCGTCTCCATGGGAACTAGAGTTGGATATTCCAATTGTTCAGTTTGTAAACATGCAGCTAGAACTGAAAACGAATATTGCGATCACGTTAGAAATTACAAAGGTATGAAGATCGGCTGGTTAACAAACAATGAAGCTCATAAGAATGGAGCTTGGCCTGTTCATGAAGTTAACCATGATTTGGAATTTATTGAATTATCCTGGGTATCAGTGCCTGCCTTTAAAGAAGCCAATGTCCTTGAGAGATTAGCTTCTTTGAGAAAAGCTGTCGTAGACAACAAAGATGATGCATTGGGATCTGCTATAGCAGAAGGAATGCAGGAAAATTCTATCTTAAATAATGAAATATTTAATTTTGCAAAATCAGAAACAGAAAAAGAAATAATTGAATTGGCAAGAATGGGATTAAAGTCTCGTGTTTACAAAGATTCGGATTCCGTTGAAGCACTCAAATCCGCTGTCGCAGCTGCCGAATGCCGTGATACGGAGTGCGCCTTTGATCCAAGAAAATCCAACAAAACTCATGTAAAGGAAACCACAGCTATGCAGAGAATAAAAATTGATACAAAAGAATTAACGATCAGAAAACCATCCAAGGACTTCTCTGCCAAGGGAGCCGTAACTATTGAAAATAAAAGCTACGACTGGAGAGCTGTCTCTGCGGATAAAAAAGAATGGCAGGTAAGTTTTGACTCTGATGTTTTGGACGCTTTCTCATCTCAGGGCATCGGACAAATAATCAATGCCATCAAAGAATTGCTTGGCAAGAACATAGACTCCACCGAATTAGTAGTAGCCGGCTTGAATTCCAGCGTAAAGACCGGATATCTTCAGAATCAGAATGACGATCCAAACATGAGTGAGTATATCGACGATAGATATAAAGATTCAAAGGAATCAGATAAGGCTATCTATCCAAATAAGAATTTAGAGGTTCCCGGCGTTGGTGACGTGAGAGATGCCGAATTTAAGGCTTACTCGGGATCCGCTAAAGATGGTCCATCAGGCGCTCTTGGAAAAACTCACGAAGTAACAGAGAATAGCAGCAAAGATGAAATTGCATATAAGACTGAATTACAAAGAGCTTATATGAAATATAAATTAGTTAAGACGGCCGCTGCTGAAATAGAAGAAGACGAAGAATCTGACGATGGTGAAGAAACTCCACCTGGAACTGACAGAAAATTTCAAATGCTAGATAGCAAGTACGGAGCTACTCCATATGAAATCATAGATATGTTCACCGGAGGAGACACGGCAGGATCTAAAAAAGATTTAAATCTTACTGGCGGAAAACTTATAGATCTATTAGATAAAATTTATGATCTCAAAAAATCAATGCAACAGAAACAATTTTACGACGTCGCTAAAAAAAGAACAGTGGAAGAGCAGAGAGAATACGCATGGCAGAATCAAGAAAAGAATAAAGAAAGTGCCATTGATTCTATCGAAGAAATAACAGATATTAATAAAATGAATAAAGCTTTAACAGCATTAACGAAGTATTATGATTATGCTTTGGCTTTCTCCGAAACCAAAGGAATAAATGCTCCAAAAGGGTTTGCAAATTTTGATGGAGAAACCAAAGCGGACGATTCAGTTGACGGTGAAGAAATAGAAGAAGATGAAAAAGCAGATGGCTATAAGTATCAAAATGTAGTAGATAAGATTTTGGCTTCGACCAATTTGAGAGATGCTTCAAGATACTATGATCTTTTTCCAGAAGACGCAATCACGTCCATGCCAAAAGATTTACACAAAACAATGTCAAAGAAGTTTGATGAACTTAGAAAAATGCAAACTCAACAGGAAAGAGAACAATCAAGTCTATTTAAAGGCACAGGATTCGGAGAGAAAAAGAAAATTTTGAAAGAATATAAATCAAAGAGCGCAGAGAGAGATGCTCTCATCAGAAAATTAGATGAACAGTTATTGGCAGCTGGGGTCAAGAGTGAAAGAGATAGGAAACGTAAGATACAAATGATTTTAGAGGGTAATCCTATGGCGTCAAAACCCAAGGAAGATTTGTCAGGAACGGTTGGAGTCGATCTAGATGAGGTTCCGGAGTAATAATTAGACAGAATTATATGTCCAATCATTGAAAAATATAGATAAAATTGACAAAAAACGCAAAAATCTTATATTATTTTATTACTATGCATAGAAACGAATATCGTCTATTTACAAAATAGTTTTAAAATCACACAAATCAATCAACTAAAAGGAGAAAGAAAATGGCAAAGAATACAAGACGTGCGTGGTTTCAAGGAGCCGACCAACCTTCAGTAGATGGCGAAGTCACTTCTAACGATCCAAACAAATTGGGTTATCCAAAAGAAATGGGCTACAACAAGAAGCCCATGGAAACAACTGCTCCAGGTGGACAAGACACACGCCCATGGGAACAGAAGTGGTTTGAAGGCGCCGCTGCAGAGACCAAGAAAGTCATGGGTCCTCAGGGTTCTGAATTCAAGCTTAAGCAGGAAATGCAGAGAATTCCTATGGATGCCAAAGTTGCTAACGCAAAGCTTTCTGGCAAGTTCACTGTAGCTTCTTCTCCTAAGAATTCTTACTGGAGCATTTTTGCAACCGACAAGAAAACCGGAAAGAAAGAAAAAGTTCTTACCGCTACTCTAGAGCAACTATGGGGCAAAGACTTAAACGAAGAATTGGCTTATGCCACAAAGGGCGAAGATTATATCAAAGAAGTCATGAGCAGAATTCGTGAAGAAGGTTTCTCGAATGTTGCTTATCTAATGACCGGAGACAAGAGTTTTGTTCGCAAGGCCGACTTGGCAGCTCCAGCAGCTCCAGCAGCTCCAGCAGCTCCAGCAGCTATGGCAAATGACGATCTAACTCTAACCGTTGAAGATGCCGCTGGCGAAGACGCTACTCGTGCAGATGTAACTGTTGAAGAATTAGAAGCAAAGAAAGCCGAACTAGAAGGCGCAGAAAGCAAATTGATCGACTTACTACCTGCTGATGCTGCTGATCTTGGAAGAGAAGTTCAGGCTCTAGAAGCAGAAGTTGAAACCGCAATCGAAGAGAACAAGACCGTTGCAGCCAAGCTAAGAGATAAGAGCATCTCGGCTTCCGCAAAGGTTAAGTTGATGAAGATTGCTCAGG
>Ga0315284_10014051_pt1 | contig 11408 bp, 5 predicted proteins | sample YL17G09_16_MG_FD_203696 | JGI IMG/M metagenome (GOLD analysis project Ga0315284, IMG submission 203696) | Sediment microbial communities from Yellowstone Lake, YNP, Wyoming, USA - YL17G09_16 | ecosystem: Environmental > Aquatic > Freshwater > Lake > Sediment | place: USA: Wyoming | collected... | reverse complement strand
ATGTATGGTGTGGAGGCGAGCATAGATTTTCAAGAATTTCTCTTTTCGATCCATACTTATTTCGCTCTGGTTATGAAATTGATCGCAGCAGAAATCATAACACTAAAAGAGAGCGGTTTTTCTGTTTCACTTTCCCACCGGCTGACCCACTCAACGAAGCGCGAGATGAAAGCGCTTTTGTGTGATATTGAAGATGGCAAGATTTACTCTGAGCATGGCGTTACGAACTTTTTGGAAGGCGATTTCTTCCGTTGGTATCTTGACGCTCTGTCTCCAAGACTCGAGGAAGCCATTCGAGAAACTGCGCGGGCATTATCCGAATTCGAGCCAGCGACTACAATTATTGATCCCGAGTCCACAAGAGATTTGCTAAAAAAGCTTTACCAAAATTTGGTTCCTTCTGCAATTCGGCATAAGCTCGGCGAATACTATACCCCGGACTGGCTCGCTGAGCTCGTTATAAGGGAGACAGGCTATGATGGCAATCCACGCAAACGACTTTTGGACCCTGCCTGCGGATCTGGGACATTCGTAGTCCTAGCCATTCAAAACGCCAGAGAATATGCACAGAAGCATGGCGAATCCAAGCTCGAAACCGCAAAGAGAATTGCGGCAAATATCTGGGGTTTCGATTTAAATCCTATTGCAGTGATTGCCAGTCGGACCAATTATCTATTTGCGATGGGTGATTTAAGCTATCAGCTTCAGAATTTTGAAATCCCCATCTATTTGGCGGATTCCGTATTGTGGCCAGAGAAGGCTGGACAATATCAGCTCAACTTTGCCGGCGGGGAACATATAAAAATTCAAACATCTATAGGTCAATTTCACGTTCCTTATATATGGGTAAAAGATGAGGGGCTCCTTATGCGGCAGGCCGCCCCCCTAATAGAACAAATGACCAAAAATGAATATTCGCCGGAAGAGGCTCTAAAACGATTTAGAGCACAGGGTCTGGCATTTTCACCCCATGAAAAGATTGTTGAGAATTTCTATGGCGAGATTCTAGAGTTGGAGAAACAAGGCAAGAACGGAATTTGGGCAAGATTCCTTAAGAACGTCTTTGCCCCCATGATGGTGGGCAAATTTGACTATGTGGTTGGAAATCCACCCTGGATTAGATGGGGCTATTTGGCGCCAGAGTATCGAGAATCCACTCTGTCCATGTGGAAAGATTATGGTCTATTTTCGCTGAAAGGGCATGCGGCTCGGTTGGGCGGCGGCGAGAAGGACTTCTCGATGCTCTTCACATATGCTGCGGCAGATTACTATTTAAAGAAGAATGGGATTCTTGGCTTTCTAATCACCCAAGAAGTATTTAAGTCAAAGGGTGCTGGCGAAGGATTTCGCAGATTTCAGTTGGGAAATGGAGAAAAACTGAAGGTGCTAAAGGCACATGACTTGGTAACGGTCAAGCCTTTCGAGGGCGCGGCCAACAAGACTGCTGCCATTATATTACGAAAAGGGAAAGAAACCACCTATCCAATATCTTACACGATTTGGCAAAGGCGAAGGCATATAGGCAAGATACCCATGAATATGCGGCTAATTAGTGCACTACAATTGCTAGACAAAAACAAATTGCTCGCTGAGCCGATACGTGGTACTGTGGGCAGCTGGAAAACAGTGTCGAAAGGCAAGAGGGAATTTAACGGCCTACTTGGAAAAAATGCATACCTAGCACGGCTTGGAGCGCGAATCGAGCCTTATGGCGTTTTCTTAATTCACATTGATCAATTTTTGTCGGATGGCGATCTAATGATACACAACCTTGCCGGGCTTGGCAAGCATAAGGTCCCGGAAATTAGAGAGAGGATTGAATCAAAATGGGTATTTCCGGCTCTACGTGGATCCGATATTGAGCGCTGGGCTGCGGTCCCTAAAATATGCTTGCTTATGGTGCAGGATATAAGAATTCGTTCAGGTATCGCCGAAGCAGAAATGAAACTGAAATGGCCAAATACTTTTGGTTATCTTTGCCAATTTAGGCCTCTGTTGCTTCAACGAGCTGCCTATCGAAAATATCACGCTGATTCAAATGCCTCATTTTACAGCCAGTATAACATCGCAGATTATACTCTGGCAAAATACAAGGTCGTCTGGAAGCGGATGGCAAACGATATTGTGGCCGCTGTCATCTCCCAGCATAAGGCTGTTTTTGGATATAAGACTGTAATTCCCACAGATACTACATCCATAATTGCCACTCACTCTGAAGATGAGGCGCACTTTATATGTGCAATCATAAATAGTGTATCCATCAGAGAGTTTATCAAATCTTTTTCTTCTGCCGGGCGCGGCTTCGGCACTCCTTCGGTAATGAGCCACGTCGCAATCCCCCAGTTTGATCCCAAGAATGTACTGCACCAGAAGCTCTCGCAAACTTCAAAGTCCTTGCACGAGCTTAAAAAGCAGGATGATGATTTCGGAGTCGCCCCATTGGAGGCCGAAAACGACGAGCTGGTAAAGCAGCTATTCAGAATTAAATGAAGGTGCCGCACCATTTTCTGGTCTCCGGATCACACCCGAAATGACACAAAAGTGGCGGCCAAGCCCGCCCCCGGGCGTGTGTCAACTTCTCGTCATCTTGCCGAGTTCTCGCCCCGATTGCGCGCCGAGTTCTTGCCCCGCATGGCCGGCGTGTCGAGTTCTTGCCTTTTTCAACCTCTCGCGTGGCATGCCGCACCTTTTTTTTGTGTGCGCTACCCGGAACCTACTGCTGACTATTTTTGTTCATAGCATAGCCCGACCCGCGCCGCCGGATCAAGCCCAAATCTCAAATTCGCTAAAAAAATGTTGCATAGCCCGTTTCGTATTGTTATAATAAGCACAAACAAAGCGATCAACCCCTAAGGAGGATGAATATGTTGCGCAAATTAGCCGTCTGCCTCATCGCCATTGTAGCACTGCTGTATTTGGGCGGTGCGGCGACGGCGCATGATTACGTCGGCGCGGCAAAGTGCAAGATGTGCCATAAGGGCGATGCCAAGGGCAAGGTCTGGGAAATCTGGGAAACTTCGGCTCACGCCAAGGCCTACAAGACCCTGGTCGCCAAGGGCGATAGTTCCGAGTTCAAGGCCGAATGCCTGACCTGCCACGTCACCGGTATGGGCAAGCCCAGCGGCTTTGCCGTCGGTGATACGACCAAGATGAATCTGGCCAACGTGGGCTGCGAATCCTGCCACGGACCCGGCATGGATTATAAGGCCATGGCGATCATGAAGGACAAAGCGAAGGCCAAAGAGGCGGGTTTGATCATGCCCACCGAGGAAACCTGCAAGACTTGCCATAATGAGAAAAGCCCCACCTTCAAGGGCTTCGATTTCGTCGAATATGGCAAAAAGATTGCCCATAAAGTACCCCCGAAGACCGAATAAATCCCGCGAGGGCGGGGATGACCTCCCCGCCCTTTCCGCTCCTATGGGCGCTATCCGCCGAAGATTTTTGATGAGCCTGATGATTCCATGGATCGCTCGGTGAATCCCGATTCAGATCGGAATGGCCGCAGGAAATTCCTGAGCCTGCTTTTGGGCGGAGCGCTCATCGGCTGGCTGGGATCTTTGCTTTATCCGCTGGCGCGCTATCTCATCCCTCCCGAAATCCCCGAAGCCAAGCCGACAACGCTGAAAGTGGCCAAAGTGGACGAAGTGTCGCCCAATTCGGCGCTTATGTTTCGCTACGGCCGCAAGCCGGGCATCCTGATCCGCACGCAGGAAGGCAAATTCAGCGCCTTCAGCGCCGTCTGCACTCACTTAGATTGCACGGTGCAGTTTCGATCGGATTGGGGCATCATCTGGTGCGCCTGCCATAATGGTCGTTATGATCTAACCGGTCGCAATATCGCCGGCCCACCCCCCAGGCCTCTGACGCCGTTTGAGGTCAACATCAAGGATGGCGAGGTCTACGTTTCGGAGCGGGAAGGCTAATGGCCAATCCAGAGAGTCTCTTGACCCGTCTTTACGGCTGGCTAAATGAGCGCTTTGGCATTGACGCGGCGGTAGCATTCGGGAAGAAGAAGGTTGTGCCGGTTCATCGCGAATCCGTTTGGTACTATTTCGGCGGCGTCACCCTATTCCTATTTATAATACAGGTCTTCACCGGCATTCTGCTTCTTCTATATTATCGCCCCGGCGCCGATTCCTCCTTTGAAAGCCTTCAATTCATCCTCACGCAGGTGCAGTTCGGCTGGCTGATTCGATCAGTGCATTCCTGGTCGGCCAACCTGATGGTCTTGGCGGCCTTTATCCACATGTTCTCCAATTTCTTCACGCAATCCTATCGCCGTCCGCGCGAATTGACCTGGGTTACTGGCATGGCATTGTTATTATTGTCTTTAGGATTTGGTTTTTCGGGTTATCTGCTTCCCTGGAATGAGCTGGCCTTCTTCGCTACCAAGGTCGGAACTGATATCGTCGGAGCCGTTCCGATTGTGGGGAATCCTCTGCTGATCTTTTTGCGCGGCGGCGAGGACGTTACCGGCGCAACCCTTTCGCGTTTCTTTGGTTTCCACGTCGCCGTCCTGCCGATGGTCTTCACACTTGTCGTGGGGCTTCACGTTTTGTTCGTTCAGGTGCAAGGGATGAGCGAACCGATCGCGCATCAAGCCCTGGCGGCAGACAAGAAGCGCACCATGCCCTTCTTTCCCAATTTTGTGCTTCGCGATGCCATGCTTTGGTTGGTGGCGCTCAATATCCTCGCGATCCTCTCTGTTTTCTTCCCTTGGGATTTGGGCGAAAAAGCGGACCTTTTTGCCCCCGCCCCGGCCGGCATCAGACCTGAATGGTACTTCGTATTCATGTTTCAGACGCTGAAGTTCATTCCCGGCCACGTCCTCTTCATGGAAGGTGAATTGCTCGGTATTTTGGGTTTCGGTGTGGCCGGTCTAATTTGGATTTTGGTGCCTTTTCTGGATCGCCGCGGCCAGCGAAACCAGCGCAATCCCTTGTTTCAGCTCTGGGGATGGATTATCGTCCTGTTTATCGTCGTGATGACCATCGTGGGATATATCCTATGATCTTAAGGGCAGCCATAGATCTGCGGAAAACCCTCCTGGCGGCTCTTCTGGCCATCGCCCTGAGTCTGGGTTTGGCCGGCGCGGTGGCGGGCAAGGATAGCTGCCGCGATTGCCACCTTGAGGCCGGCGATGAGCTGGCGGCGCCGGTTCGCTCCATGGATCAAGAGGATATCCACGCCAGCCGCGGCTTTTCCTGCGACGCCTGCCATGGCGGCGATCCCACCGCTGACGATCAGGAAATTGCGATGAGCAAGGCGCGCGGCTTTCTGGGGGTTCCGAAACCTCAGGAAATCCCGGCGTTTTGCGGCCGCTGCCATGCCGATCCGCAAATCATGCGCAAATATTCGGTTTCCGTGCCCACCGATCAGCTCGAAAAGTATTGGACCAGTCAGCATGGCCATGCGCTGAAAAGCGGCAACACCGACGTCGCCACCTGCGTGAGCTGTCACGGAGTCCATTCCATATATCCGGCAAACAATCCCAAATCCTCGGTCTGGCCGATCAATGTACCACAGACCTGCAATCATTGTCATGGCAATGCCGGGCTGATGGGGAAATACGGCCTCAAACCCGACTCCTTTAAGGAGTACTCTGAGGGCGTGCACGGCAAGGCGCTGTTGGAGAAGCGCGATACCGGCGCGCCGGCCTGCAACGACTGCCATGGGAATCATGGAGCTGCTCCGCCCGGATTTGAGACGGTGGCTCAGGTCTGCCGCCAATGTCACGTCAACAATGCCGAGATGTTCATGGCGAGTCCGCACAAGGCCGCCTTCGATGCCGCTGAATTACCCGAATGCGTAGCCTGCCACGCCAATCATCGGATTCTCCATCCCGATGAGAGTTGGCTGGGCGTGGAGGGCGAGCATAGCTGCGGTCAATGTCATTCAAAAGGGGATGGGGGATATGAGGTAGCCCAGCAGATCAGGGAGCTCGTGGATTCACTACGTATCATGGAGGAAAACGCAATTAGCTTGGTGGGGCAGGTGGAGAGGCGGGGTATCCCCGTGGGCGAGGCTCAGACGGCCCTGGCCGATGCCCGAGAAGCTCTGCTGAAATCTCGCACCATCATTCATACGGCGGATGTCCTCAAGGTGGCCGAAATGGCGCATGCAGGTATCGCGCGCGCTGCGGCGGCGCAGCAGATGGGCCAGACGGGATTAGCCGATTTTGAGTTTAGAAAACGCGGTTTGGGCGTGGCGACGATATTCATTTCGCTGCTGATTCTGGCCATCTGGCTCTGGATAAGGCATATCGAGGGACGGTAATCCGACTTCACCCGCCAGGAAGATGAAGAAACAGATATATACAGATGTATGTTAGAAGAAAAAGAGCGGCCTTAAGGGCCGCTCTACCTTTTTCCGTGCGAAGTCCGTCCGAACTAACGCCTCGAGCGTGGTCGCTCATTCAGCAAGTCGGTCAAGGCTTCATTCATCAGGGCTTCGCTGTAAGAGAAATCGCTCTCCTCAGTATCTTCACTGGCAAATCGGTATTCGAGGATTTCTTCGCTTTCTGATTTTCTGTCTGGTTCCACCTGCGCACCTCAACGGTTACAGCTAATTGAGATTTTCGGCAAGACTTATGCCTGGCAGCGCGGAAGCTTGCGATTTAGCCGTTCTAATTAATTACGGAGTCAAGCCGGCGGAAATTGGCCACGGTTGCGCTGAGCGTTTCTTAGTCTCTTTAAAATATGCAAAAAAATACGCTTGACTTCCAGTCGAAAATACTTTAAATTGAGCAGGTTTTTCACTTAAAGCCGATTTGGTACGACCACCGCATCGGCTCCGGGGTCGAAAAATCCTTGGATCTGCAGCGCGAAGAATATCGTCCTCTTTTATTTCGGCAAGGATCGAAAGCAACTTTAGCCCTGGTGCTGTTTGGCCGGAATAGCAAAGGTTTAATGCAGAATTCGATCATAAGTTCCCGAGCGCGACAAGTCTAATAGCAAGCTCCGAAGGCTCTCTCAGACCTTCGGAGCCCTTTCCTGCATATGTGGCATCTCATAACTCGCCGCTTCAACGAGGTAGTCCTATGTGGCCTTACAAGCGCATCCGCCCATTAGCCCCGATCCTTATCGCCGTCCTGCTATGCGCCTCCGCGGCGCTGGCCGGCACCGGGAAGATCTCCGGCACCGTGATAGACGCCGACACCAAAGAGCCCCTCTTTGGGGCCAACATGACCATTGAAGGCGGCCAGCAAGGCGCCGCCACGGATATTGACGGTTTCTTCATGATCATCAACGTGCAGCCGGGGCGCTATGAGGTAAAGGCCAGCGCCGTGGGCTATACGACGACTCGCCAGACAGAGGTGCTGGTGCAGAGCGACCTGACCACCAAACTCGATCTGCAATTGAAACCGACCGTGCTGGAGTCGTCGGAGGAGATCACCGTCGTCTACGAGAAGCCCGAAGTCATTCTCGATCAGACCTCCAATGCCCGTATTATGTCCTCTGAGGACCTGTCCAGCATGGTGGCAACCAACATCACGGACGTCATCGCGCGCCAGACGGGATTTACCATTGACTCTGAAGGAAATATCCACGCTCGCGGCGGCCGCTCGGAGGAGACGTTGTTCATCGTGGACGGCATGGACGTGCGCGATCCCCTGGTGGGCACGAAGATTGACTTCGATTTGAACAGCATGAATATCGAGGAATTGCAAGTGCTAACCGGCGGTTTCAACGCCGAGTACGGCCGGGCGCAATCCGCCATCATCAATATTACCACCCGCGAAGGCGAGACCAATCGCTACAACGGCCAGCTCAAGTACCTTACCGATAATCTAGTGGATCAAACCTCATTCAACACCGACCGGATGGAGCTTTCGCTGGGTGGCCCCATCCCCGGCAGCAGGGGCCTGTTGGGAAAGCCGGTGACCTTCTTCCTGTCGGGCACCGCGGACATTAAGGATACTTACACCCCCTTGAATCAATCCTGGTCGCCCAACGACTATATGAACCTGGGGATCAATCTGCCGGAGCGCACTTCCAACGAATATAATGGATCCCTCAAGCTCGCCTACCAGGTCGGAGCCAGCCAAAAATTGACTTTTACAGCCAACGAATACTATCATTTGTGGAACCTCTATCCTGACGGCGAAGCGGGAGTGGGCGGGGATTACGGTTGGCAGTACAAATACAACACGCGGAATCGCCCCTTCGCGACCAATCAGCGGGGAGGGCTGAATTTAAGTTTTACCCATCAGCTCAGCCAGAAGAGCTTCTACGAAATGTCCGTGAGCCGCACCGCCAATCGCAGCCGTGTTCAACCGGGCGGTGGAATGGATCCCGGCGACTTCACCCTCCAGGACAGCGTTGAAGATGTTTACAATTTCTACACCGACTTCAATGGAGATGGCATCATTGACGCCGCCGATCTGGAGCAGCATGTCCCCTTTGCCGGCTTCGTAGATGCCAATTTAAACGGGCTTTACGACGGCAGCGGCGAAGGCTATGAGGATCTCAATGGCAACGGGCAGTGGGATCGTGGCGAGGATTGGGTGGACCTGAACGGTAACGGGATCTATGATTACTCCGAACCCTGGATTGACCGCATCAATCCCGATACGGGGGAAAATAACGTTGGGCAATTTGATCCTTGGGACGATTATAGCGATCTCAACGGCAACGGCATCTGGGATGGCAATGAACCCCAGTTGGTGGAACAGGACTGGAATCGCAATGGCCGCTGGGATGGCGAGCGCTATTGGGATGCCGATGGGAATGGCACCTATGATGGATCCGGCGAAGGTTATTACGACGCCAACCTGAACGGGCATGTGGATCGGAAAATGAATTTCACGGATGCGGAAGATACCGGTGAGCCCTTCTATGATGGTGACTTTTACCATGACACTGGGGAGCCGTTCATTGATACGCCGGACGAAAATGGCTTCTATAACGGCCACTGGGATCCGGGCGAAATTTTCTATGATCTACGCAGCTCCTACACCAACCCCTTGACCGGCGACTTCACCTATGGCCCTCCGACCCTAAACGGCGTCTACGACGGTCCGAACAGCTTTTTCGACGAATATGAGCTGTTCACCTATCCCGCTGAGCTGACCTTCGGGTATGACCCCGCCATGCCCGTAATCTACATGTACGACCCCACCCTGCATGGGCAGGATTGGCCGGCCAACTATATGCTCTATCAACCCGGATACTCCACGTGGTACAGCCTTAAAGATATCGCCGAAGGCTCCACCGCCTATCAGCGTCGTCTGTTCAATCCCCCCAACTATATCTACGATGAAGGCGAGCCGTTCACGGACTACAACGGCAATGGGAAACGCGATGGCATAGACTATTTCCTGAATCCTGGGCAATGGGATGCCGCGGCTTACTGGTATGATCGCAGTACCGTAGAATATACCGGCAAATTGGATTTCACCAGCCAGGTTTCCAAGTATCACGAGATCAAGGCCGGGATGGAAATCAAGTACCGCGAAATGGCCATGCAGTCCATTCAAAATGCCGACCAGCCTTACACGAACATCGCCGTGCCTTTGCCGTCTGGAAGCCCCTGGCCGGATCGCGGCGACGTGCGCGATTTCTACAATTATAAACCCTACGAAGGCGCCGTTTACGTCCAGGACAAGATGGAGTTCGAAGGTCTGATCGTCAACGCCGGCCTGCGAGCGGATTTCATCATTCACGATCCCAACCTGGTCCAGCAGTCAGAAAACATGGTCACTGCCGGCGAGCCGGGCGCGGTTCTGGCGAATCGCGGCACTTATCAGATCGCCCCGCGTTTGGGCATCTCGCATCCCATCACGGATCGTTCCAAATTGTACTTTAATTACGGGCATTTCTATCAAGCCCCTCAATATCAATACTTCTTCAGATCGAACCAGGGCAACATCCTGCCGGGCAACCTGGTTGGAAATCCCAATCTGAAGCATGAGAAGACGGTGCAATATGCCCTGGGCGTCCAGACCCAGGTTACCGATGATCTGACTTTCACGGTGGAGGGCTATTATAAGGATATTTATGGATTAATCTCCACCCTCTCGGTCCCCATCGTGCAGGGATATACCCTGGATCGCTATACCAACAAGGATTACGGCCGGGTGCGAGGCTTCGAGGTATCCATAGACAACAACTTCACGCGCAACTTTCAGCTCTCCATTAAATGGGATTTCAGCTACGCCTTCGGGAAAGCCTCCTCCGCTTTGGCGGCTCAGCAATACCGCTTGAATAACGTGCCCGTGAACCGGGATGAGCATCCCCTGGGTTGGGACGAGACTCACAAGATCAATATTTACGGCACGATGATCTACCAGAAGGGGCAGCATCCCTATCTCTTCGGCCTGAAGCTGCCGGATGGCTGGTTGCTGACGCTGGAGTGGCGCTACGGTTCGGGCGAGCCTTACACGCCCAGCCGCTATACAACGGGTCTTCCCGATAATCAGATTCCGGAAAACAGCGCCCGTTACCCTTGGCATGAGACTTCGAATCTCAAGTTTGAGAAATACTTTACCCTGCGCGGCAACAGCCACCTGGTGGCGGGGCTGCAAGTGGAGAATCTGTTCAACAGCAGGAACATCCGCGTCCTCTATGCTGAGACGGGCAATTCCTACGACAGCACGAGTCCGAACCATCTGGAAAGCGCCTACAGCGAGCCTTTCCCGGGGCCGTATAATGTCGGAACGGATTACGATCACGATCCGCGCAATTATGACCCGCCGCGGCAAATCTTGTTCTCTTTAGGGGTGACGTTCTAACCAATAGGTCAAATGTCAAATGGCAAATGACAAATGTCTCCGGAGGGAGTCCTTCGGACAAACTCTCGGCCGCAGCGCCCTGCTGCTGATCGTGGCGTTGCTTTATGCCGGTTGCACGACCAGCGACCCCCAAACGCCTACGGGCTCGCCGCCGGTTTCGGGAACGCCCCTCTGGGGCGAGCTCTCGGGCGAGCTGTCCGCCGCCTCCAGCCCCTACCGCGTGACCGGCGATCTGACCGTGCTGGCCGGCGAGAATCTGACCATCGAACCCGGCGTCGAGCTGCGGTTTGATGGGCTCTTCAAATTCGTCGTCCTGGGTCATCTGGAGGCGATTGGCACACCCGAAGCGAATATTGTCTTTACCTCGGGTCAGGGCTCCTTGGGTGCAGGCGATTTCGGCCAGTGGCGCGCCATCATCTTCGACACGGGGGATCGCGAAGCCTCCGGTGACACCTCGGTGCTGGCCTATTGCCAGGTCAAATTCGGCGCCGTCTGGGATTCCACCCAGCGCTATCCCGACTCCACCGGTCTCTGGCAAAATGGCGCTGTCATGTGCTGGAATAGCAGCCCCACCATCCGCAACTGCAATGTCCTATTTAACGGCTATCACGGAATCTATGCCATCGGGCAAAACAGCCAGCCCGATATCCTGAACAACATCATTTATGAGAAT
>Ga0315284_10014050_pt1 | contig 11408 bp, 10 predicted proteins | sample YL17G09_16_MG_FD_203696 | JGI IMG/M metagenome (GOLD analysis project Ga0315284, IMG submission 203696) | Sediment microbial communities from Yellowstone Lake, YNP, Wyoming, USA - YL17G09_16 | ecosystem: Environmental > Aquatic > Freshwater > Lake > Sediment | place: USA: Wyoming | collected... | reverse complement strand
GACTTCGGGGACGCGGTCCTCGCCGTGGCGGGCCCGTCCTGGGACCCCGCGACCGCCCCCGCCCTCACCTGGGGCGCGGGCGACGTCTGGGCAGCCACCCTGGCCGCCCCCGCCGGCGCCGGCCCCATCGAGTTCAAGCTCGTTCTCGCCCGGGCGGGCGGCGGGTACGAGTGGGAGGGCGGGCCCAACCGGGTGCTGGCCGTGCCGCCGGGCGGGGCGGGGCGCGGCGCGGTGGGCGCGCGCGCAGCCCTTCGCTGGGGCGAGGCGCCCGAGGAGGAGGAGGCGGGGGGGGCCGCCGCCGCCGCCGCCGCCGCCGCCGCCGTCGCCGCCGCCGCCGCCGCCGCCGCCGCCGCCGCCGCCCCGGCCCCCGCCGTGCCTGCTATTGCCATTGTGGGTGCCAATGTCGAGGGGGAGGCGGAGGAAGGAGAAGCGCCGCCGCCCGCGCCCGCCCTGGCAGCGACGGGCGTTGCGGCCCCCGCCGCGGCCGAGGTCGCGGCCCCCGCCGCGGCCGCCGCGCCGCCGCCGCCGCCGCCGCCGGCCGGCCAGGGGGGCGGCGAGCCCCTGGTCCTCGTCCGCACCGTCCTCAACCTGGCCGCGGGCGCGACGGCCGTCGGCTTGACGGCCGCCCTGGCGTCGGCCGCGCTGGCGGTGGACGTGGGCGAGGTGGCGGCCGTATCGGCCCTCGCCGCCGCGGGCGCGGCCGCCCTGGGCTCGCGCGACCCGGGCACGGCCGCCCAGCTGAGGCGTGTGGCGAGCGCGTCCGTGACCGCGGCGGGCGGCCTGGCGGCGGGCGCGGAGGGCCTGCTGCGGGCGGCCGGCCTGAAGAGCTTCAAGGAGCAGGCGGCGGCGGCGGAGGAGGAGGAGGGTTGAATGTGGAGTGTGGGAGGGAAGAAGACCTTTTGTCTCTCTCTCCCCCCTTTTTTTTTTTTTTTTTCCCATTTCGAAATGACGCACAAACTTAGGGCTCTCTCTAGACTACAAAAAAATAACGGCGAACCTCTGGTGCGTGAGCGTGCGCGTGGCGTGGGTGGGGTAAAAAGAGACGGCGTGTGTATGTTTTGGCCTCCATCCCATCCTCAAATCATTCCCCGCGGCCGTCCCACACCCGCAACACCTCCGCCGCCGCCGCCCGCACCGCCGCGGGCGACCCGTCGGTCAGCGCGCACGCCAACAGGAGCGGCTTGTTGCCCGCACCCACGGCCGCCAGCCGCGCCAGCAGGAGGCGCGCCAGGGCGGCCGTGGCCGGGTCCTCCCGGCGCCCGGCGAGCGTTGTGATGGCGGGGGCCGGGGGCAGCAGGTCGCCCTCCGCCTCCGCCTCCGCCTCCGCCTCCGCCTCCGCCTCCGCTCCCAGCGGCAGGCCGCCACGCCCGCCCCCACCTCCATCAGGTCCACGCCCCGCAGCGGACGGCACGGCCCGGACGAGCGTGCCCAGGGCGCCCGTCTGCGTCACGGCCACCCACTCGACGTCTCCAAAACTGGCCGCGAGAATGCGGGTGGTTGGCCTGTCCCCGCTCCCGGGGACCGCCTCTGTGTCGGCCGCCACGCAGCGGACGGGAAAGGAGGGCGGGGAGAAGAGCGTGGCGGGGGGGTGGAGGGTGGGGGAGGCCATGGTGTGGGGAGGCGCGTGTGTGTGTGTGTGTGTGTGTGTGTGTGTGTGTGCGGCGGAAGAGCGGAATGAAAACACGTCGTGAGGCTAGCCGTTCGATCGAGACGTGCCACTCCTTTGTTTTCCTCGCCGCGCACCGCGCGCCAACCACCTGCTGGGGGCCACGGACACACGCCACACGCACACCATGATCCTCTCTTTCACCCTGCGCACCCTCCTGTGGGCGAACCCGGCCGGCCGGGCGGGCGCAGCCCTCTTGTCCGCAAGCACGGCCGCCGTCGCCGGTGCCCGCCCCACGGGCGCCTGCCCGGCCGCCGTCCGCGCGCTCTCCTCCTCCTCCTCGGCCTGGCCTGCCGTGCCTCCCAGCGAGGCCAGGGAGGGCCCGCCGCGCGCGGGCTCGGGCGCGGCTGCCAGCACGAGCGGGGCGTACGGGCGCCCGATGCGCGGGTACGCGGCCGCCGCCGCCGCTGCCGCCGCGCAGCCCGCGCCCGACGACCTCCTCGCCCCCGGGGGCGATGGCGCCGCTGGCGCCGCCCGCGCGCCGCCGCCGCCGCCGCCGCCCCTCACCCAGCTCCCGGACGTGCCCCCCGGCTCCCGCCGCACTGGCCTGGTCGGCGTGAAGGCCGGGATGACGCATGAGTGGGATACGGCGACCGGCGCCCGCACCGCGCTCACGGTGGTGTGGTTTGACGCGCCGGCCGTCCTGCAGGCCAAGGCCGCGGCCGGCCCGGACGGGTATGAGGCCCTCCAGGTCGGCGCGGGCGCGGCCCGGCGGCGGCGGGCGAGCCTGAGGGGGGTCGGCCGGCCGGCAGGCCACGCGGCCGCGCACGGGGGCAGCGTGGAAGCCCCGCCGAGGTGGGTGAAAGAGTTCCGGGTCACGCCGGACGCGGCCCTGCCGCCCGGCACCCGCCTGCGGGCCGACCATTTTGCGGTCGGGCAACTGGTGGATGTCCAGGGTAAGCATTGAAAGGAGGCGAGAGGGGGAGAGGGAGAGAGAGAGCGTGTGGGCTGGGGCGCGCCGGCAGAGAGAGAGTGCCCCCTCGTCCCCCAAGGCGCGCGCTCAAAAACCTTTTTTTGCGCCACTCTCTCAACCATGTTCAAAACATCCGTCTCTCACCCTCTTTCCTCCATTGCCTCCCCCCCTTTTTCTGACGCCCCAGGCACGACCGTCGGCAAAGGCTTCACGGGCGTCATGAAGAAGTGGGGGTTCAAGGGCCAGGGCGCCTCGCACGGCAACAGCAAGGCCCACCGCAAGGCGGGCGGGATCGGCGCGTGCCAGGACCCGGGCAAGGTGTGGCCGGGCAAGAAGATGGCGGGCCGGTCGGGCGCGGTGCGGCGGACGGTGCTGTCCCTGCGCGTGGCGGGCGTGGACGCGGATCGGGGCCTGGTCTACCTGGCGGGCGCGGTCCCAGGCGGGGCGGGGTCGCCCGTCCGGGTGAGCGACGCTGTCCTCGCGCGCCATGGCGGGCGGCAGCCGGTGGCGCGGCCCTTCCCCACGCAGCTTTGATTGAGGTGGTGTGGGTTGATTGGGGGGGTGGGGGGGAGGGGGTGGTTCACATTAGAGAGTGAAGAAAATTTCTGTTGTCATTCAGCGGAGCATGCGACCAAGCAGAGAGCGAGACACATCCTGGACGTCCAGCGCAGGTTTCAAAAGTGACATCATTTTATATTTACAAGATGAAACGCCGCCCGCCCGCCCTCGTCCCCCTGAAACGCCTGCGCGTGGAGCCGCCACCCGAGGCGGACGGAGTGGGCGCACCTCCACCCCCACCCGATGAGCGTAAGGTGGCGGCCACGTGGGCGGCAGCGGGGGGCTCGACGCTGTATCGCCGCCCCACCGCGCTCGCATCGCCGTCGCCCGCCGGTTCTTTGCTGACGGACGACGAGGAGGAGGACGACGGGTCCGCCTCCGACCTGGAAGACAGCGGCCCATCTCCGGGCGCCTCCTCCATCGGTGTGGCCGCCCGGGATTACATCGCGTCCCGGCGCAAGACAGGGGGCGCGGCGAAAAACAGCAAGGCCGGCTCGGCCGCAGCGGCCGCCCGGGCGGCGTGGGCCGACCTGATGCGGGCCGAGCCGGAGGCGGTGGCGGCCGCGGCGGCGGCGCTGGAGGCCGGCCCGCCGCCGCGCGCGGCTGAGAAGGCCGCCAGGGCGGCCGAGCTGGAGGCCCAGTTCCCGGCGTGGCGGGAGTGGCAGCGGTAAGAAAAAATAATAAAAAAGCGCGCGCTCTTTTGATGGGAGCGACCCGCCGGCCCCCAAAACCTCTCACCTCTCATCATCATCCTCACACGCACAGCCGCGGCGCCTCCATCATGCTGTACGGCTTCGGCTCCAAGCGCGCCCTCCTGGACGCCTTCGCGGCGTCCTGCCCGACCGGTGGCGTGCTAGTCGTGGACGGCGGGGCCCCCGGGGCGAGCGCGCGGGCGGCCGTCCTGGCGGCCGCGCGCGCGCTCGGCCTGGGCGGCGGCCCCGCCGGCGCTGACGCCGCCCTCCCCTTCACCGCGGGCGCCGGCTTCGGCCCGGGCGCCCGCCGGTCCCAGGCCGCCGCCCTGGCCGCCCTGGCGGCCGCGCCCGCGGAGCCCCACCTCACCCTGGCCGTCCACGGCATCGACCGCCTGGCGTCCAGTGGCGCGGGCGGGGGCAGCACAGACAGCGCCGCGGCCGCCCTCGCCGCCCTCGCGGCCTGCCCGCCCATCCGCCTGGCGTCGACGTCAGACCACGTCAACGCGCCCCTGCTGTGGGATGCGGCGGGCGCGGCGGCCGCGGCCTGGCTGTGGGTGGACGCGACCACGCTGGCGCCCTACGGCGGGCGGGCAGAGCTGTCCCGCCTGCCCCCGCTCGACCCGGCTGGGGCGGCCGCGGGCTGCGCGGGCTCCGCCGGCCCGGCCGCCGCCGCGGCCGCCGCGGCCTCCGTCCTCGCCTCCCTCGTCCCTCACGCCCGCGCCGTGTTCGCCCTCATCGCGTCCGCGACCCTGGAGGGAGGTGGCGGCGGCGGCCCCGGCGGCATGGCGTTTGACGACCTCTTTGCGACCGCGCGCGCTCGCTTCCTGGCGCCCTCCGAGGCCGCCCTGCGGGCCCACGTCGGCGAGTTCCGGGACCACGGCCTCGTAGCGGCAGCCGGGCGGGGTGGGGCGGGCGGGGAGGTGCTGTTCGTGCCCCTGGCGCGGGAGGCCGTGGTGCGGTTGCTGGAGGGGCTGGAGGGGGAGGGCTTTGGAGGGGGTGGGGGTGGGGGTGGGGATGATTGGTGAACGCCCCTGTGCCTGCGTGTGTGAATGACCATGTCTCTCTCTCTCCTTTTTTTTGATTTTGTTTCCATACCCTCCCTATCCTTTCGGTGGAGCCCGGGCGAGGGCCCGCCCCCGCGGCCGGGCGGCCAGGGCGGCCTTGGCACCCGCCGCGTCGGCCTCCAAGCCGCCCAGGAGGACCTGGAGCGCGGAGCGGGTGGCCGCGACCTCGCCCGCCAGCGCGTCCATGCCCGCGATCGCCCCGGACCGCCAGGCTTTCAAGGATGCGGCGCTGGGCCCGATGGCGGCGGCGAGGGCGGCGGTGGTCGCGGTCGAGCGGGGTGTTGCCTGTGTGAGTTGGATGGAGAGAAGAGGTGGGTTTGATGGGGAGTGTTTGCGCCTCTCACTCTCTCTCTCAATCGCGACCCTTCCCCGTTGCATACCAGGTCGTCCCCGCCCCGGGAGGGCGTGGGCGAGGCGGCGGCCCGGCGGAGGTCGGTCGCCTGGGGAAAATGAAGGGTTTGTGAGAAAGATTTGAGACTCGAGGTCGCCGCATGTGGGGCGCGCACTTTTTCCGCGCGCCCCCCCCCCCCACGCACACACGAACGGGGGGACAGGCGGTGCCTCTCACAACCCGCCCGGGTACATTCAGCAGGTGCTGGGATTGCTATGGGTGTGGAGCACACAGACCTCAGGCGGGTACTCACCATGGCGCGGGGAAGGAAGAGAACGCGCAAGTGACTGCCCGGCCTCTCGCCTCTGTTTGCTCACTCCTTTTTTTCCAACAAAAAAAAGAAATGCGCGCCGCCGCGTCCGCCCTCACCCGCCTGGCCGCCCGCGCTCTAGCGCAGGGGGCACACATTCCAGCCTCGTCTACCAGCACGAGCGCCGCGTGCGGGGCGGCCCTGAGCGCCATCTCCCGGCGCGCCCTACTTCACTCGTCGCCGCCGTCGCACGCTGCCGCAGCCGCCCCAAAGGCGACGACAGGCATCGTTGGCTTGGCCGTCGACCCGGCCGCCCGGACCACCGCGTCGGCCAAGCTGCGTGAAGTGTCCGCCGCCCTGGACGCGGCGGGCGTGCCCGCGGACGCGCAGTACCGCAAGGGCGTGGACGGCCTGGTGTCACAGCGGTGAGTGGTCCGGCATTGGGGGTGGGGGCAGGGGATCGGCCTCGTTCGGGCGCGCGTGTGGCGTGAACCTCGGCGCACAACCGCGCCCAGGCCTCACCCAGGCCGAGAGTGGGTCGGCCTGCGTGTGGGTTGGCGTGGCGTGGCGATTGGATGGGTGTCAGGCCGCGCGCAAGGGCGGAGCTTGAAGGAAAAAAGGTGCCCCAGAAAAAGGAGGGGGGGGGGGCGCCGTCAGCCCAGGGGCACCTTCGAAAACCCTCACTCATTTCTCTCTCTTCCCTCCTCCTCAGCCTCGCCATCCTCCAGTCGGACGTCACCGACGCAGAGGCGGAAGCCCAGCTGGGCATCCAGCTGGAGCAGGTGTCGCGCCAGGTATGATAAAGGGAAAGGAGGAGAGAGAGAGATGGCAGGGTGGGTGTGCAGCGCGTGCGCGCGCCTGGAGAGAGAAACGCGTTCCCTATTCTCTCACCCCGCCCTCTCTCTCTGTGCCCCGCCCTTTTACCCATTCTCAGTGCGAGGACGAGCTGGAGCTGGTGGCCAAGATGGCGGAGTGGAAGCCGTGGGCGGTGGCGCCGGGCACGACGGTGGAGCTGCGGGTGGAGAAGCCGGTCGAGGTGGCATGAGGAAATGAGGGCAGGGGATGGGGATGGAAAAAAAAATGGGGGTGGGAGGGAAGAGAGAGAGTGGGGGCGCGTTATGATTTCTGTTGTGAGCCGAGGGCACAGTTGTGTGCCTTTTTTTTCCACGTGCGTCGTTGACTCCTGGCCGTTTCGTGGTCAAAAGGAGTGAGCACACGCGCGCTTTCCAAAACCAGCACCCCCCCTCCATCATCCATTTTCCACCCCATCCCCATCTCATTGTTTGCGCTTCATTGCGCGCTGCTCCCCGCCCGCACGATGTCTACAAACTCCGGCTTCAGGGAGGCGCCCCCCACCAGGAAGCCGTCCACGTCCGGGCAGGCCGCCAGGGTCACCGCATTGGCCGCCGTGACGGAGCCGCCGTACTGGATGCGGGTGGCCGCGGCGACGCCGGCCGACACCTTGCCGCCCAGCCACCCGCGGATCGACGCGTGCATGGCCTGCGCCTGGTCGGGCGTCGCGACGACGCCCGTCCCGATCGCCCAGACGGGTTCGTACGCGATGACGACGCGGGCCCAGTCGGCCTCGGCCAGCGGGGCGGCAATGGCGGCCAGCTGGGCGGCCACCACGGACTCGGCGACCCCGGCCTCGCGCTGGTCCAGCCGCTCGCCCACGCACGCGATGACGTGGAGGCCCGCATCCAGGGCCGCCCGCACCTTGGCGCCCACCGTCTCATTGTCCTCCCCGAACAGGGCCCGCCGCTCCGAGTGGCCCAGGATGACCCAGGGCACGGCCGCGTCGGCGAGGGCCTGGACGGGGACCTCGCCCGTGAAGGCGCCGCACCCCTTGTGCCAGGCGTTCTGGGCGGCGACCGCCCAGTCGGGGCGCAGGGCGGCCGCGACGGTGGTCAGGTGGAGGAGGGTCGGCGCGATGACGACGTCTGCGGGGAGAGAGGAGGAGAGGAGCAGAGGACAGGGACAGTTGAGGGGAGTTGATCGAGAGGGAGAGAGAAGGATGGAGAGGTGAGGGTTGACTGGGGCACCTCTGAGGGGACGAAAATGCGGCGGGGGGCCCCACGGCTCCCGCGCGTGAGTGGGGCGGACGCCCGCCCGCTACGCCACCACACGCAGGGCGAGTAGCCAGGCCATGCCTTCTTCCATTCAGCCAATGAAAGCGGGGAGTGGAGGCGGGCGGCCATGGCTGGCGCGCCGCGGATGATGCCGCACTTGACTTTGCTGACGGCGCCCACTCCATCTCTCGACCCTGTGCTCTCTTGGCTCTCCGTTGTTCCGCCGCCCCGCGACAGTGGGACCGCTCCTCCATGTTTTACTCACCAACATCCCCAGGTACGTCAGCCTTGGCAAACTCGGCCAGGAGGGTGTCAATGCTGGCCTTGGTCCCATTCTGTGGGGAGGGAGGGGGGGGGGAGAGGATGAGGGTGGGCTCGTCTGTTTTTTTTTTTTTTCTCGCCGCGGCACTTCCTTTTTTCTCTCGCCACACGTCGCCGCCGCCACAGTACACCCCTTTCCGAAACCGGCCAGACTCACCGCCTTCCAGTTGCCGCCCACAATGAATTTACGGCCCATGACGCGTCGAGTGAGAAGTACTTTAGAAAGAGAGAAGAGAAAGCGTGAAGAACGTGTGCCTGCATTTTCAACCTTCCCAAACATGTAATATCTTTACACCCTCCCGTCCGCGAACGCGACCCGCCCCACCACCTCGCTCAGCCGGGCCTCTGTAAACCGCCAGTCAGCGATCCAGGCCGCGCCCGCCGCCCCAATTGCTTCACAGGCCGCCAAGTTCGACTCGCACCAGTCCAGGGCGGCCGTCACGTTTGCGCCCGGCGACGGGGCGTGCAGCGGGATGAAGTGCGTCCACGGGACCAGCAGGTCCTCCATCAAGCCCGAACAGGCCGTGGGCGGGGGCATGGCCAGGGCGGACTTGGAGGCTAGGGCCCAGGCGAGGGAGGCGTCGCCGTCGCCGTCGGACAGGGCGAGGACGACGCGGCGGGCCAGGGCGGCGGCGAGCGGGAGCGCCGGCTTCACCAGGCGGCCGGCGGGCCCGGCCCCGCCGACCGCGGCCTCCTGGGGCGACCCGGGCGCCGGCGCCCTGACCAGGCCGACGTCCAGGCGGGGGTCGGCGGCGGACGCGCCGCCCGCGCCCGCCCCGTGCGCCGCCAGCAGGGACAGGGCGGCCGCGGAGAGCGGGGCGGCGGCGCCGCCCCCACGCCATGCCGCCCCGGGCGCCCGCTCGGCAAACGGCACGCCGTCCGCGGCCTTGAAGGCCGCCGCCCGGCGCGCCGCGTCGTCGGCGCCCAGGCCCGCGCCCGCCAGGCCCAGCACCCCGAAGCGGCGGGCGGAGTCCAGGGCCGGCAACAGGATGGTGGAGGTGCACCCGCACGGGCGGGCCCGGGCAAAGACGGGGCGCCCGGCAAAGCAGGCGCCGGGCGGGTCGCCGATGACGACCGTGGCGGCCCGCGGGGGCAGCGGGGCGGCCGCGCCGTCCCGGTTCTCGTCCGCCACCGTCGCAAAGTACTGGAGCGGGTCGGACGGGGGCGACGCGTGCGCGCCGCCCTCCTCCCCTGTGTCCTTCAGCCAGTGCCAGGCGGCCGCGGAGGAAGTGCGCCGCGGGGGGTGGCCTCCCTCCCGTGCCGCCAGCCCGCTCTCGGCGACGGCCAGGGCGGGGCCGAGCGCGTCGCACGCGTCCGGCAGGTAGCGCTCCACCAGCCCGGGCGCTTTCAGGGCCCAGACGGGCAGCTGGGCCGCGGCGGCGGCGGCCTGGGTGGCCGGGCTCTCGCAGTCGGCCGCGGTCAGGCGGAGGGTGGGAGGGGACGGGGGGGGGGGCGGGCCCCCGCCCCCGCTCTCGCCCTCGCCCGGCTTCACGAGGCGGTCCGCGATGCGGATGGGGTGGTCAGGTAGGAGCGGGCGCGGGGCTGGGGCCAGCGGGAGGGCGGGAGGCAGCAGCGGCCCGGGCGGGTACGGGCCAAAGCGCGCGGCCGAGGCCGCGTTGGGCGCGTCGGCCTCGACGCCCTTGCCCGAGCCCACGTCCGACCGGACGGTGGCGCCCAGGGCGCGCGGGGAGCCGGCGACGGCGTACGCGATGCGGGCGGCCAGCGGGTCCAGGCCGTCGGCGGGGGTGGAGCCGGCCGACGCCGGGAGGGAGGCGCCCGGGAAGGCCGCGGCCTCCGGCGCGGGTTGGAGCGCGGCTGGCGGCGGCGGCGGCGGCCGCGCGACGGGCGGTGCGGCTGCCGGTTTTGGCTGCGCCGCCGCCGCCTTGGCCGGCGGGGTGGCCTGGACGACGACGGCGGGAGGAACAGCAGCAGCAGCAGCAGGCTTCTCCACGGCGCCGGCGGCAGGCGGGGCGGCAGCGACAACAGGCAGCAGCGGCCGGCGGGGGGTTGCCTCCTCCGGTGCGTCCTCAGGGCCGCTCGAATCGACAGCCCCGCCTCCCCGCCAAAATTTGCCGCCCGCCCGGCGCCCCGGGGTGGACACGACCCGGCCACCAAGAGGAACCCCCTTGTCCCCCGCATCCGCCCACACCCGCACCCGGACCAGGGCCCGGTCCCGGGCGGCCAGGCCAGAGCGGGAGACGGCGCCCGCCCAGCCCGCGCCCGAGCCGCCAGTCGTCGCGAGGAGGAGGCCGGGCAGGGCGAGTGCGAGGGCCAGCGTGGCGGCCGCGCGCAGGCGGGTTGCACTGGCGCTGTCAGATGCGGAGGCGCCCCGGCGGGGCGGGGCGGCGATGCCGCGGCGGTAGGAGCCCATATTTGGTTCAATTGTTGCTCGAATACAGTGGCCATCCCTTTTAAACCTACATTCGCTGGAAAAAGAGGAGAGAGAGGTGACAGGCCACGCGCGCGTGTCTCACTCACTCCGCGCACACCACCACACACCCTGTGGGGCTGCAGCAGAGAGAGAGACCACCATGCGCGCCTTCACCCCCCTGCCGAGCAGGCGCGGCGCGGCGGCACCCCTCGCCGCGCTTCCCGACGGCGCCGGTCGGCCGGCCGCGTCGGCCCGCCCCCCCGCTGTCGCCTCCTCCTCCTCCTCGCCCGCCAGCGGGTCGGCGACCAGCCCTTCCCACACCCCGCAAGCGCCTCGCCCGGTCGCGGCGGCGGCGGGCGTGCCCCCGCCTCGGGGCGCCTCAGCAGCGGTCGGCTTGTCTGCGGCGGTGCGGACAGCGCCGCCGTCTGGGCGGCGAGGCGGCGGGCAGCCGGGCGGGCGGGGCGCCCCACCCCTGCTGACGGTTGCGGTGGACGTGGATGAAGGTAAGAGGGGGATGAGATGGGGGCGAGCGCGCGCGGTGTCACCTTCTCTTCATCGCCTGGCCCGGGTGGCGCGAGTCGCGCCATCGGCGCGGCGCGGCGCTTTGCGGGGGCCGCGGCGATGGGGGCTCAGCGGGCGGCGCTCGTCCAGCCCAGCTTTCCCGCCAGGTAGCTGATTGGCTTCATGCACTGGGCGTGGTGCGGCGGTGCGGCGACAAGTTCGCAGCATCGCCCATCCCTACACTCCCGCCTCTTTTTTTTGTGTGCGTCCGGTCGTTCTCCCGAGCAGCCCACGAGGTCGGGGCAAGCAGCACATATCTCAACCTGTCCTCTCCTCTCTCTCTCTCTCTGTTCCAGTCCTGGGCCGCTTCCTCTTCTCGCTCAACCAGTTCTGTGGGGAGTCCTACGGCCTGGACGTGGACGTCAGCGACTACCACGTGTACGAGTTTGCCAAGGTGAGGATGGAGAGAAGCGAAACCTCGGACTCTTCCAGGCGCGCGCGGTCCGAAAACCCTCCCCTCTGCCTGCCTCTGCCCCCCATTTTCCGTTTTCCCTCCATCCACCCTTCCACACGCACGCTCCCCCCTCCCCCCCGCCCTCGCTCTCCCCCTCC
>Ga0315284_10014049_pt1 | contig 11408 bp, 7 predicted proteins | sample YL17G09_16_MG_FD_203696 | JGI IMG/M metagenome (GOLD analysis project Ga0315284, IMG submission 203696) | Sediment microbial communities from Yellowstone Lake, YNP, Wyoming, USA - YL17G09_16 | ecosystem: Environmental > Aquatic > Freshwater > Lake > Sediment | place: USA: Wyoming | collected... | reverse complement strand
CCTTTCCCTTGAACTCGCGCTTGCTGATGCCCTTGACGGTGACCCGGGCCTCCTGACCCACCTTGATCCGGCTGGCGGCGCCCTCCTCGACCCGCACGCTGACCTGGAGCGAGCCGAGTTCGGTGATATCGGCGATCTTCATGTGATGCCAGGTGCGGTCGCCCTCACGCAGGGGGCGGCGCCCTCCCTCGTCCCAGGTGGTGCCCAGGACGACGACGCCCTCTCTGGGCGCTTTGAGTTCGCCCTCGTCGAGGTTCTGCTGCCTATCGTCCAACTCGCGCTTGCTCAGATCGGCCTGCTGGCGAGCGCTTCTCACGGCCTCGCCTATGCGGCGCTGAGACAGGTCTGCATTGAACTTCGCGGTGTCGATGTCGGTGGAGGCCTGAGATTGTTTGACCCCGTGCTGGGCATCGAGGTAGCCGACGTCCTTCTGCGATTTGTTGAGGGCGTATTCCTTGCTGCGGACGGTTCGCTGGGATTGCTCGACATCGGTGGTGGGGACGATGCCAACCTGATTCAGGCGCTGCTGCTTGTCGTAGTCAGTCTCGGCGAATGTCAGGGTCCACTTGTCATAGCCCACCTGGGCGGTGCCCTGCTGAGTTTCGGTGAGCAGGGAGCTGGAGAGCACGTCGAGGGAGCGAAGCGACTTGTCGACATCGAGCTCCGCCTGCTCGAAGTCGCGGGTCTTGTTGCGCTTCTCCTGGTCGATCTGGGCGGCCTTGTTCTGGTAGTCGAGGCGAGCGGAATCGACCTCGAACTTGTACTCGCTGGTGTCGAGCTTGGCGACGGTTTCGCCCTTCTTCACCCGGGTGCCATCATCGGCGATCCACTTGATGGTGGCCTCCATGCCCGGGGAGCGGAGGGAGTCTATGTTGGCGCTTTCGAGGCCGCCCTCGCGGGCGATGCCGACGATGAAGGGGCCCTGCTCCGCCTGGGCAGTTTCGACCTCAGCGGAGGTGTCGGGGTCGCCCAGTTGGGCCAGCAGGAGCCGGGCCTGCCAGATCGCCAGGCCCACGCAGATGATGGCAAGAATCGGACGGATCAGGCGCCGAGGCATTGCTATACTCCTCCACCCCCCGCGCCCGGGCCGGGAGCTGCCGGCGTCTCGGCGTGGCCCGTGGGGAGATCGACGCCCACGTCGGCGCCCATGGATCGGCGGAGACGCACAGTGCTCAGATAGTGGTTGATTCGACTAGTCACCAGGGAAATCCCGCTTCGAGTAAGCTCATCTTGGGCGTCGAGGAGGTCGCGGTTGGTGGCCAGTCCCTCCTCCACCATCCTACCGGCGATCTGAAGGCTCCGCTGGGCCACTTCGAGGTTCTTGGTGTTGATGTCCACGTTGGCCTGGGCGGCCTCGGCGGCGCGGGCCTGGGACCGCACTTCGAGGGCTACCTGCTGCCTGATATTCTCCCGCTCCTGGCGGGCGACGAGGAGCGACCAGTAGGCCTGCCTCACGGCTTCGGTGAGGGCCCGGGAAGCGACCGGAACAGAGGCCTCCAGCCCAATACTCCGGCCGCGCTGGGTGAGTTCGTTGCTGGTGCGCTGGATGGCGGCGACGAGGTCCAGCGTGGGCAGGGAGCGGCTGCGGTTGATGCGCAGGGCAGCGTCCCGGTTCTCAATGGTGAGATCCGCGAGGCGCACCTCCGGCCGGCGCTGGAGAGCCTGGGACACTGCGCTGTCCATGTCTTCGGGTGCGGGGCGGTAGGTGATGGTGGTCACCAGCTTAGGCTTTCCCCCTACCTGGTAGCCGAGGAGGAAGAGGAGTTCGTCGAGCGCGTCCTGCTCGGACTGCCGCTGGAGCACTAGGTCGGTCTGGGCGCGGGCGAGCCGGAACTGGGCTCGAGTGACGTCGATCTCGGCGATCAGGCCGGCTTCGAGTCGGAGCTGGGCGTCGCGCACGGCCTGTTCGGCAAGGCGGACGCTGGAGGCCTGGATCTCCACCAGTTGGGTCTGCTCGACGGCGTTGAAGTAGGCGGAAAGGACCGAGACGATCAGGTCCTGGCGATTCACGAAATAGGAGAGGAGAGCGGCGCGATAGACGTTTCGCGCCAGCCTGACCTCCTCATAGGCGGCGGAGGCGTGGCCGCTGCCAGCGAGGAGAGGCTGACGCAGGGAGGCGTTGAGGGTGTCCAGCTTCTCCTCGGAGTCGAGGCGATCGAGTTCGGCGCTGACCGAAATCTGGGCCCCGGTGACCGCGCTGTAATCGAGGGAGGCGCCGACCTGCTTGTCGGTGGTGGTCTCACCATCGCTGGTGCGGGTGATGCTGCCGGTGAGCTCCAACTGCCAGCGGCGGAGAGCCACCGAGAGCGCGGAGCGATCGGTGAGCAGGCCCTGGATGGTACGCCGGAAGCCGATGTTGCGCTGAAGGGCGGTGGCGACCGCCTCCTCGACCGTCAGCTCGGCGGGGGCGACGGGAGGGGGTGTGACCGCGAGCAGCTCCGGGGAGACCTGGTCCTGGCCGACGGACCACTCAGGCTGGAGGTAGCCAGCCGCCTGGGCGCCCGTGGCGCTCAGGCACGCGACGATCAATATGGCAACGGCTAACGCGCTTCTTGGGTTCATGGACGACCTCAAATGTGCGTCTAGCTTCGTCGTGATGAGGTGAAACGGGGGCTGATCGAATGCTTGCCGCCTCACAGTATATGACGCATCTACCACCCGTATGGTTTCGGCCCGGGCAGGGAAATCTTCCGGCCCAGAAGCGCCGGTAATAGGGCGGTAGGCGTGCGGAATAGCTCGCCGCGCCGCCCAGTGACACTCAGCTAGAGAAGAGACGAGCGAACGCCCCCCTTGCATCCTGTCGAGATGGAGATTCCAGAGCGGAGGGGGAGGCTCCTGCCAGGGGTGAGGGGGCCTTTCAGGGGCGGCCCACCGGGCAGCGCAGGGCGGTCTCGAACATGGCGACGATGTTCTCGGGCGGGGTGCCGGACTGGATGGCGTGGGAAGGGCCCAGAATGTAGCCGCCGCTCCTGCCGAGGATGTGGATGTAGTCGCGGACCTCGTTTTCGACGTCCTCGACCGAGCCGAAGGGGAGGGTGGTCTGGACGCTGATGCCGCCCTCGAAGCAGAGGCGGTCGCCATAGCGCTCTTTCATCACCACCGGGTCCATGCCGTCGGCGCTGAACTGAAGCGCCTGGAGCACGTCGATGCCCATGTCCATGAGACCGGGGATGGCATCCATGACGGCGCCATCGGAGTGGTAGACCACCTTGGTCCCATACTCATGGATCACCTTGTTCATGCGCACATGGTGGGTCTTGATGTGCTCTTCCCACATGGGCAGGGACATGAGCAGGCCGCGCTGGCCGGCGATGTCGTCGGCGGTGAAGGCGAGCTCGATCTCACGGCCGGCGGCCTCGAGGGTGCGGCGAGTGCACTCGATGTAGAAGTCGGTGACGCGGGTCATGATCTCGTGGAAAAGCTCGGGGTTGTCGATCATGTCGAGCAGGCTCTGCTCGTAGCCGCGCATCCACCAGGCGCGCTCGTAGAGGTTGCCGCTGAAGACGCAGAGGGCGTAGTCGCGATGGGCGGTGGCCTGTGCGATCAGGTCGGGGAGGGGAGAGTAGTCCCACCAGTCGGCCTGGGGCCAGCGATGGCGATCGAGGTCGGCGATGTCCCTGGCGTCGGCGAGGGGATAGTGGTTGACCTCGTAGTAGTTGCTGACGCCGTAGGAGATCGCCCTACGGCGAACGCCCCAGACGTCCTCATACTCGTCATTGCTACGGAAGAGAGTGGGCCCGCGATACTGAGCGCTGGGCCCCCGATAGCCCGGGTTGGCGATGATGAGGTCGATGAAGCGATCGAGGTACCGCTCCAGCCCGGCCTCATCGACGCCGAGGTACTCGGCGAGGCGCGCCCCGGAGGTGCCCTCTAAGCCGGAACAGAGCAGGCAGATGGGGATGCGGTCGGTCTCCTGATGATCGAGGGCGAGGCGGACGCGCTCGCGAGGGGTGAGGGATTCGGGCAACGGCGGCGTCTGCAGCATGCTCTAACCTCCTCGCGCTCTGACCCACTCGGCGACCATGGGCACCTGGAAGCGCCAGCCGCCGGAATTGGGGTTCTCGACGATGCTCCTGGCGGCGAGCCAACGGAGGTCGGCGTCAACCTGCTCCTCGGAGGAACCGGGAGCGGCGAGTTCGCGGGTCTCAGGAGGTTGCGGGGCCGCGGCCAGCCGCGTCAGGATGGCGCGCTGGTTCTCATCCAGCTGTCGCCACATCTCGGCGAAGTAGAGGTGCGCGCTTTCCAGCGCCCTCCCGACCACGATGTCGATGTCCTCGGGAGAGGCCTCGCGCCTGCCCTCCATGTTCAGATGGTTCACCAGCTCATAGCAAAGAGCCTGAACGAGGTAGGGCTGGCAGCGGGTGGCCTCGGTGATGCGCTCGACGCTGCCGGCGGCATAGCTGATCTCGAAATCGGGAACGGGCTGGGTGATGAGCTGTCGCGCCTCCTCCTCGGCGAGATAGCTCACGCGGATCATCTTGGTGCTGATGAGGGCGTCCGGCCAGTTCAGCTCCAGCTCGTCGGGCCGGTGGGAGCCGGCGAGCAACACGACGATGCGGGCGTGGTGCTGAATGGTGTGACGGATCTGGTCCATGAGTTCGTGGGGAAGCCGCCCCTCCCGGATGGATGTTTCGAGGCGCTCGAACTCGTCGAGGCAGAGGAGCAGATGGCGGCCCGGGCCCAGGCGCTCCTCGACCGTCGCCAGCCAGCCGGCGAAGGCGGTGAAAGGGCTGTCGCCGATATCGGCCGCGGTGAGCGCGGCCGATGGCACCCCGCGGCGGCGGAGGGCGGCGGAAGCGGAGGCGGTGACGCTCTGGAAGAAAGCGCCGACGCTCTCCCTGACCTGCATCGCCTGCACATCCACGAAGGCGGGGACGAACTCGCTTCCCAGGAGGCGGGGGAGTTGGAGCAGCACGGAGGTCTTCCCCATACGGCGCGGGCCCCACAGGACAAGGGCGGGCTTGGCCGTCCCGCCCAGGAGACTGACTTCGATCTCGCGCACAATGTCGCGGCGGCCCACGAACAGGTTGGTCTCGGTCTCTTCGATGGGCTGGCCGAAGACGAAGGGGTTGTGGACGAAGCCGGCGGCCTTCTCGGCCTCTCCCATCTTGGCCAGCTCCGCCTCGGCGACGCCGCGCCAACTCCGGGTCACGACAAGGAGCAGACGAGGCACGAGGCCAGATTCGAGGGCGAGGCGGCGGGCGAGGTCATCGGCGCCGTCCCGGAGCCGGTAGAGCGCGCGCTTTCGATTGTAAGGGAGAGTGGCGGTCAGGTGCTGCTCGGCGAAACGGGTGAGTTCCTCCAGCTCGGGCAGCGACTTCTGGAGGGTCTCGGGAAGCTGCACGCCCCCGGCCATGGGCCGCTCGACCTCGCCGCTGGCGGCAGCGATCTGCTGGACCGAGTCGAGCCGGGCGAGGCGGCGGGTGACGATCTGCATGAGGGCGGTGCGGGCGATGGCGGCCTGGGTCGGGCGCTCGGAGATGATGAAGAGGCAGGCATCGATGCCCTCGGCGTAGCTGTGGTCGCCGACCAGGCAGAGGAACGACCGGAGCCCGAGCAGGGGCGGCCAGATGGGTTCGCGCCAGTAGATGGGGGAGCCGCGCAGGAAGGCGACGGCGCGGGCCGGCCGATGGTAGGCGCGTATCAACTGCACCAGCGTCATCTCGATGTCTACCGCGTACCACTCCAGGCGGAAGTAGCCGAAGAAGAAGAAAGCCATGAGCGCAAGCGCGCCCGATAGGCGTCCTGCTCCCCCCATCAGCACGCCGAACCCGATGCCGAGGATCAGGCCCCAGACGGCGGTTCGGGCGGTGCCGGCGGCGATCCCCAGCGCGACGCCGGCGGCGAGGCCGAGGGGCGCGCCGTTGCCGATGGAAACCTTCACATCCTCGGGGATGAAGTGGACGACGGGCAGGATGACCTCGACGATGAGCCATTGGGCAGGTCCCCAGACGACGCCGAAGGCGACCCCGGCGGAGACGTTCCAAAGCGTTCCGACGCCGATGCCGTAAGCGACACTGGCGAGGGCCGGCTCCCACCAGACGCCCTGGGGCTTCCAGTGCACGAGCATCCCGAAGGTCTGGAGAAAGAGGGAGAGGGTGCCGACGGTGACGGCGGCGGTGATGACCATGACCGGGGCCATGCGCAGCATGAAGACCAGCCGCCGTACGAGGGGCAAACCCCTGGCCTCGGCCAGGAAGGAGGTGGGCTGGCAGAATACGCGGTACAGGTTGACCAGCGACTCGTAAGCGCCCACGCGAGTGGCCTCTCGTGCGTCAGGTCCGGAAGGTGCGGCCGCAGACGGATGAACTGGTGTGACGGAACGGCCCGGGCGCCACTACGACTTGCCCATCATGCCGGCGATCTCGGCTTCGGCGCGCTGCTGGGCGAGGCTGAAATCGACCTGCCCCGACGACCTAGCTTCGAACACGTGCCAGGCCGCAACCTGAAGCCGGAGGGGGTGCTGGCCACCGACGCGTTGGATGAAGACCGCGTCTCCGGTCTCCAGCTTGCCGACTTTCACCGCACGGTCGGCGAAGGCCTTGGCTTCCTGGTTGGTGAACTCCTCGATCCTCATTTGAGCGAAGACGTTGTAAAAGCTGGAGGTGAAGCCGGATTCCTGCGTGATCTCGTCGAGCGGCCGCGCCGAGGTGGCGACGAAGGCCATCTGGCCATCGTTGGCGAGACTGCGCCACGATTCGAGGAGATCGTCGCCGAATTGCTCGATGCGGGAGCCGAGGGCCTCGAATTCATCGAGGAAGACGACGGGCTGTCCGCCCCAGGCGCGGGACTTGCGGACCGCCTCTTCGAACGCGGCGAGCTTCTCGGCGGGCGACCCCTTGGGGACCGGCTTCTCTTCTCCGGTGACGCCCTTGAGGATGGTCTCCAGCAGGCCGTCGAGGGTGTGGTGCTTGGCGCTGAGGAGGTCGGCGAAGATGGGCCGGCAGGCCGAGCCGAGGCGTTCCTGGGCATGCCTCCAGGTCTGATAGAGGAGAGAAGACTTGCCGATTCTGCGCTCGCCGACCAGGGAGACACAGCTCAGGGTGCGCAGGCGCGTGTAGATGCCGGTTGTCTCCCGGTCGCGCCCGATAAAGGCGTCCGGGTCGGTCACCATGCCGCGCCAGTGAAATGGGTTCTGTCCTTCGCTCATGTCGCTCACCTCCGGGGGCCGGAATACCCCTGGAAACGTCATCCGGGCTGGCGGTAGTTTCCCCGCGAACCGCGCTGCATCCTTGTCGGATTCACGGGGCGATGAGGCGGCCCCGGAAGACGTTCGCCCCGAAGGTGGTGACGTAGATGACGCTGGGATCCTTCGGGTCGAACTCGACGCGCTGGGTGTTGGCGAAGGGGAAGCTGTCGATAGCGCGCCAGGTATCTCCGCTGTCCCTGCTCAGCCAGAGGGAGGGGCCGGGGGCGCCCTCGGTGAGGGTCATGTAGACCCAGTTGGGTCGCTTGGGATCGAAGTAGGCGCCGAAGTGCTCGGAGCCTCTGCGGGCGACGCGCTTCCAGGTCTTGCCGCCGTCGGTGGTGCGGTAGAGGCCGCCCTGCTCGTTTCGGCCGGCGTCGGCCGCTCCGAGGAAGATGACTTGGCTCGACTGGGGGCTGACGCTGAAATCCTTTGGCCAGAGTAGTCCGAGCGATCTCGTGATGCACTCCCATTTCCCGCCGCCGTCGCGGGAGTGATAGAGGCCGACCCCTTCTTTCAGGTATTCGCGGCCATCTCGCTTGGCGGTGATGAGGGCGAAGAGGGCGCCGTCTCTGTGAAGGTAGAGGCGATAGACTCGCATGTTCTTGGGGTCGCCGAGGCCCGCGCTCTTCTTCACCCACGTCTTGCCGTCATCGGTGGACTTGAACACGCCGTGATCGAAGATGGAGACGTAGAGGGTGCGGCGGCCTTTGGGGGTCCGCGGATCGAGGACGAGGGAGGTAGCGGGGGCGAGGGGCAATCCCTTGCCGAAGACCGACCAGCTCTGGCCGAAGTTGGTCGAGAGGCACACGCCACCGGGGCCCTGGGAGCCGTGACGGCCGGAGATGATGTTGTCGTTGGGGATGTCGTGGACGTTGGAGAACGCGCCCCAGATCTTGCCGGGGGTGTCGGGGTCGAAGGCCATCTCGTAGCAGGTGTTGTTCCAGGGCGCCCAGGTCTTCTCGGTCCACCAGATCCAGGCCTTGCCGGCGTTGCGGGTGCGGGCGAAGCCGAGGTCGGTGTAGGCGATGTACTGGCGGTTGCGTTGGAAGGGGTCGAGGTAGTAGTGCCAGGTGGTGGTGATGTTGAGTCCGTTGTCTACCCACTCGCACTCGGGCTTGGGCTGCTGGCCGGGGGCGAGGAGAGCGCTGGCGCAGAACCAGGACTTGCCGCCATCCTGGGTGGCGTAGACGGAGGTGCCGACGCTGAGCACACGATCAGGGTCGGAGTCGGCGATGGCGGCGCCGAAGGGGACGGAGGGCTCGGCGCGGCCGGTGGAAACGGTGAACCAGTCGGGGCCGACGTTGTCCTCTCTGCCGCGGGGATCGATGAAGAAGGTGGCGCGCCAGTTCTCGCCAGTATCATCGCTACGGTAGACGGTGGGGAAGTGGGGCGGCCAGAAGCCGGTGCCACTGTTGAAGGCGTAGACGATTCGCGGGTCGGCATTGGTGGTGAGCACGTGGTGGTATTGCGGCATGGTTCCCTCGGCGTACTCGTCGTAGGCCCGGGTGTCCTTGTTGATGCCGTTGCCCATCGCCGATTCCCAATGCTCGCCCAGGTCGCGGGAGCGGTAGACGCCTCCGATGAGCTGCCCATCCTCGACCCGGCTGGAGACGGCGCAGTAGAGCATAGCGTCCTCAGTGCGCGTGTAACTCCCGCCGGGGAGGGGGTTGACTGAGACGACTCGGCTGCCACCGGCGAAGGAGCGAATCTCGGCGGCGGGGAGGCCCTCGGTCTTCCTCACCCACGACTGGCCGCCGTTATCCGAGCGCCAGATGCCCTGGTTGGTAGCGGCGAAGAGATCGGCGCTGGGACCTGCCAGGAAGCCGACGGCGGCCCCGGTGGGGCCTTCACACTTCTCCCAGTGCTCGCCGGCGTTGCGCGACAGGTGGATCGCTTCTTCGGCGCCGGTCAACATGACTGATGGGTCCTCGGGGCTCACGTAGATCAGGCCGGTCGGGGATTCGGGGAGGTCACCGATGGCGGTCCAGTGCACGCCGCGGTCGTGGGTGACCTTCAGCTTGCCGCTGCGGCCGTCGGACATGTAGATGGTGTTCCTGTCCTGGGGATGGAAGCCGGGGCGGCAGCGAGTGTTGCCCTGGAGCTGGAGGTGGTGGATCATGCGCCAGTGGCGGCCGCCGTCCTCGGAGATGTAGGCGCCGGACATGTCGCAACTCAACATCATCAGGTCGGGGTCGATGGGGCTGATGGCGGGGGAGAACATGCCGCCGCCCCCGGAGAGGCCCAGAGATTCCCAGGTGTAGGTGGGGAAAGCGGCGGCCTGCTTGGGTTTGACGGGGGCGCCCACGGCGGGCGCGATGACGATGATCGCCAGGAGAGTCAGGAAGAGGAGGCCGGAGGCAGCCCATCGGTTCATGCGCGAACTCCAGGAGGAAGATGCGGGTTAGATTAGAGGTGAGTTGGACAAGTCCTGCCTGGGCGCGCTTGGCGGCGCCGCCAACAGGACAGCCCAGTGCGGCCGGAGAACTGGCCGGGAGCATAGAGGAGGCGGGGATGAACGTCGTTTCGATCATGGCGCACCAGGACGATGAGATGTTCTGCCTGGGCACGATGCTGAAGTGCCGGGAGCGGGGGGATGCGCTGTTCTTCATCACGCTGACGGACGGGTCGAAGGGCTTCACGCAGCGACCGGATATCACCCGTGAGGAGGCGGCCCGCATCCGGCATGAGGAGATGAGCGCGCTGGCGGCGGGAGCGGGCGGGAGCTACATCAACCTTGGCGAGCAGGATGAGTTCCTGTACGACACGCCCGAGGTACGGATGAAGCTAATCGAGGCGATTCGGAAGACGCAGGCGGAGCTGATCTTCACGCACTTCGAGAAGGACTACAATCTCGATCACATCACCACGAATCTATTGGTGCGGCACTGCGCGATGCAATCGCCGCTGCCAGTGCTGCCGACGGACTCTCCTCCCCTGCCGGCGCACCCGGCGATCTTCATGATCGAGCCGCACGGGCCGATCGATTTCCCGGCCACACACTTTGTGGATATCAGCGACTTCGAGCGCAGGAAGTCCGAACTACTGAGCTGCCACCGATCGCAGGAGGAGGCGATGAAGCTGACGCTCGGCACGGGCGTTGGCGAGATCTGCGCCATCAAGTCTCGCTATCGGGGTGACCTGGCGGGGTGCGCGCACGCGGAGGCGTTCGCGCCGATGCAGCAGCGACTGGCGATCAAGCCGTATAGTGTGCTGCCGTAGGGGGCGCGCAGGAGGCTGCTATGCAGAACATCCACACCCACGTTTGGGATCAGAACCTGCACTTCGACCCGGCGACGGTGCGCGAGACCGACCTGTCCCGCGGCCATCCGCTGGACTTGACGGTGCGGTTCGAGGCCTTCATGGAGGAAATGGCGCCTTTCGAGAAGGTGGCAGTGTTCGGCCTGAAGGGGAAAGCGACGGGGTACTGGGTGCCGGATGAGTTCGTGGCCGCGTTCGTGAAAAGGGCGCCGCAGAAGCTGGTCGGCTTCGCCTCTTGCGATCCGACGCAGCCGGGATGTCGGGAGGAACTCGAACACTCCGTCGAGCAGCTCGGGCTCGCGGGGGTAAAGATGGGGCCGATCTACGCGGGCTTCGATCCCCGCGACAGCCGGTGCGACCCGGTGTATAGTTACTGCCAGGAGCGGGGGCTGCCGGTGATCTTCCACACGGGCACGACCTTCAACCACGCGGCACGGCTGGAGTTCGGGCGGCCGTGGCTGTGGGATGAGGTGGCGATCCGTTACCCGGAGTTGCGAATGGCGCTGGCGCACGTCGGGCATCCGTTCTGCGAGGAGTGCCTGGTGGTGATCCGAAAGCACCCGCATGTGTACGCCGACATCGCCGCGCTGTACTATCGCCCGTGGCAGTTCTACAACCTGATGATCGCGGCGCAGGAGTACAGGGTTACGCACAAGCTGCTGTTCGGGACTGACTACCCGTTCGCGAAGACGGCCGAGTCGGTGGCGGGGGTTCGGAACGCCAACCACATCATCGGAGAGAGCGGCCTGCCGCGGATATCGGAAACCGCGACCGAGGAGATTCTGGCGCGGGACACGTTCGAGCTGCTGGGGATCAAGGCATGAAGGCGTTGCGCCTGGAGGAGATCGGGCGGCTGGAGCTGGTCGAGGTGGAGCGGCCGTGGTGCGCGGAAGACCAGCTACTGGTGAAGACGGACGCGGCGCTGATCTGCACCTCCGATCTCAACGACATTCGGGCGAAT
>Ga0315284_10014048_pt1 | contig 11409 bp, 6 predicted proteins | sample YL17G09_16_MG_FD_203696 | JGI IMG/M metagenome (GOLD analysis project Ga0315284, IMG submission 203696) | Sediment microbial communities from Yellowstone Lake, YNP, Wyoming, USA - YL17G09_16 | ecosystem: Environmental > Aquatic > Freshwater > Lake > Sediment | place: USA: Wyoming | collected... | reverse complement strand
CTCGCGGTGTCGGTGATCGTCAGGTCGACGGCGCCAGCCGCGAGGGTGCCGATGGTCACCCGGAGGGCCAAGAGCCGCCCGTCCATCGGCTTCGTGGAGAAGACCGTTGCCGCCCCGGCCCCGTCGGTCAGGATCGGGATGGCGTCGTAGGCGATGCTCATTGCGGCTCCTTCCGATGCCACGGCATCTCGGGTACAACGACGAAGCGGCTGACTCGGCCCTCTTTCCGTCTCTGCTTCAGGTCGAGTCGCTCCATGCGCTCGGCCTTCTGGGCATCGTCGGTCAGAGCGCCGGGGTACAGCCGCTCGTAGCGTTGTGCCTTCTCGTCAGCGCCCACGGCTTACGTGCCGATGGCGACCCACGCCACGTTCTCGGTGCCTGTCGAGGCGATGAGCGTGGGGTTGCCCGCGCCCGTCGGCTTCCATGCGTAGAGGTTGACCGTGCCGCCCGAGATGCCGTAGGTGATGACCGACGTGTTGAGGCCCGGGGCCGACGTGCCTTCCAGCGCGCAGGCGAACCCGGTGACCGTGGTCAGGCCGGTTGCGATCGGGGTGGGGTTGGAGCCATCGAGAGCCGTGACGCCGCGGGCCAACTTGTAACTGGCTGCGACGCCGACGACGCCCCCGGCTTCGACCGAGGTGACGCTCGAACCGTTGATGAAGAGCGTCTTGACATCCACCCCGTCAGGAAAGTACGTGAGGCCCATGCTTCTCTCCTGTCAGGCCCAGCCCGGGGAGCAGGGGGGCTGCTCCCCGGGGGGCCGGGATGGTCTAGGTGCCGTTCTGCCCGAAGATCCAGCGGTAGTCGCGGAAGCCGCGGCTGTACCGCATGTAGGCGCGGAACTTCGTCTGGAACGTGTCGAAGTCCGGCTCGCGGTCGAACTCGACGGGGATGCGCTCGTACCAGATCAGGTCACGCTTCATGCGGCCCGAGTCGATCATGAACCACGCGGTGGCGTCGGTCAGGTAGTGCCACGTGGCCACCGAGAACCGGCCGCTCTGCGGGTTGATCGCGTTGTTCGCGCTGGCAGGGTCGAGGGTCGACCGCATCAGCACGAGGGCGTCGTCCTCCAACTCCGGGGGGACGAGGAGTTGGTCGGGCATGACGTTGAGGAGATCCCCACGGTCGTCCTTGAACTCCATCATCAACTGGCGGGTGGTGCGGACGTTGTCCTTGGTCAGGAAGAGGACGCCCTCGTTCACCTGCGTGGTGGCATCGAGAGGGCTGTACGGGTGGGCGAGGGAGCAGAGGCCGACGGCGTCAGGCCCCGCGATCGGGAAGCCCTCGTCGGTCACGCCCGAGTCGGTGAAGGCGGAGTTGAACAGGGCAGCGCCCGACTTCTCCCGCTTGCGGAACGCCGAGTCGCCGAGGTCGCGAGCGTCCCCGAAGATCTCGGGGAACAGGTTGTCGTCGATCAACTTGCGCTGAACGATGAAGCCCTTCGCGAACTCCGCATGGGTGAACCGCTTGGCGTAGCCCTTGTTCTTGTCGTCGTACTCGACCCGGCCGGTCTTCTCGAAGTTCCAGCCCTCGGACGAGAACTGGCCGACTCCGATGTGTTCCTCGAAGGCCCGCTCGCTCGTCTCCATGCGATAGATCGAGGGGATCATCGAGGCCCGGCGGCCATCGTCGGTGAAGCCCGCGAAGAACGCATCGCGGGTCTGGGGGGTGAGGAGTTCTGCCCAGTTGGCAGCAATCATCGTCATCTCATCACCCCTACGTCAGCCAGTGCTTGGCGACGTTGAAGGTCACCAGCGTCTCTTCGGTCGCCGAGGAGGGGGCAACCACGAGAACGTCGTGGTTGGAGTCCGCCGCCAGAGACATCGCGCCGGTCGCCCCGGCAATGTCGAGCAGGGCGCCCGCGAGGCGGGCATTGGCGTCCGCCACGCCGTAGACGGCGTCGGCGTCTGTGATGCAGTAGACATCGGTCACGGCTGTCGTCCGGGCGCCCGTGTCGAGGCAGACTCCGACGAGGGCTGCGTCAGCCGTCGCCGCAAGATCGACCTGTCCAGACTCCATGTTCAGGAGGTCACCCTTGGTCAGGGTTTCCGTGTCCTTCGCCTTGAAGACCTGAATGGTTGGCGCCGTTCCCGAGAGCCGATACCGGAACGTGAACCCGGCCATCGAAGACTCCCATTACTTGGACGGGCGAACCACCTTCAGATAGTCGTCGATCGTCTTGACGCCCTTCATGGCCGCGTAGCGTGCCGGGTCGGTCCCGGTGATCCGCGCAACCTCCAACTCCTCGGCTGAGAGCCTCGGGGCCGGGCCGGGAGCGGTCCCTGATGCGGCGTTGGTTCCGCCGGGAGGGGGCACGCTCGCGGGTGCCTTCGGGGCGAGGTACGGGCGCTCCTTGATCAACTCACGGAGAGCCGCCTCGACGTTCTTCGGGTTGCCTTCCTCGTCCACTTCCAACATGGTCCGATCGAGCAACTTGACGGCGGCTTCCGCGTCGATGATGTTCAGCCTGCCCGCGTGAACGGCTACCGCTGCTTCGAGCCGGGCGCTCTGGAGAGCCACTTTGAGGAGAGCGTTCTCGCTCTCCATCTCCACGATCCTCTGAGCCTCGGTCTTGGCTGCATCGGCATCCGCCCTCTTGGCCTCGCGAAGCGCCTTCAGTTCTGATCTGAACTGAGCCGCCTGCGACTGCGCATGGAGGAGATCCCGCTGAAGGACTGCGACATCGGTCGGTTGCGTGCCGCTGTCCCCATCCACGGTGCCGGTCTGCGGCTCCGCGGTCCCGGTCTGCGGGTCCGTCTCGTCCGAGGTCTGCTCGGGCGCGGCGGGGGCGCTGCTGGTCACTGGCATCCTATTCGTTCCCTCGTGCTTACGTCAACGTGAAGGGAAGACGGCGCAGCGGCAAGAGGGCACTAACCACTGCGCCGTTCCCTAAGAATACGCTGGGCCTTACCCTTTGTGAGGCCGATCGAGCCGGGGGAGACGGTCTTCCCGGCGACCTTGGGGCTGTCCCCCTGAGCGACCCGGTGGAGGTTGCGGTCCTTCGCGGCGGCAAGCGCCTTCAGGGCGCGCCGCCTGCCGGGCGTACTCACGGACGAAGGAACCCGCAGGTCGGGCACTCCTGCATGTAGAGGGGCATCGCGGTGTCGTCGTTCGGGCACCACCACGCGTTGGTGGTCATGCGGACGGTCGCGATCTCGTCACTTTCGAGCGGCTGCTCGTCGCTTGCGTCGAGATCCGGCTCCTCGATCTCGACTGCCGGTCCCGGTGTTCTTCGCGGAGGCATCAGCGATCTCCTTCTCGATGTCGGCGAGGACCCCTTGTGAACCCTCGTACGGCTCCCAGTATCCGAACTTTGCGATGGCGGCCACGAACATCGGCTCGCCGACGGGGAAGCCGCTCCTCCATACGATCCCTAGGTCGCGGCCCTCCGCATCCGTGCCGGTCTTGATCAGGAGAACGTCCGGTGAGCCGCGCTGGGCGACGACCTGCGCGTCCTTCGGAAGGGCGATCATGGGGCCGCCTTCTCCCTCTCATCCCAGCGGATCGCGCTCTCCATGCGGGCCACGAACGACCCGTAGGACAGCACCTCCTCGTCGTCGGGGTGCGCCGCCATCCACTCGGTGATGAGGGCCTTGGCGCGCTCGCAGCCCTCCAGTGTTCGCGCAGACAGGATCTTGCCGATCACCATGCCTCGCGTGAGGGGAAGCGTCTCTGCCATGTTGCCCTCCTTGCCCGGCATCATACGACCACCGGGGACGTTGTCATAGGTCTGTTCCAGCGCCGCCGGACAAGCCGGGGCGGGGGTTCGTTGTCACCGAGGCTCGGCCGGTTGGACCCCGGCTTGCGCCGCCGGGCGAAGAACGGCCCCGGGACGCGGGGCGGCTTCACCGGCTTCAGGTTCGCGATCCGGTGTCGCTCGTTGACCTGCTGCCACCAGTCGGGCTGATCCTCCGGGCGCAGCGAGAACGCGGTGACACTGGTCGTGGTGAACGGGAAGACCGTCCCCCCGGCGGGGTCGACCCACTGGGCGATGTTCACGCCCTTCGACCGGGCCAGCCCCGCAATCTCGTTGGCCCACTCGTACACCGGGGTAACGGCCAGTCGCTCCATGAAGATGTCCATGGCGAGGGAGCCGATATGCCCCTCGGTGGCCACCCTGCGCAGCAAGACCACGACCGCCCCGGCGTCCTGCACCTCGTCCGGGTCGGACATGTAGGCGATCGAGAACAGGAGCGCCTCTCGCGGGTCGGCGAAGCCCAGCCCGACCTTGTCCGGGTGAGTCGGCCGGGTGAGCATGAGGCGGCGGATCATGTACGGCCGGTCGGCGATCGGCGTGTCGAGGAGCAGCCGGAAGAACTCCTCGTGGGGCATCCCGACGAGGTCGGCCTGCATGGTCAGACCTTCGATGGCCACCCGGTAGGCGTCGCCATGGCGGACCCCGTTCTCCTTGCACCAGATACGCGCCAGATACTCCGCCACCCCCTCCTCGTGGAATGGGAAGTTCTGGAAGTCGCGCTGGTTGTTGTTCGAGATGGCGTGCATCATCTCGTGGGCGATCACCATGCGCTGACCCTCCTCGTTGAGGGTGTCGAACTTGCCCGGGACGAGGCGCAGGACGCCGTCCCAGTCGAGGTACGCCCACCCCGGCACGCTGGGGTCGCCGCTCTCGACCGCACCGCTCCAGTGCAGGTTCCGTCCTCCGAAGCGGTCGACGACCGATCGGAGAACGGACTCTGCTTCAACTCGGACTGCGGCGAAGTCGGGTTCACTGGGTACCGGCGCAGTCAGTCTTCCGTCGGCGGGGGCGTCGTAGGCTCGCCGCCGCGTGGGCCGAGCGGGACCAGCAGACTCACCCGGGCCTCCTTCGGCGGCTCCGGGTTCTCCTCCAACTCCTTCGCCTGTCGGTTGTACTCGGCGCGCCCTGCTTCGGCGGCGCGGTCGAACTGCGCCGCCAGTGTCCGGATCTCCTCCTGAGACAACTGGCGCTGGAGGGGTCCGATCCCGCCGGGCGGGAACCTTGTCTGCTCTGCCATCGTTCTTCCCCTTCAGGGCGTCGACCACTTCGTCGGCCGTCAGGCTCACCGCATTCGCGGGCAGCCAGCCGCCCTTCTCCGCTCTCGTTGCCTCGTCGTACCAGATCCAGCGGATGTGAGCCGGGACGATCTTCAGGTGGCCGTTGAAGCGGTTCGCCAAGTCCTGCCACTTGGCCTTGACCTCTGGCTCCATGGTCGTCTCGTCGCCGAACATGGAGAACTCGACGACCCCACGCTTGTCGTCGATCGAGGCGTTGGGCGTCAACTCGCCAACGGCACCATACAGTGCCCGGATGTCCTTTGTCGAGATGCCATCAATCCTGATCAGCACCCCGTTGTCGCCGTTCTTGTCGCCCGTGAACCGCTTGATGGCCCACGGAGAGACGACCGTGACCACGACGGCGTCCTGATCCTGCCTGCGCACCTCGTAGGCGGCGGCGAAGTCCATGTCGTCGGGGGACGCCTCGGCAGGGTCGATCTCGACCCGCATGGACGGCTCGCTGCTGTCCTCGTAGATCCCGAGCATGGGCGTGGTCTTGAAGACGGGCCGGACCTCGGAGCGCCCGAAGTGGTACGTCTCCGGGGCGCCCTCAGGGATCGTCTCCACGCCGAGAGCCGTGAGTTCGGGGATGATCGTCCTCTGGGCCTCGGCGATCTCGGGGATGTCCCGGGCGGCCTTCACCTCGTTGAACGAGGTCACCGTGCCGAACTCCGGGCGCATCCGGCTCACGTTGAGGATGACCCGGGCGAACGGCTGGGCCTGCCGTTCACGGAAGAAGCGCCCGCCCTCGGTGGTCAGGCCGTGGAGGCCCGACTCCTTCTCGATGTCGTAGCCCCGGGTGACCGCCCAGTGGTAGTTGCGGATGGCGAGGCCCTGCCGCTGCTGGGACGTATGGGTGCGGTTCCAGTGGACGGAGTTGACCTTCCCCCGGGTGAGGCCCACGTGCTGGCAACTGGCCAGCGCCCCGGACTTCCCGTAGTAGAGGACGGCGCCCTCGGTGCCGTTGTCCCACGTGACGAAGTCGTGCGTATCAGGTGGCCCCACCAGCACGTCGTAGCCGACGTTCTCGGCGATCGAGGAGATGGCCGTGGAGTTGAAGTCAACGTCCAGCCCTTGCGCCTTGAAGGCAGCCGGGATCTGACTGGCCACGTGGTTGCCGTAGTAGTTCTTCCACTCCTCGTCGAGCATCCCCCGGACAACGTCCTCCCACAGGAGCGCCTCATCGGTCGTCGTCTCTGCGTAGAGAATGCGGTTGGCGGTGAAGTCCGGGTTCGGGTAGTCGTCGAAGGACTCCCGGGTGTCGAAGGTGATGAAGCCCTTGGCCACCGCGGCGTCGCGCAGGGACTTCACGTCCGCCCCGCCCGGGAAGGTGCCCCAGACGCCCTCGCTGAGTTGCGTGACGCGCACGCCCAGAACGCCCGGGATCGCGGCCCCCATGGCGTCCAGCGGGACCACGAGGGCCTGAATGAGCCGCCCGTTCTCGACCTCGTAGAGGATGCGGGCGCCGGGCAGGGGCGAACCCTCGTAGACGCCCGTGGTCATCTCGGACACGTCCCCGAAGGAGTCGGGCACCCCGTTGGCCGCCAGCCATTCGGAGTCGTCGACCCGCTGCCCGTCGTAGGTCAGGCGCGGGTCGCGCCACTCGCGGTTGAGGATGGCGCCCGGGTCCTCGACCCCGATCGGGGAGCCGGTGTAGGCGCCCCGCCAGAGGGCCTCGATCTCGACCGGGTTGCGCGGCGGGCGCCCGGCGGGGCGGAACGCTTCGGTCGGGCCTGCGATGAGTCCGTCTTGGTTCACCACGACCCGGAAGATCACGTCCCGCCAGCCGTTCTGATCGTAGGTCTGCCAGAGGTGGATGGTGCCCGCCTGCCCGTGGATGACCGATCCCCGCTCGCCCCGGAGCGGGAACCTCTGGGTGTCGGTGGCGACGCGCTGGTTGGTGTCGTTCGAGATGATGGCCGGGGGCTGCGGGAGGGGCAGGCGGTTGCGAACGCTCTCGCCCTCGTAGACGGAGGGGAACGAGGTGCGCACGCTGCCCGAGTACGAGAGGGCCGCTTCGACCGTCTGGTCGTCGGGCATCACCCCCTGCTCGTTCGGGGTGCGGATGAAGGTGCCGATCGGCTCGTGTTCCGCCCGGTCCACCTTCAGGACGCCGACGATGGCCCGGTTGGCCACGAGGACGAGGTTGCCCGAGCGGGTCCGCGGGTCGAAGTCGAGCCAGAACGAAGCCTCGCTGGGGTTGGTCTGTGCCTGCGCCTCGCGGGCACGCTCCAGCAGGGTCGTCTGGTTCTCGTCCGTCGGTTCGTAGACCGTGAAGCGGACCTGCATCGCCCGCCGCTCCAGCGAGGTCATGTAGGGCGGACGGCGGGACAGGAGCGTGTTCAGGTGGGAGAGCAACTGCGCCCGTACGATGGGGGTGACGCCGTCCTCGCCCGCGATCGGCAGGTAGGCGTTCCACGACTCGTCCCGGGCACGCCCGTCGTACGTGGTGACCTTCGCCCCGGCCTGCACGTTGCCCTTGGCGTCGGTGAGGAGGGCCGTCCACGCCTTGGTGGTGTCCGCTTCCCCGAGGACCGGCGCGGAGACGATCTGGAACTTGTACTCCCCGACCTCGCCCTCGGCCAGCACCCGCTCGTTCGGCCGGTGGAGCCACTGCCCGAGGACGGCGTACGTGTCCGTCACGATGCCGACGTTCGCCGTGACATCCCGGGGGATGGCGCCGAGGATCACGCCGACCTCGTCGATGTCCTGCGCCCGCGTGGTCCGCATGTCCCGGGCGTAGGGCAGGATGCCCGTGCGCTCGATGGAGTCGATCCCCTCCCTCGACAGGCCCACGGGGCCTTCCTGAAGGCGGATGCGCCAGTCGGGGAACTCGGCCTCCTCGTAGAGGCCGATCTGGCGGAGCAACTTGTGGAGCGTCCCGAACGCCTCGTCGGGCGCCATCCCCTCGCTGGCCGACCACGACGGGTCGTTGATGCCCGGGCGCACCTCGACCATGACCGTCTGCCCGTTCTGGCGCATCGTGTACCAGCGGACGTTCCCCTCCGCCTCCCCGTGCGCGAAGCCCTCCGTGTCTGCGTAGAGCCACGGGTGGCCCTCGGTGGAGTAGGCGATCGGGTCGACGAAGTTGCTGACCATGAAGTTGCGGTAGGGATCGGGGATCGAGGCGAGCAGCGAGTTCCAGACCCGGGTTGCCCCGCGGGCGCCGAGGAGCGCCTCAACCCGGGCGTCCAAGGACGGGTCGCCGTCGAAGATGAGCGTCTCGGTCCCACCCCAGCGAGGGAGCATGTACTCGCCCCTGATCCCGTCGGACGTGGTGAAGGCGACCATCCGGTCACCCACGAACGTCGGGGTGGTGGGCCAGCCGATGACGCTCAGGTGGGCGGGAACGGGGACATCCTGCACCCGGGCGTCCAGCGCGACGCTCTCCGCCTCCATGCGCTCCTGAAGCGTCCGCCCCTTCTCGTCGTCGCGGAAGCGCCAGTAGAGGCCCCGCCGCTCGATCTCCCTGTCCATGCGCCGGGCGAGCGCGTAGCGCGGGGTCCGCTCCATGCCCGCCAAGACCTCGGTGGTGACCGAGGACGGCCCCACGATGCTCTCGACGTAGGAGATGGCGACGACATGGCCGTCCTCGCCGCGCAGGGCGATCCACGGCCGGGGGCGGCGGTCGCGCTCAGGCGGGGTTAGCCCGCTCTCGAACGTGTTGGGCGTCCCGATGTCGCTCATGCCGAGGGCGCGCACGTTCAGGTTGAAGGCGTTCTGCGAGATCGCGGTGGGCGTCGAGTTCAGGCTGGCTGGCTCGGTGCCCGGCGGGGTGACGATCCGGGGCGGGTCGCCCGGCTGGGGGATGACCCCGTCCGAGAAGAACGCCTTGCGCAACTCCCCGACCACCCGCACGAGGTCTTCGCGGGGCATGGTGCGGTCGTAGTTCAGGACGTAGGGCGCGCTGCGCTGGTCGCGGACGGGATCGCCCGTCCAGTCCACGAAGCCGCCGATCCCCTGCCGGGCGAGCAGGACGACCCGGGTCTGCCCCTGCTCCACGTAGGCGTAGGCGATGTTCTGTTCTCCGTCAACTCGTTCGATCCCGTTCTCGATCGTGGGCGGGTGGATCGAGGAGTCGGTGACGATGTTGGCGCTGCCGGTCATGGCGTTGATCAGCGGGGGCTGCGGCCCCATGTACGCCTCGCCGACGTAGGTGAAGACCTCGTCGGGCGTGATCCGGGTGTAGACCGGCGTCTGCCGGTCTACGGGCAGGTTGGTCACGAAGCGGTTCAGGCCCATGTAGGCGTCGGTCAGGACGTTGCGCCTCTGTGCGTCCGAGAGGCCCGACTGGTTCCAGTAGACGACCCGCACCTGCCCGTCGTCGTAGAACGTCGCCTCGACGAGGAGCATCGTCCCGTCCATGTCGGTGACCGTGCCGCTGATCTGCCTGCGCCCTGCGTCGTCGACTCGTTCTGCCCACTGGGTCAGCACGGTGAAGGAGTCAGTGATCGGCTCGGAGCGAGGGACGCCCCGGGCGTCTGCTGCCCCTCGAAGGTTGGAGGATCGAACGACCGCCCCGTCCCGTACCCATTGCGGGCTGGGCGGGATCACGGGCGCGTCGGGGATCGGGATGGCCCCCTCGGGCAGGCGGGTGGTGAACCTGATCGGCCACGAGCGGTTGTTGTCGGCCTCGATGATGGCGCGCACGAGGCGGGTGGTGTCCGGGGTCGGCTGGTCGCCCGACGCCACGAGCATCTCCGCCAGCAGGGCGTATGCCCCCGGCGAGTCGAGTTCGCGGGTGACCCCGGTCGTGACCGGCTGGCCCGCTGCCATGAAGGCAGCGATCTCGTCCCGCATCCGCAGCAGGGAGTCGCCCACGATGGCCGGGGCCGTCTCCACCTTCCCGTAGAACACGTGGCGATCGGACGCCCGCATCGAGGCGATGATCACGGGATCGCCGTTGAAGTCGGCGAGGACGGCGTGGACGCCGTCCGTGTCGCGCATGACCTTGACTTCGTTCGCCGCCAGAGGGTCGGGGAAGTAGGCACGCACCGCGAGGTCGAACAGGGAGCGGGTCGTCCCGCCCACGGGCGTCGTGTCCGTCCAGCCCGAGATCGGCTCGGGTTCGAGGGCTGGGGTCGTGGGGACGGCCGGGGCCTGCCCGAACTCGGGCTGGTTCTCCAGCATGGTGACGAGGTCGCGGCGAGCGGCAAGCAACTGGTCGTAGGAGATGACGTTGCCCTCGACCGGGGTCACCTGTACGGCAGGGTTGTCCATGTTCGAGCGCCACAGAACGTCCACCCGGGCGGCCACGCTGCCGTCGGAGTAGAAGATCGCCCCGTCGATCAGCGACGGGGTCCGCCATGCGAACGGGCGGCGCTGGGTCAGGCCGCGCCGCTCGGTGTACTCCTGCCCCTCGACCGGGCCGACGGGGGCATCTTCGTCAACCGGCCAGTTGTTCGCCTCGGGCACGAGCATGTCGATCGTCCCGGGATCGCGCCCCGGAGGGACGTTCTCGGTGAACGCCATGTCCTCCTCGACCAGAACCTCGCCCCGCTGGACGCCGACGAGATCCATGTCCACCATCCGACCCTGCGTAGAAAGCACCAGATCGGGCGGGCGCAGGGCAAAGACGATGGCGGCGTGGACATCGGGGAGGTGGGCCGTGATGTAGTCGGGGTTGATCCCCTGCCGGAAGCCGTAGATCACGGGCGCGGCGGTGGTCAGGTGGGGAGGGCGGTACGAGGCGATGATCACGGGATCGCCCGTCCCGGTGCGGTAGACGACCCGGACGACCCCCTCGGGCGTGACGTGGGTGACGATGTGGCCGAGGCGAGCGCGATCCTCGGGCGTGAACACGGTGTCGTTGCCGTAGACCGTGTCCATCTGGTCGGGCGTGATGCCGTCCGCCGGGCCGTCGTGCCCCCACTGGTCGGGCGGGGGAACGACAGGGGCGGGAGTCGCTGCGGCTGCGACCTGCCGCTGCTCCTCCGTGACGAGGGCGTCGAGCAGGCTGGTGAGGTCGGACGTTGTGCCGCCCATCTCCGAGTCCACGTAGTACGCGACCGCCTCTCCGTCGTAGGACGCGAAGGCCCGGATGTCGCCATTTGTCTCGTAGCGCGCCGCGACGATCAGGCCCCCGCTCATGCCGGACATCACGCCCCGCGCCGCGCCCGTCCCGGCGTTGCCCGGCAGGCCCACGTTCTCGGCAATCAGGGCGAGCGTGGTCTGGTTGCGGTCGCCCTCGTCGTGCCAGCGCAGGATGTCGGGGATCTGGGTCGGCTCCATCATCACGCCAAGGTCGCGCCGCCGGGACACCATGATGCCCGCCTCCGCCCCCGACAGGCGGTTGAACAGGTCATTGCGCATCTCGCGCTCTGACTCGTCGAAGGCGCCAGCCTCGTCCAGTTCGCGCAAGCGGGCCATGAGGAT
>Ga0315284_10014047_pt1 | contig 11409 bp, 18 predicted proteins | sample YL17G09_16_MG_FD_203696 | JGI IMG/M metagenome (GOLD analysis project Ga0315284, IMG submission 203696) | Sediment microbial communities from Yellowstone Lake, YNP, Wyoming, USA - YL17G09_16 | ecosystem: Environmental > Aquatic > Freshwater > Lake > Sediment | place: USA: Wyoming | collected... | reverse complement strand
TGGTACGGATGATTCTTTAACACCTGGGCGAATTGCATAACTTGTTCCATTAATTCTTCCTTTCTTTGGGTCATAAGTTTTGACCAATTTCCAATCACGGCCTTCATCAAGTGATAAAACCTCACCGCCATAATCCTCAATATAGGCAAGAATATCTATGTGGGCTTTCTGAGGGCATTGCCACGGTAAAATTTTCTTATTTTTATAATCAATAACATTGTAAACATTGATTTCTTTAGTTCTAAAAGTCTTAGACAGCTCTTTTTCGCCTTCGTCTGCTAGATTGTTAGAGTGTGTACATACTGGACATTCAGTATCCTCGTCAGAATCAGCATAATCTTTTAAGCAACGGAGTGGAATATTAACCTCTTTACCGTCTTTCGTTGTGATGGGGACATAATGAACCTTAACCGTTAAGAATGACTCAGTGACATCCTCCATATTTGGGACAATTCGAATCATATTGTCACCAACTTCTGCTTTGAAGTATTCAACTTTTTCAAATTTGCTTGCTGATCTTTCTTCTTGGCGAACTTTCTCAACCTTGGCTTTTGCGGTCAGTTTTGACCAGATGCTTCCTTTACTCGTCATTTGATTTCTCCTCTAGTTTATTTAAAAAATTTTCGACGGCTGTAGCCATTTCCACAAGATTCTCACCGAGTGAAACTAATTCTTCAGTCATTTTAAATTTTTTTAAATTATTTGTTAGTATTGGTAAATTATCTTTTATATGTAATACCTTTAAGTTGAGCGAAATAATATTATTGGCCCACGGTGTTGGAACCTCTTCTTCGCTTTCCTCCTCTTCGCTCTGAGTGTCAACAGAATCAAGAATTGATTCTTCGTAAAATTCTTCGTCCTTTAAATCCTTAAGGAGCTCTTCTTCAACTTTATCAACCTTATCGTCCATTTCTTTATGGAATCTATCTCGCGTTTTAGAAGCAATTTCCTTGATACGGTCCTTGAGTGAGGCATAGGTGAGCTTGCCATCAAATACTGATTTTCTAAGTTTTGAAAGCTCCTCTTTAGGGACAACATCTTCTTTCAAAGTAGTCAAACGATAGCATGACTCATAAGCAGGGAGTTTATATTCAGCATCTTTCTCAATCCGGCTATCAATCGTATCAGAGAAATCCTCCACAATATGACAAAATTTTGTCAAAGTTTCATAAGACATTGATGGAAAATCTGAGCTGCAGTAATCTTTGAATGTTTCAGCGACGTGTTTATAGGCTTCAGTATCACGGATTCTGTGAATTATTTTTGCAAATTGCCACCATGAATTTTGCATATTCAAAAATTGGTCCCGTGCGCTTTCTACCAACGTGGCCAACTCTTTATCAGATTTGAAATCAACTACTGCAGGAACCATTGGGCTTTTAAATGTTTTAGCCATTATTTACCTCTTTTAGAAATTTCACTTCTGCGATTCGAAGCTTTGGTTTGAATCAGACCTGCTTTTATTTCAAAGGCCTTCAAGAGCACTTTAAGAATTCTACGTTGCTCGTCAAGGTCAATCAGCTTGGTCTGGAATGCAGAATATTTTGGCTGAGAGCGCACATGAGATTTCATCTGGTGTTCGGTGAAAGATTTAAGACTCTCAGCCTTACGTTCTAGGTTGGCTCTGGTTTCTATCTCGGCTTGCCATGCGTCGAAAGCATATTTTAATTTTTGGTATCTCGTTTCTGACCGCTCGGAAAGAATTGCAAAATAGCCAAAATTTTTGGCAGCGTTATCAACCTCGAAATCAACGTCCTCACTGATGACAAGTTCAGCAGCTATTGAAACCGCGACCTTCTCAGGAACCAAACCTTTTATCTCATAGGTAATATCACGCACGACGGCCTCGCCAAAAAAGAATGATTAAAAAAATCAAACAGAACCAAACCCAAAACAGTGCTTTCATACCCTGTTATACGGTTTCGATATCGAAATTTTCAGATTTATTTTTCGATTATTTCACTGGCCTCAACACAATTCTTTTTATCGTTGTATCCAGACTTAATCCCAATCACTTCTACAATTTTACCAACGTGGCAGAATTCTTTGTAATCTTGATAAATACTTGGAAATAGAGTGATTTCAATTTTTTCATCCATATCTTCAAGCGTTAGAAACGCCATCTTTTCACCCTTCTTAGTTTTAATAGTTGAAATAGCTGTAATGACGCCACCGACCCTGATAGCGGAAGTCGGGTCATATTCTTCAAGTTCTCTCTGAGTTATGCAATATTTTGAAAATCCTGGTCTCACTCGTTTGATTTGCTGTTCAAAGAATCCCATAGTTTCTTGGAATCCCAAAATCATATCAATTTCAGAAGGCACAATTTTCTTACCTTTCTTTTTGTCGACTTTCACATCGTAAAGCCTAGAAAGATGGTCACGTCGGTCACCAAAATCATCGAAAGCACCTGCAATAATAAGGTTCTCGACGTTATTCACTCTTACTTTTGACCTTAAGCTCTTACCTTTAATAAATCCATGTTTCTCAAGAAAATCTTCAAATGAATAATATGGTTGAAGCCTCTGGACATCTTTCGCAGTAACCTCACCAAAGCCATCAATCGAAATAAATCCCCAAACAATTTTTTTATCATTGTTATAAAATTCAGCTTTAGATTTATTGATGTGAGGAAGACGGTGCACGACTCCCATCTCCATTGAACGCTGGCGAATTGTACTAGCTTCACCATCTTTTTTTATTACTGACCAGTATAAGTTGGCACACCAAAATGGTGCAGGATAAGTGATTTTAAAATATTGAGAAATATAAGCCAGAATTGCATAGCTCGCAGAATGGCTCTTATTAAAACTGTACCCTGCGGCCTTTTCGATTTGTTCCCAGAGGTGCTCGGCGTCGTCAACAGCAATTTTCTTCGAAGCGCCTTCAATGAATTTATCTTTAAATTTTGCCAATTTCTCTTTATCTTTTTTCCCAAGAGCGGAGCGAATAATATCTGATTCAACGAGTGAAATCCCACCGAGTTTATGTATAACTTCCATAAATTGTTCTTGATAAACAATAACGCCATAAGTGTCTTGCAATGACTCTTCAACGTCCTTATGGACAAATTCAACCTCATCAAGGCCATGTTTTCTGTTACAATATAAAATATGCCATCCATTCTCAAGGCACGCCGGTCGATAGAGCGCGTTGGCGGCAATCAGGTCGTTGATAACATCCGGCTTAATGCCTACCATAAGCTCCTGCATACCAGAGGAGCTAAATTGAAAGACACATTCTGTTCGTCCCTCTTGAAACATTTTCCAAACTTTGGCGTTTGGTTCTTTTCGCTCAAGCCTCATAATTTCCTGAACATAATTGTCGAGCGTGAAAGAACAGTCAGAGTTATCAATTACATATTTGATGATGTCGTATTCTTTAACACCAAGAATATCAACTTTCATAAGGCCTTGTGCAATGACGTGTTTGTCTTCGGTCTGGGTCATTATAATACGCTTCTCGGCCTCACCAACCACGTCAGTTTCGTCTTTTTTCTTCTTAACTTGGGTCTTAATGGGTGTGACAGTTGCGACGTCCTCAGAGCATATTATGAGGCCTGCAGGGTGGACGCCTTGTGATTTAATCTGGCCAATGCACTCTTCAATACAAAACGTGTAGTCAGGATTTTCTATTAAAAGCTTTTTAAGCTTAGGATCTTGTTCAGCAGCACTGAGTAAATCATCTGGTGAATCTTTATCCATATCAAGCTGAGTTGTTATATTTAAAAGCTCTCGCGAAGTTCCAATATTAAAAGCTTTGCCGAAATCAAGAATGGCGGTCTTTAATTTCATGCGGCCATAAGTTCCAATTTCGCAGACCTTATCTTGGCCATAAGTATCAAGTACGTATTTTTTAATTGTGGCCCTATGCTTTGATGAAAAATCGGTATCAATATCCGGCAATTCACCGGTTTCACATCTGTTGGCATTCAAGAATCTTTCAAAAATAAGTTTATGCTCGATTGGGTCAACTTTAACGATGCCAAGTAAATAAGAGATTAAACATCCTGCCGCACTACCTCTCCCAAGCCCTGTTGGGATATCATTTTTTTTTGCGAATTCAATCAAATCCCACACAATTAGAAAATAATCTTCAAGATTGTACTTTGCGATAACATTGTATTCTTTGGCGAGCCTATCCAGATAAATTTTTTTACTCGCAAACAAATCACCAGATTTACAAAATTCTGTAAACTTCTCTAAAACTAATTTTTTAAAAAATTTCCTTGAATCAATTTCGGCCTTAAATTTTGGAATATATCGCTTACCTTTAGGGAATTCGAAGTCTTTACATTTTTCAAAAACAGCGACCGTATTTCTGATACCATCAGCGACAAACTGCTTAGGCAAATACTCATGATTTTTTCTAAAAGCTTCGTACACTTGAAAATGGTTTTTCAACCAAAGCGAATCGCAAAAGTGGTCTTTGGTTGATGTCGCTGATTCACCTGTGTCAGTTCTGCCATAGGCCATATCTCGCAGCATTTTTTGAATTTTAGCGTGCTCGGGCAAGATGTAATGGGAATCATTAGTAACTATTTGCTGGAACCCGACACGCTTACGAATCCCATAGAGAGCTTCATTAATTAATGTTTGAGAGCAAAATAATTCTTTAGTTTTTTCGTCATATTGAGGTGTGTAATGACCTTGGAACTCAACATAAAGATCATTTCCAAAAATACTAAGCAGCTGGAGATATTTCATCTCTAAGCCATCACACGTTTCACCTTTTGACTCACGCCATACTTGATTGGAAAGGACACCACCCTGACAAGCCGTGAGGCAGACCAGATTCTCACTATGAGCTTTAAGCCATTCAAAACCAATCCTGCTCTTATAATAAAAGCCGTCAGTCCAAGCGAGTTTCATAAGTTTGAGTAAATTTTGGAACCCATCATAATTTTTAGCTAATAAAATAAGGTGTGAATTTTTTCTGTTGGTAGCTGACTTATCTAAAGGGTTATCAACGAAATAAAATTCACAACCTACAATGAGCGTCTGACCTTTTTCTTTCATCGCCTTATGAAATGGAATTATATTAGACATCGTTCCATGGTCTGTTAAGGCACTGGCAGCAAACCCAAACTCTTTAAATGCATCACTCCATTTCCGTGCAGAGAACATCCCATCTGAGATACTAGCATCTGAGTGACTGTGGAGCGGTACATATTTCATATAATCCGGATTGAGCCGAGTTGAAGCATCATATTTTCCTGATGATTCACACATTCTGGTATTAAGTCATAAGATTTTTTCCTATTAACAGCCTCAGAGACCTCCCTCAAACTTATATCATTACGATTGAGTATATACCCACCGCCAGGACCACGGACCGAAGTGGTGAATCCGGCTGATTTTAGCTTAAGACCAACCTGCTCTAAGAAATTAAGACTAAGAGTTTTATCTCTTGCGACATCACAGAGCCTAACAGGCTTACCTTCCCCGTCTTTAACAGAATTCAATAGAGCAATTGCATATTGTACATCTTTCAACATTCTCATAAAGTAGCTCCTAAATTATTTTGAGCATCTAGCCCAGGATTTTTCATTTTATTTGTTATGGCCTCAAGTCTTGTATCAACTTGCTCTTGGATATCAATCAATTCTGACATAATTTTCATTGAGGCAAAAGTAAGCGTTTCGATTTCATGACCAATAGGATTTTTAACAATCTCCTTTGGTGAAAATTCTTTTCTGATTCTGCTCCCTGTCGGGCGGTCGAAGTAATCAGCCTTAACCGTTTTATTATCCCAGTTCCTCATCGTTCCTCCCACAAGATATTAATAAAATACCAAAAAGTTCTAAATAGAAGCTTCTCCAACCAATCTCGATAGCAAAAAAACTATCATCTGGCCTATTTATATCCTCATGTACAAAAGTAACCACATCAACACTAAACGTAGTTGTAGACCCAAAATTAAAATAACAATCGAATAAATGACACTCCATTTTTACTCCTTTTTATCAATAAAAACTTCACTACAAAATTTATAAACTTTACCTTTATTATCTTTATTTGGCGTACAAGAATCTCTCAACGTGCAAGTACCTATTGAGAACACAATAATCAGACCTATTAATAAATCAAACATTAAACAAACCTCTTTTTCCAAATTGTAGATTGATGAAGCCCAGCCGAGCGGATTGAGTCGAGGGAGAATTGAAGATCTTTTTTAACTTGATCTGGATTTTTTGACATATCCAGTTCAATTAATGGTGCTTTTACCTGTGGCATCAATTCCTCGTATTTTTCAATCTGGTCGAGGACTTCTTTTTCTTTAACTATTTGACCACCTTTAAGTAAAATTCGATTTTGGATATCTCTACGCTCAAGCTTTGTATAAATTACACAATGAGGTGGAACGAATGAATCACAAGACAGACATCCATCCTTGATGGCGAGCAAAATATTTAAGTCAACAGAGTTAATTCTTTCTGATTTTAGTGCAGCGACACCGATTGGTTCAATCGAGAGGAGCGAATGAACAGTGAATACATTTTCTTTATTCATTACTCGCACGGCGTCTAAGTGGTCTCGAATTCGTTTCATGGCATATTTCGATTCAATCATAGCGTCAGAATCTTCAGGGCCAATCTCTACCGGATTATTAATCCATCTGAATTCTTGATGTTGTAATTCTTTTACAACAACCTCTTTCGCGGTGTTAAACGCACCCATAACACAAACCCACATATTAACCTCTTAAAAATAATTTACGCTCTTTTTCTCTTCGTAACTTTAAGCCATTGATAACTTTCTTAACACCTAGAAAAGTTCCTTTGCAATACGGTAAGAAAGCCTCAGCAATCTTTTCAAAGTGTTTCGAACGCAACGCTTGATTCATGGTCCGCCCAGAGCAAATAACTGGTGCAATACCAACATTATAAGCAAAGGACACCAAAGCACTGAATTGATTGTCACTTAATTCAAGACCAATCTTATTTAAGAATGCATCAATGACTTTGGATTTTTCCTCAATTTCATAGACTAAGAATGCTTGACCTTCAGTTGATGATATCGATTTATCTCTCATTGTCACAGGCGCACCGTTTGGGTAGTGAATTGTGCCATATCCTATAGTTGGAATCCCAACTGAATCTTTATAAGGAATAGCACTCCATCCTTCAAATTCTTCAATCAGTTTATAGCCCTCAGAATTTAATTCTCTCATAAACTCTCAAGCTCCTTCATAAATAATTCAGTTTCTAGCGCTGTTTTTTCTTTTGTTATCAACCGAACCTCCTCGCGAATAACTTTATTCATATTCAAATCCATCTTCTTTATCGCTTTATGGATATATTCTTTTGTCTGTTCGAAAATTTCTTCTCTATACTTCTTGAATTCAAAATTGAAGTCATTAAGTTCATAAGCTAATGATTCAATCAGAGAATAAATTGGGGTTTCTTTTTCAACTTTACCAAATTGAGCTGGGAAACGATTAATAATTCGAGCAATTCTTTCTTCAAGAATTGTTAGTTTAGGAGTTGGCGTATCATCCTTTTTACCTCTAATTTCATTCCAAGCTTCATGGAATCCACGAGCTATTTCTTCTTTGATTTTATCTTCATTAATCCAACTACCGTTTTTAGCATCAAGATCAAGTTGAGCTTTTATTCCTTGAAAAGTTCTTGTGGCATCTTTTTCTTCTTTTTCTTTACTGCTCATAGGTGAATCCCAAAATAAAACTCTTCATCTGGGTTGTTTAGATTGACCGGAGATACAAGCTCACAATTTGATTGGGCTACATAAGTTGAGCCACCATTAAGCAACAGCAAACGAAGAATTACAATTTCTTCCTTTGTTTTTTCAAAAACTCTTCCAGTCAAAGCTCCTTCACTTAGAGTTGTAACATAATCACCTAGATAGAATATTTTTTCCACGTAGACCTCCTTGCTCAAATTTTAGTCTGTTTAGTCCTTGCTCAAATTTTACTCTATCAGTCTTTGCTGACTCCAGAAGGGCTTGGTACTTCATCACTTCTGTGTATCTCACAGCATCAATTTTTTCCACTTCAATCACGCAAGATTTAGTAGCAAATAACACTGCAAAACAAAATGCGGAAAGAATTAAAGCTAAAAAATATTCCTTAGTGTTCACTTATCCTCCTTATGATTTGACTATAAGTAACCAAATCAGCATCAACTCGATAATAAATTTCAAAAAATTTATCTTTAAGAGAACTTCTAAAACGACCAGTTATTTCAGAAATTTTTCCATACTGAGATATATGGCCTCGATTATATTCGATAATATTACCTATCTCATAAAGTGAGACTTTAGGTAAAACCTCTTCAATTAAAAAACTCATTTTGCTGTTCCCTTGTGACGTAGACCATAAACTTGATTAAATATGATGTCAAAAAAAAAGGACTCGTGAGAGTCCCTTTTTTATTAATGAATGGAATCTGAAGGATATCTCGGGAACAGCCTTTGGGAGGTCGCATTCACTAACTATTGCTTTATACAGTCGAAAGTTCAGAGTTGCAATAGGTTAGGTCTACTGTATTGTAATTTTTTCAAAAATCTTAGAATTTTCAATTTGAGGCTTCAACCATAATGCAATAAGGCGAAGTTCTAACTTCTTCATTTCTTCTGCAAATTTAGGATTAACACGCTTCTTTTGCTTAATCTCACTCTCAGAAAGATAAGGATTTTGAATTATTTGTTCCATGGTAAACCTTCAAGAGAATAGGCTTTTTGCCCAGTAAATTCTTGCCATCGCTTAATTGCGATATCGCAATAGTGTTCATCTAACTCGATGCCACAACATCGACGACCTGACTTCTCACAAGCGATAAGAGTCGAACCTGAGCCGAGAAAGAAATCAAGAACTAAACCGCCCTCTTCTGAGGAAATTTTAAGTTCATTCTCGATTAATCCAACTGGTTTCATAGTTGGGTGGTCCTTAGAGGTCTCACGAGCGAACTCTAAGCATTTAGAGTAATTCACACCCTCAAGGGCACCGTTCCATATCCCTGACTTCCTAAATAAGAGCATATACTCAATATCTGGTCTATGAGATCCACCGATAGGAATAGCGTTAGGTTTCTTCCAGACTAAAATATTAAAACTATAACCAGAGTCTCTGGCCCAATTCAAATAATCAGGAACTAAATCTTTATTACAAAAAATGTAAGCATTTAAGTAATTCTTCTCGAAAGCGTTCGGGAGTTGTTTTAAAAATTCTTTTGGGTCAAAATCACAGAGATGGTCGATATCAGCACCTTGCTTTCTTAAAGCTTTCCCAACCAAACCTTTACATCCACCTGTAGTCATTTGGTTGTAGGGAGGGTCAGTAAAAACCAATTGGGCCTTTTGCCCATTTAATACTTGTTCAATATTTTTCAAATCACCTGAGTCACCACAAAGAACTCTATGACGAGACTTTAAAATCATTTTTGCCATTGTTCACCTGTTGATTCTAAAACTGCTTTTAACCCAGAGAAGTTTTGCCACCTTTGGACGATGATATCAGCGTACTTTTCGCTCAATTCCATTGTGAGAGCTCGACGGCCAGTTTTCTCACAAGCGATAACACAAGTACCGGAGCCACCAAACGGGTCATATAAATAATCATTCTGCTCGGTTTGGTTTTTGATTGGAACCTCATAAACCATGAGTGGCTTCTGAGTCGGGTGTTCGGTTTTGTCGTCAGTCGAACCGCTCATAATATGATTTGGTATTTTTCCATCCCAAACGGTTGTTTGTTTCCGGTCACCGAGCCAATGATGGTCTTTTCCTTTTCTGATTGCGTACCAGCAAGGTTCATGCTTCCAATGGTAAAAAGATTGACTCATGACTAAAATACTTTTATTCCAAATAATTTGTTGTTTAACTTCAAATCCTGCTCTTCTTAAAGAATCCATGGTCACGTCTGAAAATAAAGAGGCGTGCCAAGCATAAACGATATTTCCAGGAAACAATTTATAGGCATCAAACCAATCGGCGCGTTCATCGTTCAAAATGACGTTCTTGTTTCCTTTCGCCATTGCTTTAGAACCAAGTTGTTTGTCTCGCCATGACTGGTCGAGCTTCACACCATAAGGCTGGTCAGTAACCATTAAATTTGGTTTTAATCCTGCGAGCAATTTTTCAACATCAGCAGCGTCAGTTGAATCTCCACACATAACACGATGACGTGATTTCAAAATCATTTTCATTTTTTACTCTTTTTTACTTTTACTATCGCATCACAAGGGCAATCAAGCTTAAGAGTTTGGGCCTCTTCCATTGTATATTTTTTGCCACATTTTTCACATTCATAATAAGCACCGAGCAGCCATACGTCACCACGTTTTGAAACGGGTTTTACGGGAACTTCAGGGACAGAATCTTCGTCAGTTAATCCATCAGTTTTTCCACTCTCGTCTAGGCCAGAAGCAGCTGCAGTAGAAATAGCATCGGCCTCAGCAATAATTCGTTCAACTTCCTCAGAAGTATATCCCCAGTCTTGGGTTGAGACGCCTTCTTTTTCAGCATCTTTCATGGCCTGAGCTAGTGTCGCTTGGACCCAATCACCATGATGGTTATTAGCTTGGTGAACAATTTCGGTCGCTCTTTTTTCATCAACTTCTTCAATTACAACTGGAATCATATTTGTCTTTTTTTGCCCATGAGCAACAAAAATATGACCCTCAGCTATAAGCGCTCGGATAGCTTTAAGACGTTGGTTTCCTGCGAGCACCATATTTTCATTTGACCAAACCAGAAGCGGTTCGTAGAGTCCCTTTTTCAAAAGAGACTGTTTAAGTTCTTCCATTCTTTCTTGAGAAATGGCCCTCAATCCCTCATTGCTCGGGTGATGTTGAAGCTCATCAACATGGATATAAGTCGCGACCTTACAGGTATTAATTTTCATTCCTTGCCTTCATATTCAAGCTCAATTAATAAATCAATATAATGCTTAATTTTCTTCAAATCCTCAACACCATTTTTATTACGATGGCGGCAAATATATTTTACGATGCATCCATCAATATATGGGAGGTTGTTTTTATGGATAAACTCGACTGGCTGAATTTTAAATTGTTTATAATGGTTTCCTGCAACCTGAACGTCGAGAGGATTAACTTTCTTTAAAGCTTTCTTTAAAACTTTTTTCTTTGTTAGCATTATTTACTTCCTACGGTTTAACAAAACACCATATAACGATGAGAGCTATCAGCAAAACAATTTGTGTAACAAGTCTGTTCCCCATATCCGTGAAGCCTAAACCGTAAATTTCAATATTGCAATTAATAATCTAATTCTAATTCTAATTCTAATTCTAATTCTATCTAATATTCTAATTGATTCCCCCCTTCGGTGGTCCCCTCTAGGCCGGGGCCGTAGGCCCAAGGCCTTTGGCCCGTAAGGGCCTCACCACTTGCAGCAGGTTAGTACACGGTGATACCAGGTAAAAGCCAAT
>Ga0315284_10014045_pt1 | contig 11410 bp, 10 predicted proteins | sample YL17G09_16_MG_FD_203696 | JGI IMG/M metagenome (GOLD analysis project Ga0315284, IMG submission 203696) | Sediment microbial communities from Yellowstone Lake, YNP, Wyoming, USA - YL17G09_16 | ecosystem: Environmental > Aquatic > Freshwater > Lake > Sediment | place: USA: Wyoming | collected... | reverse complement strand
AACGAGACATCCTTGAGCGACTTGAAGTTCTTCACCGAGACTTCGCAAATCATACGATTCCTCACCCATTCCGGCCGTTCTTTTGTCAGACTGCCGAGCCAATCATTTTAGGCACCGAAACGAGAAACTTCGCGCTGCCATTCCGCGCTTGTTTCGTCTAGTGACAAAAGAAGGCACTCATACCAAGACCCGCACATGCTTATTCTGGCCCGAGGTGCGGTGGGATGCAACTGGGATGGTGAGGTTTACTTTGCTAAAGGGAGGGGACCAGGGAGCCCTGTCACAGCGCTCAAACGGCGACGTGGCAGTGTGGAATCGCCCGATCGCCATGCGCTAGACTCCTCAACCCGCTCCCTTCGCAACATTTTCCGTGTACAATCGGCGCAGCGAGTGGAGGAGGCGAGATGAAAAAGGCGGGCGGGTTGCTCGGACTGGTGATTGCCCTCGGCGTGGGGTACTACATCTTCAAGGCGGAGATGACGCAAGGGCCGACCGGCGGCGCGCCGCCCAAAGCGGTAATTGATGTGGTGGGCGTGAAGAACGATCTCCTGGCCATCGGGCAGGCGGAGCGCATGTACCTGGCCAGCCACGGCACTTACGCGAGCGTGGATCAGCTCCAGCAGGACGGCGCCATCACGTTTTCAGGAACCAACCGCCGCGGGTACAACTACACCGCGGAGGTCAGCGGCGGCGAGCACTTCCGCATCGTCGCCACGCCCTCCGACCCCGCCAAGGCCGCCTGGCCGACGCTGGCGGTGGATGACACGATGCAGGTGACGCAGCAGTGACAAGTGATGAAGGCGGTCAACAGTTGGCAGTCGACAGTCAAGGGGCAACGGACCCGAGTCTTTTTGCATTTACTGTCGACTGTGAACTGTCGACTGTCGACTTATTTCCCCCTCACTCGTCACTTCAATGATGCGAGGTCGCCATGAGAGTTGAAGCGAAAGCCCCCGCGCGAGTTGACCTGGCCGGCGGCACGGTGGACATCTGGCCGCTTTACCTTTTCCACGCCGGGGCGCAGACCGTCAACATCGCGATTCGCTGCTACGCTTCGTGCGTGATCGAGACGCGCGCCGACCGGCGGATTGTGCTCGTGTCGCAGGATCAGCAGATTCGTGAAACCTACGAGTCGCTCACCGACCTGGGGCTGAAGACTTCCGCGCTGCCGCTGGTGCGCGAGCTGGTGCTGTTCTTCGAGCCGCGGCGTGGAGTCACCGTCAAGACCACGTCGCAGGTTCCGGCGGGCGCAGGGCTGGGCGGCTCGTCGGCGCTGAACATTGCGCTCTGCGGGGCGCTGGCGCGTGTCACCGGCAAGCGCTACACGCGCACGCAGCTCCTCGAAATCGCCAAAAACGTCGAAGCGATCGTCATCCGCGTGCCCACCGGCTGGCAGGATTACTTCCCGGCGCTCTACGGGGGAGCCAACGCCGTCCACCTGGAGCGCGACGGCGTAAAGCGCGAGCGGCTGCCGCTCTCGGTCCACGACGTGGAACGGCGCTTTGTGCTCTGCTACACCGGCCAGCCGCGGAATTCGGCTATTAATAACTGGGAGGTTATGAAGGCTCATATTGACGCCGACCCTAAAGTCCGGCGTAATTTTGACCAGATTGTGACCATCGCCAGCCAGATGCGCGAGGCGCTGCTCGCTAATGACTGGAATGACGTGGCGGAGCTATTGGCGCTCGAGTGGGAGAACCGCAAGCGGAACTTTGCGGGCATCTCGACTCCGAAAATCGACCGCATGATCGCCCAGACAGCCAAACAGGGGACGCTCGCCGCGAAGGTCTGCGGCGCCGGCGGAGGTGGTTGCGTCGTCTTTCTGGTGGCGCCCGGAACCAAGTCCGCGGTCGAGCAGAGGCTCACGCGCATGGGCGGGCGGATCATCAGCTTTGGCGTCTCACGCCACGGGCTGGAGGTGCGCTCGAACCAGACCGAACTCTCGAGCGAAACGCGAAAGGACGAACGCCGGTGACGGTTGAGAAGGTCTTCCTGGCGGATGGTCGCGTGCGGCCCATCTGGCGCTTCTTCCTGTCTGTCCCGGCGGTCTTCTTCGCCATGCTCGTGGTGCAGAAGGGCGCGGATTTCATCGCCGGCCCCTCGGACTTGGGAGGGTGGGGACGCACGGTCTTTTCCATCCTGCTGACCCTGCCCGCGCTGCTGGCCGTGTTTAAGCTGCTTACGGTGGTCTTCGATCAAAAACCCCTGGGGTCAGTAGGACTCGCCTTCTGTGGGCGCTGGCGCGTGGAACTCGGAATGGGTCTGGGCATCGGCGCGCTCATGATTCTTGCCGTGGGCGCCGCTGAACGCCTCCTGGGAGTCGCGCGGTTCTCGCTCAACTCGGCCCCCGCAGGAAGGTTCCTCGGCTGGGGCTCGGCCCTCCTGGTCTTGCTCCTCGTGGCGGCAACCAACGAGGAGTTGATTTTCCGCGGTTACCCATTCCAGCGCCTGGTGGAATCCATCGGCGCGCCAGGTGCCGTGGCGGTGCTTTCCGCATTGTTCGGCTTGCTCCACCTTGGCAATGCCGGCCACACCTGGATTTCCACGCTCAACACGATGCTGGTGGGAGTTCCGCTTGCCCTCAGCTATCTCCGCAGCCGGGCGCTGTGGCTGCCCGTGGGAATCCACTTTGCCTGGAACTTCCTTCAGGGCTGCGGGCTCGGCCTACCGATCAGCGGCTTTTCGGTGCCGCTTTCCCTCCTCCGAGCCGAAGTGAGCGGCAGCGTCCTGCTGACCGGCGGAAAGTACGGCCCGGAAGGAAACCTCCTGACTACTCTTGTCATCCTCGCCGCCACGGGCTACTTGTGGCGTGCCAAGAGCATCTACATAAGCGAAGACATGCGAGCGCTGGTCTTTGGTCCTCCACGCGCGGAAGCGAGCTCCGAGGGGACTGCTGTTCAACTCAATCTCTCATCCGAACCGGCGAGCGTTGACCGGCCAAACCCGGACTAGATGAAAAGGGAACATTTCATAAGCCGCCTGGGAGGCACGTGCGGGGTGGGGAAGTTTGGCGCACTCCTGGCGGCGCTGGGCCTGGCCCTTCTGCTGGTTTCCCCGCTGGCACTCGTCTGGGCCAAGAAAGACGCCAAGCGGGATGCACGGATCGAGTTGATCCGCGGCCTTGCCCAGGAGGTGGGTGTCAGCAAAGTGGCCTTGCCGCGCGGGAAAAAGGGAGTCGTCCTCGACGCGCAAGGGCAGTTGGACAAGGGAAAATCCGATGCTGAGTTGCGCGCCAACGGCATGGCCATCCGCCCGGGCATGCCAATTCAAATCACCAAGATCGTCTTCAAGCCGGACCGGATGACTTTGGAGATCAATGGCGGGGGCAAGAAAGGGAAAAAGTGGTACCAACGCATCGAGGTTGGTATGGGGACTGCCACCCGACCCATCTCGCCCGAGGCTCCGGTGCTCGCCTACGGTTCCTTTATCACTTTAACTTACCCTGAGAAGAACGAGCTGCCGACCGTCGCCCAAGTCAAACAGTTGCTGGGCAGTGTAGTGGATTTCGAACGACGTTCGCCAACCACACTCTACTCGCCGCAAGTTTCACCGGAAATCAAGGAAGCGATCAAGAAGCACCAGGTTCTCGTGGGAATGGACCGCGACTCGGTGCTCTCCGCCAAAGGCCCCCCCGATCGCCGAATCCGCGAGGCCCGAGACGGCGTCGAGCAAGAAGACTGGATCTACGGACTACCTCCTCACGTCCTTTTTGTCAGCTTCGACGGTGACACGGTGGCCAAGGTCCAACAATATTGAGCCCTATTTGATTACAATTTCCTGAATATCGCCTTCGCTTGACTTTACCCCCGGACAGTCCTACTGTGAGCGCGGGAACCCCTGAAAACTTGTGATATTGAGGTGATCCCATGGAGCGTTCACGATTGCTTGTCGGGGTGGCTGTCGTGTGTCTCGCGATGGCGACGGGCGCGAAAGCCGCCGGTTAACCGCTACTCCCCGTTCCTGTCGTTGCCGCGCCAGCGCCCTACTCTGCAAGGGGAAGGGCTGCACTCTGTTAACCGACAAGTTAATCAGCGTCCGTTTCGGCTTGACATTGGACTCTCGCGCTTTTAGTGTCAGCGAGATAACGTCCCTCGCAAAGCGACATATTGGGGGTGTTGCCATGAGACGCATGTTCCTGGTCGTGGTTGTAGCAGTAGTGTTCCTCTCTGGGGTTCTCGTATTCGCACAAGACAGTTCATTCCAATCAGCCGGTGCCACCCAGGTGTCGAAAGCCGCTGTGCCGCGTTTAGTGCGTTTCAGTAGCGTGCTGAAAGATGCGGCGGGCAAGGCCACGCACGGCGTCGAGGACGTGACGTTCTCGTTGTACGCGATCGAGTCGGGCGGGGAGCCGCTGTGGTTCGAGACGCAGACCGTCGAGGCCGATGCGTTGGGGCGGTACACGGTTTTGCTGGGCGCCATGCATGCCGACGGGTTGCCGATGGATTTGTTCAGTTCGGGCGAAGCGCGCTGGCTGGGGGTGAGCGTCGGCAAACTGCCGGAGCAGGCGCGCGTCTTGCTGGTAAGCGTGCCGTATGCGCTCAAAGCCGGTGATGCGGAAACCGTGGGTGGGAAACCGGCCACGGCCTTCGTGGCATCGGAGCAGCTCAAAGATCAGGTGCGCAGCGAACTGAGCTCGCAGGTGAGCAGCGGCAAGCTGGGCGGAAGGACGCTCAACGCGCTGATTGGCACCACGACGCCGTCGCCCCAGGCGCTGGGCGAAGGGCAGTCGAGCTTCGCGTGCGGCACCACGACGCCCTGCGTGACCGTAAGCCAAACCTCGACGGGGAGCGGGATCCAGGCCGCGGCGAAGACTCTGGGGCTGTATGGCGTGGCGACGCAGACGACAGGGACGACGTACGGGGTGCGGGGGCAGACCCCCAGCACGACTGGGCGCGGCGTCCTCGGTTACGCCACGGCGACCAGCGGAGGGACGCTGGGCGTCTATGGCCTGGTGCCGAGCACCTCGGGGGTGGGGCTCTATGGTGAGGCCACGGCAACGACGGGGGCGACGCGCGGGCTGGTCGCACGGGCGGCGAGCACGACCGGCATCGGGGCTTGGGGCTATGCGTTCGCCACCTCGGGAGCGACGACGGGCGTGCGCGGCGATGTGTGGAGCCCGAACGGCATCGCTGGCATCTTTAACACCGTCAACCCAAGCGGCAAGATCCTGAGCGGCCGCGTCAACGGCGTCGAGAAGTTCAGCGTGGACGGCAGCGGCAACCTGGCGGCCGGTGGTGGTGTGACGGCCGGTGACGGGGTGTCGGGCTTCAGGACCTCTGGTGTGGGCGTGCATGGCAGCTCTTCTACTTATTGGGGCGTCGCAGGAGAAAGCGGTTATGGCGGGGTATACGGCGGGGGCACAACCTACGGTGTCATGGGTGCCAGCTCGGATACCGGGGTATACGGCGAGGGTCTCTACGTCGGCGTCTCCGGCCACAGCCAGGACTATACCGGCGTCGTCGGGTCCAGTTCAAACGGCGATGGCGTGGACGGGTACGGATACTACACCGGAGTTTTCGGCTGGAGCATGGACTATACCGGCGTCTGGGGATCCAGTGCAAACGGCAATGGCGTATATGGCGAGGGGTACGGTCAGGGGCAGGGGATTGTCGGGTACAGTTCGGGCTCTGCCGGCGTCTACGGCTACGGGTACGACGGGGTCCACGGGTACGGCGAGAGCGGTTCTGGTCTCTATGGGGAATCACCGTACTACGGCGTATACGGTTACAGTGATCCGGCGGGTGGCGGCATTGCGGTCTACGCGGAGGGCAACTTTGCCGCGACTGGCACGAAATCGGCCGTGGTCCCGTTGCCGGACAATCGGGTGGTTTCCCTTTACGCTGTGGAAAGCCCGGAGAACTGGTTCGAGGACTTTGGCAGTGGGCAATTGCAGAATGGCGAGGCGGAAATCACCCTCGACCCCACGTTCGCCGAGACGGTGAATACCGAAAGCAAATACCACGTCTTTCTGACGCCCAACGGCGACTCGCAGGGGCTATATATCGCCAGGAAGAGCCCCGCCGGGTTCGAGGTCCGCGAGCAACGGGGCGGAAAGTCGGACATCGCTTTCGACTACCGGATTGTGGCCCGCCGGCGCGGCTATGAAACCGTGCGGCTGCGGCAGGTGGAAGCCGACACGGAAGTGGTGAAGAAGCTGCGCGAGAGCATGGCCGCGGCGAGTTCGGCGAAGTCTCCCAAGCTGGTTTTGCACAAGGAAATGGAGAGGCCCAAGAGGCCCGAGCCTCCCAAGAGAGCAGCACGTCCGGCCCGGCCGGCATTGATGCGGACTCCGCAATTGCCCAACGCCTCGGGACAGGCGCAAGCTCCGCAGGGCCTGAACTTGGGAGCGCCGTCGAACTAGGCGCCGCTTTCGAGCTGCGCGGGACCATCACAACGGTGGACGAGGGCGGGGTGGCGCTGGCGGCGATTCAGGCGCTCTACCGCATGGACCGGGAGTAAGGACGAACAGATCCGCAGACTCGCTCGGTCGAGCGCGGAGAAGGACGCGCAAATTCGTCGGCTCACGCGGCAGGTGCAGGAACTCCAAAAGGTCGAGCGGCAGATGGCAACTCTCGAAGCGCGGCTGCCGCGACTGGAGAACGGAAGCGCCTCCGAACAAACAGCCAGCGCGAAAGGCGCCACGCGGTCAAGGAAATCTCTCTCCGGCCCGACGCTGGCGAAAGTTCGGTTCTGACGCATGCGGGACCTTTGGGGAATCCGCAATTTCTTGAGGAGCGAGTTCCGCCACCAGCTTGTCCATCGAGGCGTGCAGGCGCTCATGCGTGCCCACGCCCATCTTCTCGATTTCCACTTTCTCAAAATCGACCGCAAGTTGCTTTTGCTCTTCGGGCGTGAGCATGTTTTCCGCCATCACAAAGAGGATGTTGTTCTCTTTGTGGATGTGCTGGCGTAGGAGTTCGGAGTAGCCGCGGGCGGCCTGCGCCCAACGTGCCTCAGCCTTCTCACCGCGCTTGCATGCTTCTACCGCCTCGACCATCTGCTTGATGAGCGCGCGCCCTTGCTCGTGCTCATGCAGCATGACCCCGGTGGGTCCGCCCGAGCGCGGGAGGCCGTGGCTTTCGAGCATCGGGAATAACAAATCCTCTTCTTTGCCGTGATGGCACTGGTCGGCGAACAGGCGGAAGAACTCGATTAGGCCTTTGAGTGTTTCAGCCTTGACCGACTCGCCGGCGTCGAGGCGTCGTGCGGCTTCTTCCGCGGCGCCAAGCATTTTGAGGATGGCGTCGTGTTCCTTTCGCAAAACAGCCGTGGCTTCTTGCATGTCGCATCTCCTTTTATCTCCAGTCGGGGAGCACGGTAGCAGAGCATTCCTCGTCCTGACTATGACCAAAGTCCGTCGCCGCCTTCCTGGCGTACGGGCTGAGGCCGCAGCGCAGAGGAAGTTGACATCGTCTCTCGTTGTATTGCAGTCGCTTGTCGAATCGTCACCGACGCCAGAGGTCTGCAGGAACTTTCAATACGCCCTCGAGGTGGGATGGAAACAGTTGAAGTAGCGGGACTTGGCCAGGTTGACTGCCTTTGGAATCCGGAGTGCCGAATAATTCCAGCCTTTGGGTTTTTTGGCGCAGGCCGGCAGGGCGACTACATGTCGCGCGCATAGCTTTTTCTTTGACTTAGCTCGCCGGGCTGCTTAAGATTCTTGATTCAAATCAATCTCGGAGAAATGTACTGGAGGGACTCAATATGCCGGTGAAAGTTGGAATTAACGGTTTCGGGCGCATCGGGCGCAATGTCCTGCGCGCCTCCATTCAGGACACGGGGATCGATTTCGTTGCCGTCAACGACATTACGGACCCCAAGACGCTGGCGCACCTGCTCAAGTACGACTCGGTGCTGGGCATCTTCAACGCCGACGTGGGTTATGGCGACGACTGCGTCCGCGTAAACGGCAAGACGATCAAAGTCTTCAAGGTCAAGGACCCGGCGGATTTGGATTGGACGTCGCTCGGGGCGGAGATTGTGCTGGAGTCGACAGGACTCTTCACCAAGGCTGAGGATGCGAAGAAGCATCTGAAGGGCTCGGTGAAGAAGGTCATCATCACCGCGCCGGCCAAAAACGAGGATGTGACGCTGGTGCTGGGCGTAAACGACGCGGCGTACGATCCCGCCAAGCACCACATCCTTTCGAACGCTTCATGCACGACGAACTGCCTGGCGCCCGTGGCCAAAGTGCTGCACGAGAACTTCAAGATTCTGAAAGGGTCGATGACCACAATTCACGCCTATACCAACGACCAGAAAATTCTGGACCTGCCGCACAAAGACTTGCGCCGGGCGCGGGCCGCGGCGGTGTCGATTATCCCCACCACCACCGGGGCGGCGAAGGCCGTCGGACTGGTGCTGCCGGAATTGAAAGGGAAACTCGATGGGTACGCCTTGCGCGTGCCCACGCCCAACGTCTCGCTGGTGGACTTGGTGGTCTTCACCGAGAAATCAACGACCGCGGAGGAAGTGAACGGGGCGCTGAAGAAGGCGGCAGAGGGCCCGCTCAAAGGCATCCTGGAATTTTGCACGGAGGAGTTGGTATCCATCGACTTCCGCGCCAACCCGCATTCCTCCATCGTCGACGCGGGCTTCACCAAGGTGATCGACGGCAACTGTGTGAAGGTCACGGCGTGGTACGACAACGAGTGGGGCTATTCCTGCCGTATCCGCGATCTGATCAACTTCGTCGCGAAGCGGTTCTAGTCTGTCGTCCGATGTCCGTAGTCAGTTGCTGCCGTCTTTTCACAAGCTGCTGAACGACGGATAACGGGCGACTGACAACGGACAACGAACAACCCACGACCAACACCCGACGGTGCAATCATGCCCAAACTATCCATTCGTGACCTGAACCTGACCGGCCAGCGCGTCTTCATGCGTGTGGACTTCAACGTGCCGCTGAACGACGCTCTGGAGATTACCGACGACACGCGCATCCAGGCTTCGATGCCCAGCATCAAGCTGGCCGTCGAGAAAGGCGCGCGGCTGATTCTTTCCTCGCACCTCGGCCGGCCCAAAGGGAAGCCCAACCCAAAGGTGAGCCTGAAGCCTGCCGCGGCGCGGCTTTCGGAGTTGCTTGGGAAGCCGGTGACGTTTGCCACGGATTGCGTGGGGCCGGACGTCGTGGCGCTGGCGAAGGCGATGAAGGATGGCGACGTCCTGCTGCTCGAGAACCTGCGCTTTCATCCCGAAGAGGAGAAGAACGATCCGGATTTTTCGAGGAAGCTGGCGGCCCTGGCCGAGGTTTATATCAACGATGCCTTTGGCTCCGCGCATCGCGCCCACGCATCGACGGAGGGAATCACCAAATTCCTCGCACCCTGCGCGGCGGGCCTGTTGATGGAGAAGGAACTCGAATACCTGGGCAAGGCCGTCGAGAACCCCGCGCGGCCGTATATCGCCATCGTGGGCGGCGCCAAAGTCTCCGACAAGATCGAGCTACTCCAAAACTTGATGAAGTTTGCCAACAGCGTCCTGATCGGTGGTGCCATGGCTTATACGTTTCTGAAGGCTCAGGGGGTCGAGGTCGGCCAGTCGAGGGTGGAGGACGACAAACTCGACTTGGCGCGCGATCTGGTGCAATTCGCCGAGCGGCGTAGCATCAGGCTGCGACTGCCCTCCGACCACGTGGTGGCGGAGAAACTTGACGCCAGCGCTGCCGCGGAGGTGGTGAGCACGGCCGCCATCCCCGCGAACCGGCTCGGCGTGGACATCGGGCCGGCCACGCGCGCCGCCTACGCCGCTGAAATCGCGCGCGCCAAGACCATCGTCTGGAACGGCCCCATGGGGGTCTTCGAAATCGACCAGTTCGCCGAGGGCACATTGGCGGTCGCCCGCGCCGTGGCGGATTCTTCTGCGGTCTCGATCGTGGGCGGAGGCGACTCGGTGGCCGCCGTGCACAAGGCCGGCGTCGAAGCAAAGATTTCCCATATCTCGACCGGCGGCGGCGCGTCACTCGAGTTCCTCTCGGGGATGACCCTTCCGGGCGTGGCGGCATTGACGGAAAGGCGGTAGACAGTAGACGGCATGCGGCAGACAAGGGAAGAAGAGGCGGAACGGGGGGGATCGACGCCGCTCGGCCCTGTTTGAAATTCAGGCTGGCTGGCGGACTTACCGCCTTTTTCCCCGTCTACCGTCTACTGGATACCTCTCGAAAAGTTTTGAGGAGCATCGACAATATGCGACGACCCGTAATCGCTGGAAACTGGAAGATGTATAAAACCATCGCCGAGGCGGTGGACTTTGTCACCAAGCTCCAGCCGCTGGTGGCAGCCGCCTATCATTGCGAGGTGGTGGTGGCGCCGCCCTTCACGGCCCTGCGCGCCGTGGCGGAGGCGGCGAAGGGGAGCAACATTGCAGTCGCTGCGCAGGATGTGCATTGGGACAAAGAAGGCGCGCACACGGGCGACGTCTCGCCGACGATGCTGGTGGAAGCCGGGTGCACACACGTCATCATCGGCCACTCCGAGCGGCGGCAAGACCACGGCGAGACGGATGAGAGCGTGAATCGCAAGATCAAGTCGGTGCTGGCGGCCGGCTTGACGCCCATCGTGTGCGTCGGCGAATTGCTTGCCGAGCGCGAAGCGGGCGGGACCGAGCGGGTGCTCGAGCGGCAAGTCCAGGGCGGGTTTGCAGGGTTGACCCCCCAGGACTTTTCCCGTATCATCGTAGCTTACGAGCCAGTCTGGGCCATTGGGACGGGGCGGACGGCCACCCCGGAAATGGCGGCGGAAAATCATCGCTTTATCCGCGGGCTGGTCCGCCGGCAGTTCGGGGAGGAACTTGCCGCAAAGGTCAGAATTCTTTATGGTGGCAGCGTCAAGCCCGATAATATCGGTGGCTTGATGGCGCAGGAAGAAATCGACGGGGCGCTGGTCGGCGGCGCGAGCCTGAAAGTGGACTCGTTCACAGCGATTGTGAACTTTCCCCACGCGTGAAGCCCGCCGGAACGAACAGAGGTTGAATGCATACTGTATTGGTTGCGATTCACGTCCTGGTCTGTATTCTGCTCATCCTGCTTATCCTCGTCCAGGGCGGCGAGAACGTGGATATCACCGCGGCTTTTGGCGGTGTCAGCCAGGCGGCGTTCGGGCCGCGCGGCGCCGTGACGACTTTTCAGAAAGCTACCTGGGTCCTGGCGGGGATCTTCATGGCTACGTCTATCACCTTGGCGATCTGGGCTACCAAAAGTTCAGGCGGGTCGATTCTGGACAGTGCGCCCGCCAAACCGGCGCCGGCCGCTCCCGCACCGGCCCCGGCGAAGAAGTAGCGAGAACAGTTGTCAGTCCTCAGTTTTCAGTAGTCAGTAACCGCAGTCGTCAGTTCCACCTGAGAACTGATAACTGACGACTGAAAACTCTGTGCGTGCGGAAGTGGCGGAATTGGCAGACGCACCAGCTTGAGG
>Ga0315284_10014044_pt1 | contig 11411 bp, 9 predicted proteins | sample YL17G09_16_MG_FD_203696 | JGI IMG/M metagenome (GOLD analysis project Ga0315284, IMG submission 203696) | Sediment microbial communities from Yellowstone Lake, YNP, Wyoming, USA - YL17G09_16 | ecosystem: Environmental > Aquatic > Freshwater > Lake > Sediment | place: USA: Wyoming | collected... | reverse complement strand
GCTTTAAGGGTGATAATCTGCGCTGTTTTCGAGGTTATCGGGCCTGGCGCAACGCGACTAATATCGTCATCTGCGGGGGAAAAACGCGACGGGCTTTTTAATAAGAATGTTTCTTGTTTATGAGTCGGTCTGCTGATCCAGCGGACCCAGGATCCGCACCGCCCGCTTGCCTTCGATGAGTCCCAATCGCGCGGCGAACTTGCCGATGCCGGGCACGTCAAGCACGACGGCTTGGCCGGCTGGGATTTCGGTGTTGATGATGTCGCCGGGCTGGAGGTTGGCAAGGTCTTTGACGGGCATCTCCACCAGCGGAAGACTCACTACAGCCTCCTGCACGTCAGGACAGTTCGATTTTTCCGTTGCAGCACCTGCCGGCAGATACGATGGGACAGCTAGCCTGAACATTCCATGCCAGTTGGGGCCTTGCATCTTATAGGCAGCTACGCTGAAGTGAACCTCGCGGGTTCCGCGAGGCGGCTTGGCATTAGTGTTATTTAAGCTGATTCGCCCGCCCGGAGGATTGAGTATCTCCCTTTCAAATGTATCCATCACAGCCGAGGCTGCCTTGCGGAGGAGCCTTCTGTCTACCTGCGAGAGGGATAAAATTTTCCTGGTCGACTGTGCCCCGTCCGGCTTGCGAAAAAGCAGATCGATCAGGGTACAGGCGGTTTCGGGCGCGAATTCCACGTAGCATCGGCGCTCAACCGGTTCGCCGGCCGGCTGGGCGCGGAAGATAAACAGGCAAGTGGGCTCTTGGACGGATCGTCGGAGCTGAAGGTATTCTAGCTCCTCCGTCTGTTCCAGGACGACGGATATTTCCTGGTTGAGTGTCGAACTGACAGCGCCAGCCAGTGCGGTGGCTAGGCTATCGAAGCACCTGCTGGCGGGGCATTGCGGCTGAGGGATTCTCACAGCCGTCTTGCCTGGGGACGGGCCGGCATCGCCGCTGAGGGTCGGGCATCGTTCCGAAGGCTGCCAGGAGCTTGATGGTCTTGCGTCGCTTGGCATGTGTTGAGCTCAACCTCCATGTCGGCCTGCCGGTCGGCATCGGCGAACCACAATGGATTATACGCGCTTTGGCGGTGCGCTCAAGTTATTGCAGTATCGCTTACTTCAACGTCCCGGCCGAAGCTTCTCAGCTGGGCCACCCTGCGGGCGGGCATCGTAGCCTGGATGTGAGCGGTGGTATCGGCGAAACGTTCGCGCTCCACCCGGGCGTGGCGGGCGATGTAACTCATCAGTTTTCCGTTTGCGCAGTTGGCGCGAAGCTTCACGCGGATGCATTTCCCCTCCACCCTGTCGAGGACCTGTTTTTGAAGCTCCTCAAGGCTGAATCCGGACTTTGCCGACACGAACACCGCCCGGGGGTACCTGCCGGCAAGGACCGTCCAAACGGTGGGATCCTTTATCCGGTCCACCTTGTTGAGCACCAGCAGTTGGCGGGTCGAATCACAGCCAAGTTCCTCTAGCACCTGCTGTACGGCTGACATCTGCCTGTCCACATGTTCGCAGGAAGCGTCGGCGACGTGCAGCAGCAGGTCGGCGTTGATGGCTTCCTCGAGCGTCGCGCGGAAACTGGCGACCAGATGGTGGGGCAGGTCGCGGACGAAACCCACGGTGTCGCTGAGCAGCGCCCACTCACCGTCCCCCAGCTGCCAGCGGTGCGTGCGGGTGTCGAGCGTGGAGAAAAGCTTGTCGGCTATATAAACATCCGCACCGGTAAGGCTGTGCATAAGGGTGCTTTTTCCAGCGTTGGTATAGCCGACCAGGCAGACCGAAAAGACATCCTTGCGGCTTTGAACCTGCCGGATCCTGCGATCGTCTATCCGGGCGATCTGATGCTTTAACTGATGAACCCGTCGTTGGACTAACCGGCGGTCAATTTCGATCTGCTTTTCGCCTGGCCCGCGTGTACCGATACCTCCGACAGCCGACACCGCCGTTGTTGCCCCGCCCGCTACCCGCTCTAGGTGTGTCCACATGTGCGTAAGGCGAGGAAAGGCATATTCAAGCTGGGCAAGCTCCACCTGGAGCCGGCTTTCGAAGGATTGCGAGTGCGCCGCGAAGATATCGAGTATAAGCTCGCTGCGGTCAATTACCTTCGCCCGGACGACGCGCTCGATGTCGCGGATTTGGGCGGGGGACAGATCGTTGTCAAATATCACCGTGTTGATGCCGCCGGCCTCCACCCGCTGGGCTATCTCCACAGCCTTGCCCGTCCCGACATAAAGGGATGGATTTACCCTCTGACGGCGGACAAGCATTTCGTCGACTACCTGGGCACCGGCGGTTCGTGTGAGGCTCCTAATCTCCCCCAATGGGTCCAATCGGTCTATAACAGTCTGCGGCAAGACGACCTGGACCAATAAGACACGCTCAGCCTGTACCGATAATTCCGTGCGCTTTGGTTCCGTCATAATCTGACTGGTTTCGCACCTCCTTGGATTCATATTAATTATACCGCGCATCTTAGCCGTTACATAGTGCCATTCCTGCCTGTGATTCCCGTCCTTTGGGCCCGCAAAAAAGTATTTTGGCATGCTGATGCAACTCGTTATCTTTTATCGTGTATGGATGGGGTGAACAATTCGCTATCGATGGGGGAGTCACCTCGGCGCTCCTGCCGTACTGACTGGCGATCCGCGAGGCGACGTTGTGACTGTTGGCCAGAAACAGGTCCACCACCTGGTCAGCCGGCAAACCGCTCGGTCTCGATGCGACGCTTCATTTTGTTAGGCGCTCTTAGTCTGTAGTTGCGCTTGCTTCGGCTTAGTTATGCTGCATTGTGATGGCATAGACATCAACAAGTCCGTTCCCGGTGTATCGCTGCGTGAAGGTCAGATCCCTATTGCGTTTCCTTGCCGTCTCGATGTCCGCATCTCGCATGGCCAGTACGACATTACCGTGTCCTGCCGCCAAACTCGACAATGCGTCGAAGCTGCCACTCGGCAGGCGACAGCCAGCCCGGTCGGAGTAGTGGAGTATGTAAGGGTTGTCGGTCAGGACGAAATCGCCTGGCGAAGTGTTCTCCCGTACGAACAGCCCCGCCTGCCGAAAGATCTCGCCGCTTTTGTGGAGCGGTTTTACGGCGTGTATCGCCATCGGAACAGCACAGATGGCGAGAAAGGCTGCGAGCACTGCATCGCGCCTGACCGGCTTAGCCGCCAAATCCGCCAGCCGCGAGATCCAGTCAGCCACCGACACGGCTCCGGCGCCGATCAACGGCGACGTTAGCACGCCCAACAGGAGCAGATGACGGTGGGACAGGTAGTGCACGTTCGCGTACAGTCCGATCAGGGCCGGGACCATGATGACAGCGCCCAAGGCCATCAGGAACGCAACGTCCGGCTGCAGGCTCTGAAGGTGCGTCGGGAGCATCCTGCGGCGAAGCGGACGCACCAGGGCGAGCAGCAGCCAGAAGGCCAGCAGGAATCCGCTGACGGGATGGATCGCCTCGCTGAACTGCCCGATAAGTTTGAACGGCGCGTCTGCCGGAAACCCAAGGCCTGCCATGATGACGGTGGGCGGGTTGCCGATCGTCTGTCCTATGAAGTCGCTCAGCGACTTTTTCTTGCTCAGCCCTCCGGTGGCGATCATGTACGGCAGGGCGCACGCGATGGCAGATACCGCCGCAAGACCGACCGCCACCAGGCTCAGCCGCACGTTCTGACGTCGTCGCACCTGCATCACCACCCAAAGCCCCAAGGCCAGGACGACCGCCAGGATCGCTTCGGGACGTACGAGATAGCCCAGCCCGGCAAGCAGGCCGACCAGGAATGCCAGCCATAAGCCGGATCGCCTGCCCGCGCACAGCCGATCCTGGACGGCCAGTGCGAGTACAATGGCCCAGACCGCAAAGGCAAGAGCAAGAGAATCGGACAGCACGTCCGCTCCGATCGCGGCCCACTTCCGTCCGACGCAAAGCAAGACCAACGTCGCCAACGCCACGCGATCGTCAAAAGCTCGCCTGCAGTAAGACCACAAGCCTGCCAGAACCGCCAGGCTCGCCACGAAAGAGACAGCCTGGCCGATTCTGTCCCATCCCTCAACACTCTGATCACCAGTAAGCGAACTCCAGATACTGTGAACACCTGACACGACAGCAGGGTATCCTATTGCGTAGTCATAGCCGGCGATGACTTCACCAGGCGCGTGAGCAAACCCCCTCGCCATTCGTATGTAAGTGGTTCCATCTGGAGCTATTGCGTCAGCGCCGACCATGAGCCACAGCCTGACTCCGGCCCATAGGCTCACAGTTACTGCCATAAGCATCAACCACGACGACCTGCGCATGACGATCGCTCCAAGCATAGAATCTCGAACATCTGAGAGTCGGAGTGTACCTGCTCTCGGCGACGAACACAACACCACTGCCGTTCTGCGTTCTAGGCCTGCATTGAGACCCCAAAAGCTCCTGGGGCAACAGGTGTTCCGTCTATAATCAAGTGATTATGTTCACGAATCGTATCGGGAGTTATCTCGCGAAGTGGCGTCTTGACAGGTCATCGGTTCTGATCGAAGGTCGTGGCGGAATCCTTGCGGTGACTGTTTTGGCCGGAGGCGACCGGCGGACGTACACCGGGACGCTTGATCAAAAGGTCCAACAGCCTTCGGCGGAGATATTTGCGTCCCGTGGGCGGAGCGTCAAAATAGGGAACCGGCTTGGAATGCTGCCCCCATGCGAACCGCGACAGCAACTGCCTTCGGGCATAGGAACCGTACTGATAATCTCGCGTCTGGTTGTCGGCGATGAGCAACCGCTCCTGGTCTCGCTGCCAGAACGTATCGCTGTCCCACCAAGCCTGGATTTCGTAAGTGTCGCCGTGGCAGTCAGCGACCAAGGGTCGCAACCCCAAAGCCATAATCTGCTGAGTCATGCTTTGCTTGCCGCTTTCAAAACGATAGACGTCGCCCTTCCATTGCACGGAAGGACGGTTCAGGCTCAAAAACAGTTGGCGGTTAAGCATGAAGGCGTTGCTTCGAATGTGAGGGTTCGGGAAAAGGGGGAAATTACGACTTTGCCACCAGGTCAGCAATGTCCTCGCCAGCCGCTCGTACCAGGGCCACACCCGTAAAACCCGCTTTCTCCGCGAGTGGAACAAAGCGCTCTGACCGCCCCATGAGCCCGTCGCTCCCACCAGTCCCACACCTTGCTCCTGCAGAGGGCTGGCCATCTTGGCCAGCCAGCCGTCGTACAGAATTTCGCTGAACGAATTAAGAAACATCATGTTGTCGTGATTGACTTCGCGGGCGGCCTTGAAGTAGGGCACGATGTCGTATCCGCCCTCGCCGACGTGCAGCGACCTATACGCCACGTCGCCAAGCAGTTGGAAATAAGGCGCCAAATCGTCTTGGTTGCGGAATCCCTTGAAAATGAACATCAGGTCATGCGGATACCCGGCTGGGTGCGCGCGGTAGGACGCAAGGAACCGCTCGAATGGCTTGATCCCGTTGCAGGCCCGAACAAGATGAACGACACAAACACTATCCATGTCTTGTTGCTTCGCAATCCGTATTACCCGGGTATTAACGTAGGCCCATCGCCCGATTCGATCTGTTGTCGAAGTCCCGGCCGGCATCCCTGGCAGGTTGCGTCTCCACAGATTAGGTCTCCAATCGCGATTGGAGACTTTGCCTGCTTCCGTTCAACCGGCTGGTCGTATTGTCCTGTTCGTGTCGGTCATCGTCAATCAGATTTCGTCTACGATCTCGGGCCTCCATACCGCTGACCGGCCAGAAGCCAAGTTGCACGGTCTTGAAACTTTAGAAAGCCGGATGCATCCTTGACAAACGTCAACCCCCTGGCGAACGAGAGTCCTGACCTGCGATCTGGTCCAAAATAACTTTCGTTTTCAACGGATAGTACACACCAAAAATCAGTCGTGTGGGATCCGTATCCACGACTTGAAACAGCAGAATGTTGTCAATCCAATCCATCCACTCCATCTTATATTGATCGTAGGCGACGGTGCCGGTGATGCTATAGTTTCCCGGCTTAAGTTCGATGGGGACTTCGAACATGTAGGTGAGTTTATCCCCGGGTTTAACGGCAGGGACTTTCAGCCGCTCCTGGAAGGTGTTGATGGCGATAATGTCCGTCCCACGGCCATCGCGGATGTGCATGCCAACGATGTGATACGGTAACTCGGTATAGAACTCAACTTCCATGCGACATTGGACATTCTGCCCCAGTATCGCATAGTCAATGCTCTGGCCCTTGTCGTCGTACAAGCCTGCCGTGATAATCCGAGCGTTACCGTCGCCGTGGCGGAAATAGGCGAACTCGGGATGCTCTGCACGATCGATCCGGCAGTCCACCTTTACTTCCGGTGGCGGCGGGACCGCCGGGGATGAGGGCGGAGTCTGGGGCACTTGGCTGGGGGGCTGTTCGGCCGGTGGGTCCTGGACCGGCTGGTCCTGGACATTTGCGGCCGCCTCACGCTCCATCTCCATCTGTCGGGTCTTCTCTAAATCAAAGTCATTAATCATAAACGACAGGTACCAGTTGCTCATGTGCACCGACGTGCCGCTGTTTACCACTTCACCCCGGTTAAGAATGATGACGTGATCGCAGATGCGTTTGATCGTCTCCATGTCGTGGCTGACAAACAGGATGGACACACCAGATTCACGGAACTTATTGATCTTATTCATGCAACGGGCCGAAAAACGGGCATCGCCCACAGCCAGCGCTTCGTCAATGATCAACACGTCCGGGTTGACATTGATGGCGGCAGAGAAGGCCAGGCGAACGAACATTCCGCTGGAGTAGATTTTTACCGGCTGCTCGATAAACTCGCCAATGTCGGCGAAGGCGGCAATATCGTCAAACCGATCGTCGATCTCCTTGTGGCTGAGACCCATGAGTGTCCCGTATACATAGATATTCTCACGGCCGGTGAATTCCGGCACAAAGCCCGCACCCAGTTCCAGCAGAGCTGAGGTCCGGCCCTTGACCTCCACTGAGCCACAGGTGGGAGTCAGGGTCCCCGTGACGAGCTGTAGCAAGGTGCTCTTGCCGGATCCGTTGCACCCCATAACGCCGAACGTCTGGCCGCGAGCCACTTCAAAGGACACGTTCTTCAGAGCCCAGAAGTCGCGGTAGTACCTCTTCTGCCACAGGAGAAGGGCCTGTTTAAGGCGGTCCGCTCGGTTATTGTACACCTGGTAGCACTTCCCAAGCTCATGAACCCGTACGGCAATATCATCAGAAGACAATCTTGGCTCCTACCGGACCCGCCGGTGGTTCTGTCTCGTCGAATTCGGGATGTTTCCGTCTGATCGCATTAGAGGACATCTGCAAAATGTGGCCGCAGCCGTCTGAACACGAACGTTCCCAGCAGCATTAAAACGGCGGCGGCCAGCCAAAAATAAAGCATCAGCCAACCTTGCTGCCACACCCACATCCCATCAATTAGAGAATCGCGGTAACCTTTCACGATGTAAAACAGCGGATTGATCTCGAAGTAGATCCGATACTGCGGCGGAACCATTTCAATATTCCACATGATCGGCGTCAGCCAGAAGCCGAATTGCAGCAGCACGGACGTTGCCTGCCCAAGGTCACGGGCAAAAACAGTCAATGCACAAGTGAACCAACTCAGGCCCAGCAGGAGTACGACCATCGCCGTCAGATAGTACAACAGTTGTACCGCATGCCATCCAGGCCACAAACCATGAACTGTCAGCACGACCAGCATCAGGGCAATAAAGATAAAATGAATGAATAGCGCGCTGAGCAGTTTGACCACCGGCAACAGGCTGACGCGAAACACCACCTTTTTGACCAGAACCTGGTTCTCGAGAATCGCATTGGTGGCGCTGCTCAACCCGTCGGCGAAAAAGAACCATGGCACCATGCCCGTCATCAGCCAGAGAATGAAGGGCGTGTTGTGGACTGGTCCGACTTTGAGCCCGCGTGTGAAAACAAACCAGATAATCCCAATCGTGACAATGGGGTGGATAAATGCCCACAACAGCCCCAGGTAGGAGCCCAGGTATCGAGATCTGAAATCCTTATTGGTCAGCTCGGCGATGACGTGGCGACTTCGGATCAGATCTCGCGTGAACACCGACAGATCGTAGGATATTCTTTTAACAATGCCGAACATATCACTGCCCTTTCCACCAATCGATGGTCTGCCGCAGGCCTTGTTCAAGGCTTAACGCCGATCGCCACCCCACTTCTTCATTGAGACGACGTGTATCGGCGGTGATGGCTATGGGATTGTCCGGCAGGGGTTGTGCTTCTTGAACATCCAGCATTCGGCTTTTCTCCAGAATGCGGGCTATTGTTTCCGCCACCTGGCCCAGTGAGGCCGGACAGCCGCTGGCGATATTCACCGCGCCGCGGACATCGCTGTCGAGCAAGGCGACAAAGGCGGCTGCTACGTCGGAAACATGCAGCAGGTCTCGCACGTGGCTGCCTTGGCGGCATGTCGCCCGCTGACCTGCCAGTAACGGCAGAATGATCGAAGGAACCAGCCGGGCCGAAGCCTCGCCAGGCCCATACAGAAAGAAAATGCGCCCCCATGCCAGGGAAACGGCTGCGCCTTGTGCGAATTCTTCAGCGGACTGGTGGATCGCCATCTTGCATTGGCCATACAAGGATCGAGGCGCAAGGGGCGTGATGTTTTCACGGCAGGTTCCCTGCGACCAGTCGTATTCCGCACAGGTTCCAGCCATCACGGCCCGCCTCCCCCCTCTCTGGGCAAACGACCGCAGCAGATCCAGGCTAACCTGTACCCAGCGATGGTTCTCGGGAGAAGTCCAGAACTGGCCATGCACCACGTACCAAGCGAGGTGGAGCAGATGACTGGGGCAGACCGCCCGCATCACTTTTCGCACGCCATCGGGATCGAAAAGATCACAGGCATGGATCGTCGTCCCGGCAGGGGAGGTTGTAGCGGCTACCTCGGAAGGGAGAACGGCCAGATGCACGTCAAATCCCCTCGCCAAAAGCGGGTCCACAGTTTGGCGACCGATGAATCCCGTTCCGCCGGTGAGAAGAACTCGTTTCATGGCTGGAAATCCTGATAGAGGCGGTCCTTCTCGGATATGACGGTCACCGGCAGCGGCCAGATGATCTTCAGCGCCGGGTCGTCATACCGCACGCCTGAGGCGTGAGCGGGCGAATAGAACTCGGACATCTGATAGTAGACCTCGGCATCATCGGTCAGGGTCTGAAACCCGTGCGCCAGGCCCTTGGGAACATACAGGAGCCGGTGGTTGTCGGCCGACAATTCCACGCCGAACCATTTGCCCAAGGTCGGCGAGCCTTCGCGAAGGTCAACGATCACATCGAAAATCGCCCCGCGGATGCAGCTGACCAGTTTTTCTTCCGCCCGGGGTTCCCTCTGAAAATGCATGCCTCGCAACGTTCCGCGCAGACGATTGTACGAGATATTGCACTGGACGATCTGGGAACTGACCCCCTGCTTGTGCAATTCTTCGCTGCAGAACGTTCTGGCAAAAAAACCTCGCTCATCGCGCAGCAACTCGGGCTCGATCAGCAATGCGCCGAGCAGCGGTGTCTGGAGAAACTTCATGCGTATATCTTGACCTCTGGAATGGGCACGATGAATTGGCCTCCCCATTCCCGAATAAAGGAGGCCTGCTGCATGATCTCCTCCTTAATGTTCCAGGGAAGAATCAGCACATAGTCGGGCCTTACCTCGCTGATGCGTTCGGGCGCATAAATCGGGATCCTTGTTCCGGGCAGAAAACGCCCCTGCTTGTAGGGATTCCGGTCGACTGTGAATTCGAGGAAATCGGTGCGGATACCGCAATAATTAAGCAGCGTGTTGCCCTTAGCGGGCGCTCCGTATCCAACGATGACCTTTCCCTGTTCCTTAGCGGCGATAAGAAACTCCAAAAGCCGCCGCTTGGTCATCTGCGCCTTGCGGTTGAAGGATCGGTAGATTTCCAGATTGTTCAGGCCTGCCTCGTTCTCGCGATGCTTAAGTTGGCGGATGCTGTCGCCCACCGGCCTGGGATCATCCTGATGACATGCGTAAATCCGAAGCGATCCGCCGTGTGTCCCAAGCTCCTCCACACAGAAAAGCCGCAGACCATGATGGGCAAATATCTTCTCCACCGCGATCAGCGACAAATACGAAAAGTGTTCGTGGTAGATCGTATCGAACTCGTTATTCTCGATCAGGCGCATCAGGTGGGGGAATTCCATGGTGATCGTTCCGTGGTTCGCCAGCAGGATCTTCATGCCCCCTACAAAATCATTGATGTCCGGCACGTGGGCCAGCACGTTGTTACCTACCAGCAGGTCCGGCCGTTTGCCCTGTTCCGCCAGGCGGGAAGCGGTTTGGCGGCCGAAGAACGCCACCTCCGTCGGGATGCCCTTTTTCTGGGCAACCTTGGCGACATTGGCGGCAGGGTCAACTCCCAGCACCCCGATGGAGCGATTCTTGAAGAACTGCAGCAAATAGCCGTCGTTGCTGGCTAATTCCACCACCAGAGACTTGGAAGTCAGCTTCAGTGCCGGGATGATCATGGCTGCGTACGCATCTGCGTGGCGTAGCCAGCTTTCGGAATAGGATGAAAAATAGGCATAGTCGTTGAAAAGGTGTTCCGGCGACTCGAATTCTTCCAACTGCACAAGTTTGCACTCGCCGCAGACCCTGGCATGGAGCGGATAAAACGGCTCCCTCTTGGATATATCTTCCGCGCGCAAATAGGCATTGGAGATCGGCGACATGCCCAGGTCCACAAAGGTGTCAGTCAATGGAGTTTCACAAAATCGACAACGAGGACCGCTCATAGCGTTCACTTCCTTGCAAAGCCATAAAATTGAAGATCTGATCCCGACAGATTGCGTAAGGTTTTTCGCCGGCCTGGTACCGCTTGTACCAATCAACAACCCATTGCATCGCGAGGCTCAGGTTCGTGCGGGGCATCCAGTTCAAGACTGCCTTGGCCTTGGAACAATCCAGTTTGAGATGGTGTGCCTCGTGTGCCTGGGCCTGGCCAGTGGTTTGCCAGCAGGCGTCTTTGCCCCAGAGTTCCACGATCTTCTGGGCAAGCCACCCGACGGAACGGACATCGCTGTCGTCGGATCCGAAGTTCCAGCCCTCGGAGAATTTCTCGGGCGATTCCCATAACCGATGGGCCAGCAGCAGATAACCATACAGAGGTTCAAGCACGTGCTGCCAGGGACGAATGGCATTGGGGTTTCGGATCTGGATCGGCTTGCCGGCCAGTACCGCACGCATGCAATCGGGGATAATCCGGTTATCGGCCCAATCGCCGCCGCCAATTACATTGCCCGCGCGGGCTGAAGCCACGCTTTTGCCATTGCCAGGCTCAAAGAAAGAGCGGCGATAGGCGGAAACTACCAACTCGGCGCAACCTTTGCTATTGCTGTAGGGATCATGGCCACCCATCGGCTCGTCTAC
>Ga0315284_10014043_pt1 | contig 11411 bp, 6 predicted proteins | sample YL17G09_16_MG_FD_203696 | JGI IMG/M metagenome (GOLD analysis project Ga0315284, IMG submission 203696) | Sediment microbial communities from Yellowstone Lake, YNP, Wyoming, USA - YL17G09_16 | ecosystem: Environmental > Aquatic > Freshwater > Lake > Sediment | place: USA: Wyoming | collected... | reverse complement strand
CCAAGGCGCAGCTGCTCTACAAGCGGGGCTACATCGTGCTGCCCAACCCAACCGACGAGGCCGTCATCCAGGCGTTCAAGCGGGGGGCGTTCAAGGAGTTCGAGCGCCATTCCCGCGTCGGGATGGTAACCGAGGAGGGGTTCGCCGGGCGCGTCGAGGAGCTGCGCAAGGCGGGCGCCAAGTACGTGTTCCTGAAGACCGGCGCGTACCGGCCGGTCGACCTAGCCCGCGCGGTGAAGTGGACCTCGAAGTACAAGATCGACTTGCTCACGGTCGATGGCGCGGGCGGCGGCACCGGAATGAGCCCCTGGCGGATGATGAACGAGTGGGGCATCCCTCCGGTCGAGCTGCACTCGCTGACGTACTCCTACGCCAAGCAGCTGGCCGACCGCGGCGAGCACGTCCCCGCCATAGCCGTTGCCGGTGGCTTCACCTTCGAGGACCAGATCTTCAAGGGCCTCGCCATCGGTGCGCCGTTCGTCAAGCTCGTGGGGATGGCGCGCGGGCCGATCGCGGCCGCCATGGTGGGAAAGACGATCGGGCGGGCGATCGAAGAGGGGCAAGTCCCCGTGTACGTCGAGCGCTTCGGCTCCACGAAGGACGAGATCTTCGTGACCGCGAGCGCCCTGCGCAAGGAGATGGGCGACGAGGAGTTCGACAAGATACCGACAGGGGCGCTGGGGTTGTTCACCTACTACGAGCGGCTGGCCCAGGGGCTGAGGCAGCTGATGGCGGGAAGCCGGAAGTTCTCGTGCGCGCACATCAGCCGCAACGACATCTCCGCGCTCACCAAGGAGGCAGCCGAGATCTCGGGCATCACCTACGTGATGGACGTCGACAGAGCGGCAGCCGAGGCGATCCTGAAGGCCTAGACGCGAGACTGCCGCCCGGCTTCAGCCGCGACGCCAGGTCAAGTCCAAGGACCGCGCCTGCTCCTGTGACCGTCCGTGGAGCTCGCGCAGAGTGTCCCAGACCCGTCGCGCCATCGGGCGGGCGGTCGGGTACAGGCCCCAGTCCATACGCGCCGGGGCCCCAAAGTAGACCCCGTCGAGCAGCACGCTCGCCAGGATCTCCTTGCCCGCGAGAAGTGGCTGAAGCGCCAGGGCCACTGAGGACACACCAGGCCCCACGTACGGCAGGTGCCCCAGGGTGCGGATCGTCACGTTCCCCTCCCGGGCCGCCCGGCTCAGGGAGTCGGAGCGCCGGGAGTTGGGCTTGCGTATGTCGTCGAAGGCCACCGCCTCGGTGTTGTGAGGGCCGTACACCGCCCCGGAGCGCGCTACAGCCCGGTCCCACCCATCCCGGCGAGCACACGCCAAGGCTCGCGCCCACATGACCCCGAGCCCGAGTCCCGCGATCCTCTCCGGCGCCAGCCCGTCGCCGGTGAATGCGCCGGAGGCGTCCCGGTTGCTGTCGTGGAACGCCGCCTGCGCCAGCAGATCGACTGGGTCAGATGCCACCAGGAAGAGGCCTGTGTAGCCGGCCGCCCGTGCCTGCTCCAGCAGAGCCCGCAGAATCGTTCGGTTGGGCGCGAACTGCATCGCCCGCACGTCGCCCAGCGTGCCCGGGGGCGGGACGCTGTCGGTGGCGGCGAATAGAACGACGTCGCAGCGGTTGAACATCTCCGAGATCGTCGTGGCGCGTACGAGAGGCAACTCGTCCCGGCCTCGCCACCTGGCGATCGAGCCGAGCTCGAGGAGCCAGCGCTGCTGGTTGGCCGTGTCGACGTCGTAGATCAGCATCTCGCGCACCCCCAAGGCCCGCGTCGGCGCGGTCGCGAGCACAGTGGCCGCGACTCCCCCGACCCTGCCCAGACCCACGAGGGCCACGGACAACCCGCCCCGGGTGTTCGGCTCGGCAAGCCTCTCCAAGTAGCGCAGTACGCCCGGAGGCTCAGGCAGATAGCTCCAGTACCGCCTCCCCGACCGCCGCCGCAACGTCTCCAGGCCGGCCGAGGGAACGTGCCAGCCCGGAGCGATCCAGGGCTCACTCCGAGGGTCGCCGCGTCGCGGCTGCAACAAGACCTCGGGGTCGAGGCGGGAGCGCCGGCGCGGGCTCCAGCGGAGTCTCTCGGCGGTGGCAGCGTCCCCGACGAGCGCGGCGCGGCCGTTCCCGAAGGTCTTCATCGCCCGCCCTGCTTTCTCTGGTGTGCTGTGTGTGTCGACGGGTGCAGCCGGGCGAGGGCCTCGATATCCTCGGCCACGAGTTCGCTCGGGAAGCGCCCCACCGGCGGCACGAACCCATCCGGCAGTGGCGGGCACCGCGGCGTTCGCACCACCGCGCCGAGGTCGTGCACCGACAGGAGGCGGCCCTCGGCCTCGCGGAACGTCTCCTCGATCGCCAGCAGCAGATCGCGCGCGTGCCGAAGGGCGAGGCGCGAGAAGTCCAGGGCCGCGTGCTCGTCGAGACCCAGGTGGTGCGGGTAGTGGTAGGGCAGGCAGTCGTTAAGCGAGGGCAGCAGAGACCCGGTCTCGAGCGGCTGCCGGCCCTCTATGCTCCACCCCCCGACGTAGGGCGCGACCACGCTCTCGCGCAGCACTCCCTGCCAGCCGGGGACGACCGCACCGCAGCGGTACGGGATCCCCCGCAGCTCCAGGGTGGCTCGCGCAGAGGCGCTCGTCACGCCGATCAGCACCTCACGCACCTCCAGGCCCACCGTCCTCGCCGCCTCGACCACCTGCACGATCTTCTCCGGGCCGTCCACAAACGGCACGAGGAGCAGGGCGTTGCGCCCGAGTTCCCTCGCCACGGCCAACTGGAGATGGAGCGCGGGGCTCCCCACGGGAGGGCGGGTGCCGCCCTCGTAGCCCTGCCAGGTGAGGGAACGCTCGAGATCGACGGCGAGCGTGGGCGAGGAGCCCACGAGGTCGCGTGAGAACTGCCGCCCGAGCCCCAGCACTACCCACCGCCGACGGCCAGGCTGGTCGGCGAGCCGCTCCCTCGCCCACTCCGCGACACGGCGCTTGAGTTCCTCCTCGTGCAGGTGGAGCAGCGCGTTGCCCGGGGACAGACCGGCGAAGAACCCCGCGATCGCGCGGCGGCTCCCCGCCAGCGCCTTCCGCACCGCGGGCGCCGCCGCATAGGGCGGCTGGAGCACGCTCTCGACGTCCCACACGAACACCAGCGGGTTCGTCAGGCGTAGTACGGCCAGCGCTTCGGCTCCCATCTTCCCTCGAGCTGGCACGGCAGCGCCAAGCTGGCGGAGGGCCTCCCCGACCGGACCGGTGCCGTTGGATGGGAACGGCACGAGGCCGAACAGCAGACCGGCATCGAGCCACCGCGCGAGGGCCTCGGACAGCATCCGCCCGAGAGGCGTCTCGTCGTCCGACCGACTGGCCACCGCCTCGACTAGAGCGCCCTGGCCCATCAGGCGGTCCTCACCGCCGAACGCGAGGCTCTCCTTTCCGATGACCACCGGGAGCGCCGCGGCCGATACCCGCCGCCAAGCCAGTCCGACCAGGGGCTGTCGATCGTCGTCGCCCGACGTCAGCACGAACACCGTGCTCCCCTTGCCCGCCTTCAGCCCCGTGCTGTGGCCCGCGACCTCGGCCAGGGTGCGAAGGCCGACCGGCAGGCCCACGGCCCCGTTGCTGATCAGGACGCGGTCGCTGGGAGCGGCGACCGGCTGCTTCTGGGCCGGGTAGTTCACGTACAACCGTCTCTCCAGCAGCGTCCGGGCGACCAGCGGGTGACACAGCGCCTCCAGCTCTTCGTGCCTGTCGAGCGCCGCCCGGACCGAAGTGGACGAGATTGTCCGGACCCGGGGCGGGGCGGGCACCACCGCGACCTCGCCGCGGAAGCTCTCGATCCGGTCCGGCAGGCTCCCGCTCCCGGCGTCGTGACGCATCACCAGCAGGTGGGGGATATCGAAGATGCCGCTCTTCGGGTCGGAATAGGCGCTGGCGCCCTCCAGCACGTCCGAGCCCACCGCCAGGACAAGGCGCCGCGGCCCGAACGCGCGCCGCAGGCGCCTCACGCCGGCCGGGCTCGCGAGGTTGATCGGCGGCCTGAACGGCGCCAGGAACGCCTCGGGGACCGCCGCCAGCGCCATCCACGCCAGCTCCTCGCGCATCTGCCTGGGCAGAGCGTGCTTGCGCCAGGAGTAGTCGTCCATCTGCACCAGGGCCTCGGCGGCGTTCTCCAGCGCCTTCGCGACGACCGCATGATGGGCGACCGTGAACGGGTCGTAGGTTCCCGGGATGAAGACTACCGAGGTACGCTCGGGAAAGCGCAGCGGTGGGCGGAGGGTGGCCACCGCTCGGTCGAGGTGGTTGAGCGCCGAGGACACCAGGAGGAAGCGAACCCGGTCTCCTTGCCGGTGAGTGACCAGCGAGAGGAACTTCTTCGTCGCCAGTGTGAGGAAGGCCCGCAGCCTGCCGTCGTCCTTCCCGTGGCGGGAAAGGCGCTCCAGCACCATCGCGATCTCGGCGAAGCCTTCGATCGCGGTCGAGGAGCGCGCCTCAGCGAGAGACCCGAGCAGCATCCCTGTCAGGCGCCGCAGGGTATCGCCCTCCAGGCGCTCGACTTGAAGCGAGAGCAGGACCCAGCCGACCGTCTGAAGAAGAAGGCGTTGTAGCGGCTCGCTGCCACGCCGCAAGTTGCCCTCGATATCGTCGAGCGCCTCCAGGAACTCCTGGTCGGGCAGGCTCGCAAGCACCGACCCCAGGAAGCGCGGGATGTAGCGGGTGATCGCCTCGATGTCGAGTTCGAGAGAGCGCAGGAGTTCGACCATCAAGTCGTTTCGCTGCGGCACGCTGAGCAGCGGCAGAAGGCGGAGCAGGCAGCGCCCGGCGTGGAAGCGGGTGCCCTCGACCCGGCTCACCCTGAGCAGGTTGGCCAAGTGCGAGGCTACCTCGTTCGCGAAGTGAGACTCGGGATCGCGGCCCTCCTCGTGGCGGAGGTGGGCAGAGGCCGAGAGGTAGTCGCAGTTGACCTTCTTCTCGACCCAGTCGACGCGGCTCTTCAGGTTGCGAAGCAGGACCTCGCGCACCGGGTCCTGCCCCTGCACCCGCAGGCGGCCGCATTGCTCGGCGAGCTTGGGCAGATCGCAGGCGGCGGCGATCTCTTGCAGCAGGTACGACTCGGCCACCGAGTACTGCCCGCCCCCCCGCTCCGCCAGGGCCTCCACCCGCTCCCCGACCTGAGTCAGGAGACCGGGGTCGAGCCTCGACCCCCTCGCGAGCCCCAGCAGCAGCCGCCAGGCCATCAGGCGAGTGGCCGAGACGGGATGCTGCGCCCAAGCATCTGCGAACTTGAGCAACGGCGGACGCTCCTCGGGAGCGATCCACTCCAGGCTGACCTCCAGCGTCTCGCACAGGTACAGTCCGACCAGCGGCCGCCGGTCCCGCAGGCGGCGGCTGAAGTTCTCGAGGATCAGGTCCCAAGCGCGTCGCTTGGGCTCCGGCTCGGCGTGGGACAGCAGCCGGCGCACGATGGTCGGCACCGCGTAGAGCACCCGCTCCGTCGGCCCCATATCCTCCTCGGCCTCGGGCTTGGCTCGGTCGAGGAGGGCGAGGACCGGCGAGAGCTCGTCCAGGACCGTGCGCTCCGGACGCAGGACGACGCCTTCGGGGAGGTCCTTGCGCCAGGAGTCTTCGCGCCCGGCGAGCAGGTCGCCGATGTGGGCGGCGGCGTGGAAGCGGATGTCGTCGTCACGGTGGCCGAGGAGCTCGATGAAGAAGTCGAGGGTCAGAGCTTTCTGTCCCCGCGAAAGGGCGGGAGCGTACTCGCCGAGGATGGCGAGGTACGTGCGCAGGCCGCGCCAGCTCTCGAAGGAGCGCGCCTCCTCGAGCAGCGCCCGTAACGCAGGCAGGTCGCGCAGCCGCTCCATCACGCCGATGTTGTGGGCGGTCACCAGAAGGCGCCGCAGGGTGGCGATGTTCCGCCCTGCGGCCAGCGCAACCGCGTCGGGCCGCTCCCTTCCCGCGAGAACCGCGAGGATATCGAGCTGCTCCGGCACGCCCGGCCTGGGAGGCTCCTCACCCTCGAAGCCGGGCGGGTCGAGCTTCACTCCGAGGAACTGCATGTACTCCTCGAAGTCGCGCAGCTTCCGGTATACACCCCGGTAGCGCTTCAGCTTCTCCCTGTCCAGGTTCTCGAGCTTGTCCCTGATGGTCGCGAACGACTCCCGCAGGGAGATGATGCCTATTCGCGCACGACCGTCTGGTCCCGCGGCGTCCTTGACCCGGAAGTCCGCGTAGACGAGAAGCAGCGTCTCCACCGGCAGGCGCACCTGCTCCAGGTCCCAGAGCGAGTGGTTCGTGGCGATGTGGCCGAGGTTGACGAGGTTGCGGTCCTGGTACCAGGTGTGCGTGTAGTAGTAGTGCAGGCGAGGGATGCGCCTGACCTGGTCCCCAACGCAGCCGAACTTCCCCACGTCGTGCCCTATCGCCGCGCCGTGCAGGAGCGGCAGGTCCACCGGCACGACGCGGGCCAGCTGCCGGCCGATCCAGAGCGAAAGCCCGGTGACCCCCAGCACGTGCTCGTAGATGGTTAGCCCCACCCACTCCTGCGCCATCGCCAGGCACACGAGCAGGTAGTCCGCCTCAAGGTGCGGCAGCAGCCGGCGGTACTCTTCCCCGGACGGCCAGCGCGCAATCTCCTCCTCGGCCAGCGGCTCGAAAGGCAGCCGAGCCACGATGCCGACTCCGCCCTGCCGCGTCTGCTCGGCCAGGACTGCCCGCGCGAGCGGGAAGAAGAAGCCGGCGACGTTCTCGATCTCGCGTGTCGGGGCCGGGAAGGTCTGCGGGTAGAGGCGCCGGCGCCCCTCGCTGAAGAGAGGCTCGTGCCACGTCGAGACCTCCCCCTCACACCGCTCACCCGCGAGGTCGAGGGCGAAGCGCAGTGCGGTGTCGAGCTCCAACATGGGCAGCTCTCCGGCGGTCTTCGCCAAGCTCCGGAGCTTCCACCCCCTGCGGGCGAGCACATCGAGGAGCGCCGAAGGCTCCGTTTGAACCGATGCCATTACGCGGAAGTATACAGCCGGTTTGACCGAGAACGCCCTGCAGGAAAGGGTGCGAAGGCAGCGCATGTGCTGACGCCGGCCGAGCCGCTCAGCCTGAGCCCATCAAGCCTCCGGCTCCCAGTGTCATTCATGCTCCGGCGGTGCACCGGCGTAGGGCGCGGACCTTCGTCATCCTGGCCACGGCCCTGCTGGCTCGACGACACCATCCTCGCTCCCGCCCCCCATCGCCAGGTGGACCCACGCCCAGCGCCAGTCCAGACGCTCGGGCCAATACGAACGAAATCCCTACCCGTACCGCGGCGTGGGCCGCCGCCGAGTGGAACCGCCGACCGCGTTCGGCTGTACGGGTTCCCTCGGGAGTGTCCGCCCAGTGATCGACGGCCAAGTATAGCAGGCCTGGGACCAGGCGGCGACCGTGGCGCGCGTGGCGCGGCCGTCACCACCCCAAGAGCGTACCTTCCTGCGGCCGCAGTTGGTGCGCCTGCGCTCGACGACATGTACGCGCACATCCCAAAGACGATCATCGAGAAGTTCGAGGGCGGGCCGGTGGGGCTGGGCACGGTGGCGGTGGCGGTCGGCGAGGACGCCGCCACACTGGAAGAGGTATACGAGCCGTTCCTCATCAGCAGGGCTTCCTGGACCGCACGCCCCGCGGCCGCATCGCCACGGCGGCGGCGTACCGGCACTTCGGCTTCACCGCTTCGAAGGGACAGGACCCGCTGTTCGGGCAGTAGCCGGCGCCCGCTCGGCATCCAGCAGCTTGATGAAGTTCCGCTTGGGCTTGTGCGCCGCGCGGACGGACTCCAGGTACCGGGGGAACTCCGCTTCGCGTTTCAGTCGAACCAAGACTCGGCGTACCGCGCGGACGTAGCCGATCGCCGCCGCATACGCCACGTTGTTCTTCCCCGCGACGGCTGCCTCGACCTGCCGCTGATAGACGGGGAGGACGTCCTCGGGATGGCCCGGCTCCCGTTTGGCCGCGAGCTGTAGCCAGAGATCGTCCGAACATCCACCTTCCCGAGCCTCGCGCCAGGCCGCTTCGACGTCCTTCTCCCAAAGGAAGACCCTCACGAGTTCCGTGTGGTCTGAGGGCGCGGCCCAACCCCAGCGACGGCCCTCCGACTCCCTCTTCGCCTGGGCGATCCGCCCCCGCAGATGATCCAGCGCTTTCTCACGCCAGACGGGCCACTGGCGGCAACGACCCGCGTGCCGCTTGAGGTTCTGATACTGGCTCAAGTCGGCCAAGTCCGTGAACTCCGACCAGACGAGTTCCATCGCCTCTGCGTAACGCTTCCGGCGGTGGTACTCCTCGGCCAGGAACTCGCGCAGCCTCGGGTCCGTTCGCTCAGGAAACGCCTTGACTCCGCGCTCCGCCCACTCCAGCGCCAGGTCGTGCTCGCGCGCCTCCCGGTACGTCTCGGCGATCTCGAGGTACGCATACGCGTGGGAGAGGTCGCGCCGCTTGATCGCCACTACAGCCTCGACGTCACCGGATTGCCGGGCCAGCGTCTCCATTATGTGCGTGATGCGGAACCGCCTGGCGTGCGTCCCCGTATCGTCGCCACCCGGTCCGCAAGTCGGGACACGCGCCCACTCGGCCTCTGCCAGGACCCGGTAGGCCTCGAGCCCCTGCTTCCCGAGCACGTCGGCGTAGCGCTCCACCGCACCGAAGAAGGTGTCCCATGGAGTACGGAGCTCCCACTCGAAGAGCCGCTCCGCCAGGGACTCGGGGTCCGGCTTGGCCTTCTTGCACGCCGCGTGGTGGAGTTCCTCGATCCGCTCCAGGACGCCGCCGAGGTGGCCGTCAGAGTCGTCGACCGACTCCATCGCGTTCTCGACCGCGGCGAGCGCGTGCTCGGTGATCTCGATGACCTCCGCCGCGTGACCCTCGGTCAGCAGCTCCTCGATGGACCTCACGACGTCTTCGATCCCCGCCGAATAGTCGTGTGCGGCCCCATACTCGATGAACTCGCCGGTATCGACCGCGGTATCGATGGCGGCGAGGTACGAATTAACGTCGAGCCCCTTCCGCCCGTGCTTCGCCGCCTTCAGCAGCAGACCGCGGCGGAGGCGCTCATCGCCCATCGCCTGCGCCATCAGCATCGCGACGAGCGTGTCCTGGCCCTGTCCCGCGAGATAGCCGCGGACATCCTTCATCGAGACGCTCGACTTCACCCGCTTCCGGGACCGCGCCCCGGCTTCGCTGCCCTGCGCCAGCCACGCCAGGCCGACGGCCACACAGTGCTTGCAGAACGCCCCATCGGTCCCGACGGGGCACGTGCACGAGAACTCGAGGCCTCCCGCACCGACCCACAGCTTCACGCGGTAATCCCGAGTCCCGCTCACCCTGGCGGCGATCGTTCCCTCGAACTCGGCGAGCGCGTGGACCTGACCGCTGTCGAAGTAGTCCTCGCCACGTTCGAACGACCGCGCTCCCGCCATCCGGCGCAATGACCGCCGGTCCAGCAGGCCCTTCACACCACGCCCGCTCGAGTGCTCCCTGGCAGCCTTAGCCATGTCTGCTCACGCTGGTCCCTCTGCGAGTGGGTGACGTACCCTTTGGCGGGATCATTCAATAGTGCCGTTGCGCCGACGCGCTACGCAACTGCCGTGACCGCACAGCACCTGCGGGCACGGAGGCCGGCGGTACCTTCGCGGCCATGACTCCGGAGCAGCTCCTTGAGTTGATCGCCGCGGGCGAGACACTCGACGTCGAGTTCACGGGCGAAGAGAAGAGGGCCCTGAGCGGAGCCGGGGTGGCTCCTCATCGGCGTGGAAGACGATGGCCGCGTCACCGGCGCGAGCTTGAGGCGCTGATCCTGCGGATCACGATGACGCGAGGCAATCGTTCCAAGACCAAGTTCGCGCGTTCCCAGGACCTCCGGCGCTACTCTCCGTCGCTCGCAGCCCGCGCGGTGACGCATCGCGCGATGAACGGCTGGGATTGTTGGAGGTACGAGGCGGCACCGGGGAGGTGGGAGAAGCTGGACGAACTGCGTCGGGGCTGAGTCAGGCGTCCGGTTCCTCCCGTAACGGTGTTCCGGCGCTCTTGGGGGTCTTGACTATTTAGTGAATAGCCAGTAGCTTCGCTAGCGAAGCTACTGGCTATTCACTAAAGACGAGCGTGGCTCGAGTGGAGCACTGTGAGCCCGAGACCCCGGGACACCCAACGCACCCAAGAGTTTCTCGAACACCTACTGGCCGAGTTCGGCAGCGCCTTCGCTCGCCCCTCCACGGACCTGCCCACCGTCAGGTGCGTGTCGCGCACCGTCCTCTCGCGGCTTCTGAAGCACATTCGAGATGACATCGGTGCCCCGGGCTATACGAGTCTCGCACCCGGAAGGATGATTGACAGCCTGATGCACGCCGGCCTGTTGCACCAACTGCCGGTGGACTTCGGCGCGAACGCCGGCCCCCGAACGGCGCTGTATCTCGTGGGCCTCGAAACGTCCACGGCGAACGTGGATCCCGTCGAGTTGCTGGTCGGGTGGGAGCCGCAAGGCGTCCTCTGCTACTTCACGGCCCTGCAGCTCCACTCGCTCACGACCCAAGTGCCCACCCATCACCACATCGCGCGCCTGACGACGCTCGCCTCCGCGAAGACGATACACAACCGGGAAGAGCGCTCGACTAAGGAGGGGACGGGCCAGCGCCGCTTCGATCCGCTGGGGACTCTCCAGTTTCGTTACGAGGGAGTCTCCTACTACCGGACCAATCGCGAGTCGCGCCTGATGCCCGGCACGGTGGGGCGGCACTTCAGCGACAAGACCCGGTGTCGCGTCACGACGCTCGAGCAAACGCTCATCGATGCGCTGCACCGCCCACTCGCCTGTGGGGGCCCTCCCGTTGTGCTCGAGGCTTGGACAAGAGGGGTTTCGGACCTCAGCCAGGTGCGGCTGCACCACTATCTGGTTGAGTTGGGGGACGACCGAATCACTCGGCGAGTCGGGTATCTGCTCGAGATGAACGAGTTCCGATCCAAGGAGCCGCTCCTCGGCCTCCTCGATGCCGTCAAGTCTCGATCGAGCGGGGCGACCCCGGTCTCACTCCTGCCCGGCCTCCAGTACGTCCACGTGGACACCACGTGGCAGCTCACGACGCCCTGACCCATGGACCCGGCGGCGCGTGAGCAATGGCAGAGTGAAGTGCTGGACGCGATTCTGGAGTCGTTCGCGGCGAGCGACGCACTCGCCTGCTGGCAGACGCTTGGCGGCGACGGGGCGTAAGTCCCTGGACATCGACACGAACCTCGATCAGCGATTCGCGGACACGCACCCTGGGCGCTCGGCCCAACGGGACTACCTGAGCCACGAAGTGGCGAGGGCGTTGCGGAATCACTTCGGCCAGCAGGATCCGGTGCGCTTCGAGCTCCTCGACGTGAGAGTCGAGCCGAAGCCAAGAGAGGGTCACCCGAGAGGCTGGAACGCCTTCCTGGTCTCCGTCTTCG
>Ga0315284_10014042_pt1 | contig 11411 bp, 6 predicted proteins | sample YL17G09_16_MG_FD_203696 | JGI IMG/M metagenome (GOLD analysis project Ga0315284, IMG submission 203696) | Sediment microbial communities from Yellowstone Lake, YNP, Wyoming, USA - YL17G09_16 | ecosystem: Environmental > Aquatic > Freshwater > Lake > Sediment | place: USA: Wyoming | collected... | reverse complement strand
CGGCCCCGCTCCCGCCGGCCCGCAGCAACGCCCGCGCCGCGGTGGGCAGCAGGGGCAGCAACCCGTCCCCCAGGCAGTCGGCGAGGCGGTGGAGCAGCGACGCGGCGCGCGCGCGCAGCGCGCGGGCGCCCTGGGAGGACCCGGCCGCCCCGATCAACACCGCCAACGCCGCATCCGCCGCAGGCGCGAGCGCGGCGCCCAGGGCGGGGCGGGCGCGGAGGACGAGGGCGGGGGCGAACCCGCGCGAGGCGCGGGCGAGGGCGTCCAGGGCGGCGCGGGTGCGCGCGGCGGCCGCGTCGGCGGCAGGGCTGGACGGGTCGGATGCCGCGGGCAGGGACGAGGCGACAGCGGCGAGCAAGGGGTCGACCAACCCGCGCAGCGCGGCGAGCTGCGGCCCTGGCGCCAGCTCGGCCTGGCCCAAAAGCACGCCCGCGGCTTCAAACAGGTAGAGCCGGTCGTCAGGGCGGGAGGGCAAGGGTGTGGCGGTGGCGGCGCCGGCCCCCGTGTCAACTCTTCCCGCCCCGTCCACGACGCCAGCCAGGAGCGGCCCCAGCGCCGGCAGCAACCCCTCCAAATGCGCCAGCAGCGGCTGGCGCAGCGCCCTCGCAAACCGGGCAAAGAGGTAGGCCGCGCGCGCGGCGGTCGGTGCGTGCGCGTGCGCGCCGCCGCTGGCCCCGACGAAAGCGGCCGCCGCGGCCGCCAGCGCACCTTCGTCGTGGAATTGAAACGCTTTGGCGTACCGCACGTGGCACTCCAGCAGCGAGGCGGCGACGAGGCGGTGGCGGGCGTGGGGGAGGGAGGAGCGCGCGAGGGCGCGCGCGGCGTCGCCCAAGGGGGCGCCGAGGCGCATGGATGCCTCGGGAGCACCTTCGCCCAAATGAAACAGCGTCGCAATGGCAATCTCCACCGCTTCAAAGGGCGCGCCCGCGCCGGGCGCGAGCGCGGCGGCGAGCGCGGCCGACGCGGCGGCGGCGGCCGCGCCCGAGTCCAGGCTGGCCGCCGCGCGCAGCAGGGAGAAAAGTTCGTGCCGGCGCTCGGCGGCCGCCTCTTCCGCGTCGGCGCCGCCGGGCGCGGGGCCGTTCGGCAGCGCTCCGGCGGGCCAGCGCGCGCCCGCCGCGCACGCCGCCAGGATGGCGGCCACGTGCCCGCGGGCGTCGCCCGCGGGCAGGGCGCCGCCGCGCTTGACGGACGAGCGCAGGCGGGAGACGTAGGCCGCGAGAAAGGCGGTGGCGGCGTATCCGCCGCCGTCGCCGTTCGAATCGTCGCCGTCGTCGCCGTCGCTGCCGTCGCCGGCTGTCGCCATGGGGGGCAGCGACCGGATCAACGGCGGCACGACAGCGTCCAGCAGGGCGGAGGCCGCCGCACACGCGGCTTCGGCGTCAGCGACTGCGTCGGCCGGCACGGCCAGCCCGCACGCGCCCAAGGCGGCCACCCCGCCCTCGACCCGCGCCCACGCGTCCAGCGCCTCCGACGCGACCGTGGCCAGCAAGCGCGCCCGCGCGCCGCGCGGCGCCGCCCCTGCCCACGCGGCCGCCGCAGCCGCCACGCCGCGCTCGCGCAGCAACGCCAGCTTGGCGGGTGCCTCCATGCGTTTGCTCGCGATGGCGGCCAGGGCGGCGCCGGCGGCGGACGCGACGGGGCCGCCGGGCGGGAGGAGGGAGGCCAGGGAGCGCACCGCGGCCTCGCTCGCCACCACGCCGGCGTCGCCCCAGCCGGCCAGGCTGGCAAAGGCTTGCAAAGAGGCGGCGGCGAGGGGCGGGGAGGTGGGCGCGTGGGCGGCCGCGACCGAGAGCAGCGCGGCGACCACCCTCGGCAGCGCCCCCTTTCGCAACCCGCCCTTGACCGCCGCCGCCGCCGCCGCGTCGGCGGCCGACCGGGGGACGTCCAGCGCGATGACGTCGTCGTCCACGGCGGCGACGAGGCGGACAAACGCGTCGGCGGCGGCGGGGGAGGGGGGGGGGGCGCGCGCGGAGGCCGCGCCCCCACCCCCGCCTCCCCCTTCCAGCGCTGCCACCGCGTCGTCGAACAGGGACGGCCACTCGCCCGGAAAGTCGGCCGCGGCGAGGGCGGCCAGGAGTTGGGCGGCCTTGTTGCGGACAAACGCGGGGGGGTCGTCCCCGGGAGGCGGCGCCGCCAGCCACCGCGCCGCCTCGGCGCGCAGCGCGGCGCGCTCCCCCGGCGCCGCCGCCGCGTGCGCGCCCCGGCGCACGGCGGCGTGCGCGGTCTGCAGGCACCAGAAGCGGACCTCGGGGGGGGCGGCAGGGTCGGCCGCGCGGGCCGCGCACGCGCGGGCGGCGTCGGGGGAGGACCGCACGGCGGCGAGGTAGGCGTCGGCGCGTTGCTGAAGAAGGGAGAGGAGGGCAGCAGGGGGGTCGGGGTCGGGGGTCGGGCACCGCGCGCCGACGCCGCACCCATTCACCCCCCCCCCATCCCCTCTCCCCCACCTTGAGCTCGGGCGCCACGGCGCCCGTCTGATCGAACGAGAAGAGGACCGCGCGGTCCAGGTCGTCCGCCATGGCTGGCCAGGGGCGGGAACGCCTCACTAACGGGCGCCCGCGGGCGCGTGGGCGCCCATCGGGGCCGGGCGGCGGGCGGGAGGGGCGGGCCGGGGCTGTGCGGCGACGCCGCGGCCACACTCCACTCTCCCCGCGCGGCGCGCCCGCCCCCGCCGCCCCGCGACGCGTCAGGTGGGCCCGGCGCGGTGCCGGCGACCGCTCGGGCGCGGCCCGACACGCAACCGCCGGCCGCCGCGCGCGCGGCTGGCCGCGCGCGCCATGCGCGCCGGCGGCGACCGTTCCCCCCTCCCCCAATCGAGCAGGCACTCTCCAGACGCTCAGAAACTCCCCCATCGACCGCACGCCACCCCTCATGGCGACGCGCAACTCCCTGCGCGCGCGCGGCGCCCACGCCGACGCCGACGCCGCGCCGACGCCCGCGGCCGACCGCGGCAAGGCGCCCGCCGACAAGGCGGCGCCCGTGCCGCGCGCGGCGCCCGGGTGGCGCCGCGCGCGGACGGCCATCCTCGGCCTCTATTTAATCGCCTGGGCGCACTACGCGTTCGTGCGCGCCACCACGAGCTTGGACCTGGGGCAATACACGTGGTGGGTGGGGGAGGAGGGGTGCCGAGACAAAAATGAGACCGTGGCGGCGGTCGGCGCGCGCGCGTGCGCGCGCGCACGGCCGCGTTGGCCCCGCCCCGACCCCCACACCCCTCCTCCACTAGGTACGCCGTCCTCGTGTTTGCCGTGGAGATGCTGGGCGCCACCGCGGTCGCCCTCTTCGGCTTCTGCTCCTGCCGCTGCCCCGCGCCGCCCGCGCGCCCCGCGCCCGGCGCGCGCATGCCCTACACCCTCCACGCCCTCGTCCCCTGCTACACGGAATCCATCGACATCGTGGCCGACACGGTGTGGGCGGTGGCCGAGGCGGAGCTGCCGCCGGGGGCGGCGCGAACCGTGTGGCTCCTGGACGACGGCAACGACGCGGCCAAGGCGGCGTGGGTCGCGTCGCTGAAATCGCCCGACGTCAAATACGTGGGCGGGCGGCCCAAGGCGGCGGGTGCGGGGGAGGGAGGAGGGTGGGAGGTGGGGGAGGCACCGGCGCCGCGCGCGCGCCGCCCCCGCCCCCCGCCCCCGCCCCCCCTCCTCCCTCCCCCCCAGGCGAGCTCAACGGCAAGGCCGCCAACCTGAACCACGCCCTGTCCCTCATCTACCCCCCGGGCGCCGAGCTGGGGCCGGGCGACGCTGTCGCCGTGTTTGACGCCGACCAGGCGCCCGCGCCCGACTTTTTCACGCGCGCGCTCCCCCCCCTGTCCGAGTCGGACGCCGTCGCCCTCGTCCTCACCCCCCAACGCTTTGCCAACGTGGACGACGGGGCCGACGTGTTCAACCACGGCAACGCGCACTTTTGGGAGGCCGCGCTGCCGGGCGCCGCGGCGTGGGGCGCCGTCGTGTGCACCGGGACCAACCTCATCCTGCGCGCGGCCGCCCTCGCGGCGGTCGGCGGCTTCCCGGAGCGGTCGGTGACCGAGGACCACGTGCTGGGCATGGAGCTCAAGGTCGGGGGGGTGGTGGCCGGCGGGCGGCGGCGCGCGCGCCGCGCGCGCGCCTCCCCCGCCCCTCGCCCACTCTGCGCCCCTCCCCAGGCCGCCGGCTACGAGATGCGGTACGTCCCCCGCTACCTGGCCGCCGGCGAAGCGCCCGAGCAGGGCGCCATCTTCCGGCAGCGCTCGCGGTGGGCGAAGGGCCACGCGGCGGCCTTCTTTTCGGTCGCGGACAACCCCCTGCTCAAGCCCGGCCTGCCCCTCGCGTCCCGCCTCGTCTACGCGTCCGGCTTCATCTCGTTTGCCGCGACCGCGCTGGCGGCGCCGCTGCTGGCGGTCGCCCCCGCGGTCGCCGCCAAGTGGGGCGTCGCGCCCGCGGCGCTCACCCCCGCCCTCGCGCGAGCGCTGGTGCCGCACGTGCTGCTCCTGCACGCCGTCGCCTTTTGCGTGCCGTGCGGGCCGCGGCTGGCGCGCGCGCTGGCGTTCAACGCCGTCTCCGGGCGGTTGCTCTGGTGGGCCTACGCGAAAGCCATTCTGAACGCCGCCCTGCGCGCCGTCGGGCTCAAGAGCGCGGCCCGGTTCAAGACGACGCTGAAAACGGGGGCCGCCGTCGCGGCGGGCGGGGCGGGCGCGCCGCGCGCGGGCGGCGGGACCGCGCCCGCGGCCCCGCGCTCGCCCGCGCGCCGGCGCGTCCCGCCCCCCGCCTTTGACGACGACGGCGGCTACGGTGGCGGCCCCGCCCCGGGGGGGGCGCTGGAGCGCGTGTTTACGATGCCCGAAGTGCTGGCCGCGCTCGCGGCGCGCCCCGGCGAGCGCCCCGCGTGGGACGCGGACGCGCCCCCGCCCTCGGACGCCGAATACGGGTCCCTGACATTTGAATCGTTGCGGCTGGGCGCGCTGCGCGACGTGTGGGCGCCGCTGGCGGCGGGGGCGGCGGCGGCGGCCGCGTCTGTCGCGCTCACGCTCGCGCTCGCGCGCGGCACCGCCCCGCCCCTGGCCGCCGTCGGCGCCCTCTGGGGCGCCGCGTCGGCATTGCCTCCGGCCCTCCTCCTCCTCTACGCTCTGGGCGTGCGCGGCGCGGGCGCGCGGCGCGCGTGCGCCGCCGCGCTCGCGCTCGCCGCGCTCGCCGGCGGCGGCGCCCTCCTCGCCGCGCACCGCCTCGCCCCCGCCGACTACGATTACGGGGCCGTGCTGGGGAAGGCGTACCTGTTTTACGATGCCCAGAAATCGGGGCCCTTGGGGGGGGCCGCCAACCGCGTGCCGTGGCGCGGCGACAGCGCCATGCACGACTCCGGCCCCCGCGGCGCCGACCTCGTCGGCGGCTTTTACGACGCGGGCGACCACATCAAGGCGTCCATGTCCATCGGCGTGTCGGCCTCGCTGCTCGCGTGGGGGCTGCTCGAGTTTCCGGCCGGGCACGCCGCGGCGGGGCAGGCGGGCGTCGCCGCGGGGCACGTGCGGCACGCGGCGGAGTACCTGCTCAAGTGCCACACCAAGGACGAAGAGTTTGTGGCCCAGGTGGGAGGAACGGGGGGAGGGGGAGGGTGGGGGCGCGCCGCGCGGCGCGGACCGACGACCCTCCCCCCACGCCCCCCAGGTCGGCGACTTCAATGTAGACCACGACAACATGGGCCGCCCCGAGGACAAGGACGCCCAGGGCAATGCGCGCCCGCACTACGTGCTCAACGCGACGCACCCGGGCAGCGATTTGGCGGCCCAAGCCGCGGCCGCGCTCGCGGGCGCGGCCAAAGTGTTTGAAGCGGACGACCCCAACTTTGCGCGCACCTGCATCGTGCACGCCAAGAAGCTGTACAAGTTCGCCAAGGCGAGCGGGGGCGGGGGGAGGGGGGGGGCGGGGCGGGGAGCCCGACGGCGGGCGGCCGCAGGCGCCCACCCCGACCCCCACAGACGCGCCAGGGCAAGTTCTCCGATTCCGTCCCCGACCTCGGCCTCGTCTACCGCTCCTCCGCCTACCGCGACGACCTGGCGTGGGCGGCGGCCTGGATCGCGCTCGCGGCGGGCGACGCGGGCTACGCGCGCGAAGCGGCCGGCTGGCTCGCCGACGCGTGGAAGCACGAAACGGAGCGGTGGTACTACTACGTGAGCAACTGGAACAACATGGCGTGGAACGCGCAGCTGCTGCTCGCGCGCGTGACCGGGGACGAGAAGGCGGCCGCCGCGACGCGCGACTTTCTCGACGGCTGGCGCCTCGGCCGCGTCGTCAACGTGACGCGGGGGGGGTTGGCGTACGCGGATGATTGGGGGACGCTGCGCAACTCGGCCAACAGGTGGGTCGAGGGGAGGAGGGGGGAGGGGGCCGGGCGGGGCGGTGGCTGCCGACCGCGCCCACGCCTCCACCCCTCCTCCCCAGCGCCTTGCTCGCCCTCGTCTATGCCAAGCACGTGGGCCGGGAGAAGGGGGCGCCGTACGAGTGTTGGGCGATGGGGCAGCTGCGGTGCGAGAGCGGGGAGAGGGGGTCGAGGCGCGCGCGCCAGCGCGCGCGCTCCATTCCAACCACGCCACCCCCCCTCCCCCCTGCGCAGCTACATGCTGGGCGACGCCCCTGGCGGCCAATCGTTCGTCGTCGGCCAAGGCGCCCGCTGGCCGCGGCAGCCGCACCAGCGCGCGGCGTCGTGCCCGTCGCCGCCCGCGACGTGCAACTATTTGCAGGCGAGGGGGAGGGGTGTGCGGGCGGGCGCGGGGAGGCCCTCGACCGCCGCCAACCCCCTCCGGCAACCCCAACCCCAACCCTCACCCCCGCGCTCCCCAGCTCCACTCGCCCGACCCCAACCCGCACACCCTCGTCGGCGCCCTCGTCGGCGGGCCCCACTTCAACGACACCTTTCCGGACGACCGCATGGACTACGCCAAGTCGGAGGTGGGGGGTGGGCGGGGGGAGGGGTGGAGGCGCGGGGGTTGTGGGGGGCCGGGCGCGCGCGCGCGCGCGCGCGACCCCAACTCTGTGCCTCACCCTGGCCCCCCCCCCCCCCCCCCCCCCCCCCGCCCAAGGGGGGGCCGGTGGAAAAGCCCGCGGGGACCCCCCCCCGCCCGCGCCCCCCCCCCGGTGGGTCCCCCCCCCTCGGGGGGGGGGGGGGGGGGGGGGGGGGGGGGGGGGGGCGGGGGGGTTGGGGGGGGGCGGGGCGCGCGCGCGCGCGCGCGCGACCCCAACTCTGTGCCTCACCCTCCCACCCCCCCACCCTCCCACCCCTCTCCACAGGTCGGCATCGAGTACAACGCCGGCTTCACCGCCGCCCTGGCCGGCGCCGCCCAGGCGGGCACGCCGTGGGGTGCGTGCATGCAGGGGGGGGGGCTGGCCAACCGGCGGGTCGCGCCCAAAAAGGCGGCGCGCGGCGGCGGGTGAGGAGGGAAGGGGGGAGGAGGCGGCGGGAGAGGGCGCGGCGCCGCGGCGCGCCTCCCCGCCTCCGCCTCTGCGCGGCGGCGGTCGCCTTGTTGCATGTGACGCGCGCATGGGTGCGTGCGGGGCAGGGGGAACGCTGGCCGGGGGTCTCTGGGGGGTTGCCGCGGCCGCCGGCGGAACCGGCGGCCGGGGCGGGGCCGGTGGCAAGGGCGGGGACGGGAAAGACTGCCGCGGCCGGCGCTGCGACGGTCGAGCGTCGCGCGCGCCCGGCTCGCGCGGCGGGGGCGGGGGGGGCGACGATGCAAGATCGGCGCGGGGCGCGGCGGTGGGGCGGTCGGCGGGGGGCGCTGGGGGGGGGGGGGAGCAGCTCGCGGCGCGCGCTCGCGTACCCGACTTTATCTTTTTCTCGAGGAAAACAAAAGTCAGACGGCGGCCATCCCGGCGGCTGTGCAGCGCGCATCGGCGCCGGGATGCAGGGGCGCGGGTGGGGCGGGCGCGCGGGGGCGGGAACAAAGGGGGGCGGGGCAGGAACAAAATGGGGGGGCGGGGCAGGAATACAGTGGCGGACCGGACGGCGGGGCGGACAGCGGGGGCGGAGGGCCGGACAAGGACGAACGGCAGCCCGGCCTCCGGGCTGCCCGGACTGGCGGGCGGTCCGAAACAGTGGCAGCCCGGCGGCGGGCGGAGCGGAGGGGGGTGGGGGGCGGAAGAATCCTGCCGTCGGCGCAAACTCCGTGCGGCGACGGCGGTCTAACTTGGGCGGGGGGATCGGTGTACAGGGCGGTGGCGCGGTGGAGGCGGGGTGGGGAGGGTGGGCGGGGGGTGGGTGGAGCGGCCGCGGCCTGCGGCGTGCGCCGCGGCCGCGGCCGCGGCGGCCCGCAGCGCCGCCGCGAAATGGTGGTGGGCACGGAAGCAGCGCGCGCGGCGAAGCGCGTCACGCCGCCTCGACCCCCTCTGGCCGCGCCGCGCCGGCGCCAGCGCCCGCGCGCGCGCGCGCGCGCGCGGCCCGGCGCGCGGGCCGCGGCGCGGGCGACGCGGGCGTGAGCGAGGCGCCAAAGCGGGCCGCCGCGTCGGCCGCGACGCCGGCGGCCGGGCGCGCGCGCGGCGGCGCGGCCCCGGCGGCGGCGGCGGCCGGAACAAAAGGCTTGGACGTGGGCGTGAGGCGGGGCGACCGGGCCGCGGCGCGCGGCGCGGCCGGCGGCGCGTCGCCGCCCTCGCCGCCGCCACCCACCCTCGCCGCCGCCTCGGCCAGCGCCGCCGCCAGCACGCCCGGCTGCACGCCGCGCGCCGCCCGAATCTCGGCGACGCGGCGCCGGTTGATGGCGGCCGCGACGCGCGGCTGGTGCGGCGAGCGTTCGAGCACGGCGCTCGTCGCGGAGCGCACCGCGACCGCGCGCGGCTTGCCGTCGGCGCCCGTCTCCACCTCAAACTCCACCGCCGCTTCGGGCGTCAGGGAGCGGTAGCCGGGCATGAGGATGGCGGACTGGGGGGGAGAGGGGGGTCGGGCGGCGGAATCAAACGGCGCGCGCGCCCTTGGCCGCGCGTCCGCGGTGGTTGCACCCACCGGCCTCCCGCCCCGCCCCCCGCCCGCCCACCTGGTGCACAAAGACGTCCTGTGGGGGGGGGGCGGGGGGGTGTGCGTGCGGGCCACGTGCGCGGGGCGCGGCGCGCGCGGGGCGCGGCGTGCGCGGGGGGCGGGGGGCCGGCCAAGTGCCGGACGCCGTGACCGCGGCGCCGTGAACCGGCGCTCTGCGCAGCCCTTGCCCCCTTCCCGCCCCGCCGCGCTCCCCGCCGCCCCACCTCGAGGCCGTCGTCTGGAATGATGAAACCGAAGCTGGGGGGGGGGGGGGGGCGCGGGCGGCGGCGTGACGACGCGGAAAGCCCTACCCGGGTGCCGCCCCCGATCCCGCCACGCGCCGGCCCCCAAGCAGGCCGCGCTTCCTCCCGCGCGAGGTGCCGCACCACACTGCGCCCCCAGGGGCGGCAGCGGCGCGCGGCGCCCCCGCCCCACCCCATCCTCACCCGGCGACACAGTTGAACCATTTGCACCGCCCGCGCCTGGCTTGCGGCGCGCCGTCGAGGGGGACCGGCTCTCTCATGGCGGCCGGGGCGGGGCGGTGCGTGGTGGGCGGCTCGGCCGGCGCGGGCTGTGGTAGGGCTGGACACTAGGCGTACGGCGTACGGCGCGCGCCCCGACCCTTTTGATTCGCCGGGGCGCGCCGCCGCCCGGCCGGGGCGGCGCCGCGGCGGGCGCCCGCGGGCGCGCGCGCGCGCCGCGCGCGTGCGGCGAGTCGGGGCCTAGGGGGGGGCGCCGCGCGCGGCGCCCGCCGCGGCGGGCGCCACGGCGCTCGGGAGCGCCGAGGGCCGCGACCCGCCTCGGACCCGTCCTAGAGCGGCCAATGCCACACGGCGACCGCGCCGAGCGGCGCGCGGCGGCGGCCGAGGGCTCGGCGCGCGGGCAAACCGCGGCGCGCGCGGGCGCGCGCCGCCGCGCCGGGCGGCCGCGACCGCGGCCGCCGCGGCCGCCCAGATGTCGCGCCTGCCATGCTGCGGCACCGGCGCAGGCGCCGGCAGGGCGTGGGGCAGGCCGGCTCGTGCGAGAGTGCGGGCCGGTCGCCGACCGCGCGCGCCACCCCCGCGCCACACCGCCGCGCCCGCCGCCGACCGCAGGCAAGCCCAACGTCGCCGAGCGCGCCCCCGCGCGCCCCCGCGGGCGCCGCGCGGGACCGTGCCGCGCGCGCGCCCGCGCGCTGCGGCGCGGCGCCCCGGCCGGGCCGCCATCGGCCGCCTCGCGCCGCCCTCGGCGCGGCGGTCGAAATCCCGCAGCGCGTCGGGGGGGGCGAGAGGCGCTCCGGGCGCCGCGCCGGGGCCGCGGCGGCCGCGGCGGCCCGCGTGATCCCGGCGCGCGGGGCGGGCGGGGCCGTGCCGCCGCCCGGCCCGCGCGCGGCGCCCTGGCGCGCCGCGCGGCCCGCGTCGGGGCGCGGCCCAGGAGCCGCGCCGACCGCGGCCCGCGCCAACGCCCCGCACCCCCTCCCCGCCCCCCCCCCCCAGCCATGGCCAAGTCCAAGAACCACACGGCCCACAACCAGAGCTACAAGGTGCGCGCGTGCTCGAGGGAGGCACGAGGGAGGGGGCGAGGGCGCGTGGAGACGGGCGCCGACGCCCCCCCTTCTCCCCCTCTCTCCCCGCGCAGGCTCACCGCCGCGGCATCAAGAAGGTCAAGTCCGAGGTGCACAAATCGCGCCGCGGCATGGACCCCAAGGTGGGGAGGGGAGAGGGAGGGGAGAGGGAGGAGGCGCGGCCGCGCGCTCGCGCTCGGCTCACCCACCACCACCTCGCCCCCCCTTCTTCCCAGTTCCTGCGCAACCAGCGGTACGCCATTCGCCACTGCCCCAAGCAGGGCGCGGAGAAGAAGTGAAGAAGCGGTGGAGGAGTCTTTTGAGGCGCGGCGGTGGGCGGCGCGACGCGCCCGCCCGCCACCCGCCGTGCAACAGAAACGCCGCGCTGTCGGGATGCAGGCCAGGCGCCGCGCTCTGGGGGGGCTCGGCGCGGCTTGCAGGGCGTGCGCCCCCCCCCCGATCACTCCCCGAATGCGGCCCGCGCGCCGCCTCGCCGCCACCCTCCCCGCCGCCATGGCCCGCCCCCCCCCGCTGGCCACCGTGCCCCTGGCGGCCGACGTGGCGCCCGCGAGTCTGCACGCACGCTACAAACGCTTTCTGGCGGACGTGTCGTTCGGCGGGGGCGCTGCGTTGACCACCGTGCACTGCCCCAACACGGGCCCCATGGTGGGGCTGCTGGACGCGCTGCCCGCGCCCGCGCTGGCCGCGCGCGCGGCGAACGCCGCGACGCGCAAGTACGCCCACACCCTCGTCGCGATCCGCCCCACGCCGTCCGAGCCCTGGGTCGGCGTCCACTCGGCGGCGGCCAACGGCGCGGTGGCGGCGCTGATTGAGCAGGGGGCGTTGGAAGGGTTGCTGCCGAAACGGGCCGAGGGGCGGCCCGTCTCCCGGGAGG
>Ga0315284_10014040_pt1 | contig 11413 bp, 11 predicted proteins | sample YL17G09_16_MG_FD_203696 | JGI IMG/M metagenome (GOLD analysis project Ga0315284, IMG submission 203696) | Sediment microbial communities from Yellowstone Lake, YNP, Wyoming, USA - YL17G09_16 | ecosystem: Environmental > Aquatic > Freshwater > Lake > Sediment | place: USA: Wyoming | collected... | reverse complement strand
CCCGATAGATGCGGCGCTGCTCATATAGACCTTATCACAAGCCAGGGCGATTATTGCACCTGTTGAAAAAGCGTCGCCGCCTTTGCCGCTGCCCACGAAAGCAACCGTACGACAATTGTCTATTTTGGCAATTGCCGAAGCTATACGATTGGCCAGCTCAGCAGGGCCGCCCTGCGTATCAATCTCGATAAGAATAAACAGAGGGCCCTGATTGACCGCTGAGACTATCGCTTTCTCGAAGGCCTCGGCCTCGGCGATGAGGTCGAGCGGGGTCTTAATAGAAAAGACAAAGACCCTGTTTTGCCGCCCGAGATAATTATAGCTGACTTCGTAATCACCAGGGTCAATGAACTTCGGTTTTTGGCCCTCGGTACGGACCTGTATTTGCACACCTTTTTTCACATTGGTAACATAGCCGTCGAAACTCTCGCCGCTTTGCCGATGTGTAAAGGTATCGCCGAGGCAGTTGTAACAAAGGACCAATACGGTAAGAACTACAGCAAAATACTTGGCCATTGTCTTATCCCTCCCTTATTTGTCGTTTTGATAATCACTATACCAGCTTGCGGCGAAAAGTTCAAAAAAAAAGCCGGCATTTATCTGCTCAGATGGCCAAAAAAGCTGCGGTATTCCAAATCGCCGATTATTCTGATATAACTGATTGTCTGAAGATTGTAGTCTGAGTAACAGATTCGGAAAGAAGTTATGGCGTTGCCAACCGTTGCGATAATAGGCCGGCCTAACGTGGGCAAAAGCAGCCTCTTCAATGCCCTGGCTGGCGAGAGAATAAGCATAGTCGAGCCGACAGCAGGTGTTACAAGAGACCGCATCAGCACCATTATCGGCAGAGATGGCCGGTACTTCGAGCTTGTGGATACCGGCGGCTATGGCCTGGTCGATTCCGACCGGTTTGCCGGCCATATCGAGCGGCAAATCCGAATGGCCATCGAATCGGCAAATCTTGTGCTGTTCGTGGTCGATATCCGCGACGGCATTATGCCGTTAGATGAAAAGATAGCCCGGCTGCTGCGCAAAGAAAACCTCAAAACAATCGGCGTTGCCAACAAGGCCGATACCGCCAGGATGTTCCCGGCCGCCGGTGAATTCAGCAGGCTCGGCTTTGGTGAATTTCTCTGTGTATCTGCGACGAATAATCTCAACAAAGCCGTCCTGCTGGACAGAATCTTCGACCAGCTCGGAACACTCGAATCGAGCAGGCCCGAAGAGCCGGTTATTAAGATAGCGATAGTCGGTAAGCGAAACACCGGCAAGAGCACACTCGTAAACGCCATGGCGGGCTCCGAGAGGGTTATCGTCAGCGAAATACCGGGGACCACCAGGGATTCCGTGGATGTACGGTTCGAAAAAGACGGCAAAACTATTGTCGTCATCGACACCGCAGGGATAAGAAAAAAGAGCAAAATGACAGACAGCATCGATTTTTACAGCTACGTCCGTGCTACCGGCTCTATTCGCAGGGCCGATGTCGTATTGTTTTTGATAGATGCCACTGCAGAGGTTTCACAGGTCGATAAAAAGTTGGCCAGGTTCATCGCCGATGAATACAAAAGCTGTATAATCGTGGTCAATAAATGGGACCTGGCAAAAAACGTCGCCACAACAGACCAATATGAGGATTATCTTACAAAAATGCTGCCGGGCCTCAGATCTGTGCCGATAGCCTTCACCACCGCAACCGAATCGAAGAACGTCCAGTCCGTCTTAGACCTGGCTACACAGATGTTCAAGCAGACCACCACCCGGATACCAACGGCCAAGCTGAACAAGGCGTTTGAAATCATCAAGGCCGAGCGACCCGGAACAACCAAACGCAGAACCGCCGGCCGACCAAAAATCTACTACGCTACGCAAATCGCTGTAAATCCGATTACTATACTTATGTTCGTAAACAAGCCGGCGCTTTTCGAAGAAAATTATATGCGCTTTATAAGGGGAAGGTTACAATCCCTGCTGCCGATAGCAGAGGTGCCGATAAAACTGCTGGTTCGGCCGCACCGAAAAAGCGGATAGGAAAGGCATCTAAATCCTAATATCTAAATCCTAAACAATATCGAATTACCGAAATTCAAATGTTCCAAACTAATCATCGCTGTTACTTTGCTCGTTGTTTCGGTCATTAGGGCTTTGAATTTCAGATTTGTTTAGGATTTAGGATTTAGTGCTTAGGATTTTGAAAACGAGCTGAAATCCTTATCAAGTAGCGTAGTAGTACTAATCTCCTGCCGCAGATTCGGCGGCAGATAGAGTCGTTAACTTAAACTGGGCGACAACAGGCGGCTGATTGAGCGTAATCTCATCCCTTCGAACATATTCGGCAGGAAAGTTGTAAACAAGCTCTCTTCGAGTCTCTTCGGGCTTGATGGTCTTGTCGCTATCGTCGATTTCCAATACCACCTGGTAACGCGTCTTCTCATAGGCCAGCTTTGCTTCCACAGTTGCCCTGATTGCAACCGGCCCCATTACTGCACCGAGATTCGTTACCTCCACCTTATACTTGCCCTGCAGGTTCGCGCTTAAGGTGATGCCGAGTCTCGATGTCACAAGGTAATCGCTCAGCAGGTTTTCTTCCGGCGGTGTTGAAATCTTCACCGGTTTGGGGGCCTGCCGTATTTGGTTTGGAGCCAGCTCAATATAAGGCGTTTTTGAGATAGGGGTTACCCTCGCCTGGGTAATTTCCCTTCGTGTCAACAGGACCTTCGCTGCGAGTTTCTCACCATCCCAGTCCCTGGGCACGAACATATTTACCTTTGCCGGTTCAATAACTGCGTCTTTGACCGGATTATAGTTTTCGTCCACACACTTTACATCCAGCGGTTTTTCAACAAGCTCGACGACATTGACGGTAAGTTGGTTCGGGTCACAGGATTTGATTGTAAGGCCGAGTTGTTTTATCTGGTCGTTTTGCTTCAGGAAAGCTGCCAAATTCAAGGTATGCTGCCCGGCACCGGTCATTGTTTCCTGCTGCTCGGGGTCCAGAAAGAACTCTCGGCTTAATGAGCCGTCATTGAACTTGCGCCTTACATCGGCAATTTTCGATGCCGGGCCCTTGAAGACTATCTTGTTGATGGCAACGGATGGTTTCTCATCGCAGCTTACCCAAAGACCGGGATTGGCGGACCCGGCTATACTTATTGTAGCTCCGGAAACAGAAAGCTCTTCATCAAGAGCCAGGTCTGCCCAGACCCATATCAGGACAGTTACGAATATTACAACTGTTATTTTGCCGTAATTGACCTTTTTTAACATTATTTTCACTCGTGCCGGCCGCCACTTTTTGCAGGAAACTTCCAGAAACGCTCGGCAATAGGTGCCATAACTCCCATCATACAGGTCAGGTGTTTTCTCATCTGGGACTCGGTGACGTTTCGAGTCAGCCTTCCATTGTGGGCAACTGAAATAATTCCCGTTTCCTCACTCACAACCAAACATATGGCATCTGACCCTGCCGTTATACCCATTGCAGCACGGTGGCGTGAACCGAGTTCGACACCTTCGAAACTGCCGGCCTCGGCAAGAGGTAATTGCACTCTGGCGGCAACTATTCTGTCCTCTCTTATTATAACGGCCATATCGTGAAGAGGGGTACCGGGCCTGAAAATGGTCCTGAGCAGCTCGGATGTAATCCTGGCGTCGATTCTGACGCCGGTTTCTATAAATTCTCCCAGTGCTACCCGTTTTTCAATAACGATAATAGCGCCGATACGCGCTGCTGCCAGTTGGGTCGCAGCGGTAATTATCTCTTCTGTAGTTCTTGCCAATCGCTGTGAGGAGCCTGCCGAAAAGCTCGGCTGTCCTATGCGCATAAGTACTCTTCGAATCTCCGGCTGAAATGCTGCGACGGCAATAATCAAAACAGCAATCAGGAAACCTCTGTAAAGATACTGAAGACGCTCGAAGCCAAAATGGTCGGCAACCAAATCCAAAGTAAGGACACCGGCAAAAAGGATGAAAATGACCCCCCTGAATAATCTCTCCCCGCGAGTGCCTTCGAGGAAGTCCACGACCCAGTAAACGACAAGTCCTATCAGAACCAGCTCAATGGCAACGACCCACCAATCGTACCTGCCGAGACGGCTGAAGTAGTCGATGACCGTTTCCACAAACTAAATCCCTTTGTCATAAAACGGTGAAATGTAAACACCAGGCCGGCACATCAGGGCAATCTTTTATCGGAGAGGTTGGTTGGCTGGTCGGTGAGCATAACCCTGTCTATGTCTTCCATCATCTGCTGGTTATCGATACGAAGCTTGCGCAGATGCCTTCTGTGTCCCTCAGCGGTGGTTTCACCCGGCTGTGCACAACCGGCAAACCAGAAAACCAGGGCACCCAAGAAAACGGCTAAAATCACTTTACAGACAGAAACAGAAGTGTTTTTCATCTTACTTCCCTTTTTGAAACTCAACAAACCAGCCATATTTGCATTTATCAGCCGATGTTCTTCTATATCGACCAATTGATGCTTTCGCCATCAGGTACCTTCAAGTACAGGATTATTATACCAGATGCCGGCAGCTCTGTCAACGCAAAAAACCCCGGATTTTGCCTCAAAACTGGAAGTTACAAGTACGGAATGGCAGCTGCTGCGAACATTTCTGAAAGAATACCGCAGCGGCTTTTAATTTTTTAATGTTCATCGGCAGCGTTCTTTAATCTGTCCTTTTCGGTCAGGCAGCGGTCCAGTCTGCTGCGGGCATCCTCATAGTCCGGATTTATTTTGAGCAGTGCCCTGTAGTATTTGATAGCTTCATCGAGCTTGCCGTATCGGGCAAACAGGTTGGCCAGCGAATAGTATGCCGAAGAATAATTCGGATTAATTCGAAGGGCATTTTGCCAGCTTGCAACGGCGCCATTGATATCACCTTTGTGTTCCAGTGCCACACCGAGATTGTAATGTACAATATCCTGGTCGGGACGGATTTTCAGTGCCCGGTAGTAGTTGCCGATAGCCTCGTCGACTTTGCCCTGCTTGTGCATCGCCATACCCAAAGCTCCCAATGCGATATAGTTGTTTTCGGTAACTTCCGTCGCGTGGGCAAATAGTGTTTCGTTATTTTGCCAGTGCCTCAGCTGTTGAAATGTGCACAGCGATAAAGCTGAAAGAATAGTGACAGCGATTATTGCCAGAGTAACCCTGCCATATCTGCGTTTACCAAGGAATTCTGCCATAAACCAGGCAATGATGATAAACAGCCCTATGAGGGGAATATAAGTGTAGCGGTCTGCCCTGAGCTGCTTTCCTACTTGTACTAAACCGATAACCGGTACAAGAGTGCCGAGATACCACAGCCAGCCAACTGTCAGATAACCTCTTCGTTTGGCTTCCTGAATCACTCGGATGGTTATACATACCAGAAAAGCGCCTGCCCCGATTGCCTTCAGCACAGGCGCTACAATCGGGACAGGAAAAGGGTAGAGCACCGCAAGGCGCACCGGCCAGAACATCTTGACAATGTAATCAACATAAGAAACCAGGGCATTACAGATGCGTACTTGCAGAGACAAGCCTCCAAGAGGCGAGACCGACGCCCCTTTTTGCTGGACGAGAAAAGTAGCGATGCATATGACTGCCGAAAGTGCGAAAAAGGGAACTTTCTCCCAGACCATGCGAGGTAAAGTTTTCCATCGGAAACGGCCGAAAGGCCAGAAGTCCAGCAAAAGCAATACGAATGGTAAAGTCACAAGCATAGGCTTTGCCATAAGGCCCATCGCAAAGATCAGCAGCGTTGCCACATATCGTCCTGTGGCAGGGTGTTTAACGTAGCGACTATAAGAGGCGATTGCTAATATCCAGAACAACATGCTGAGCAGATTCTTGCGCTCCGCTATCCACGCCACAGATTCTACATTTAGCGGGTGGAGTGCAAATACAGCGGCAACAAATCCACTTTGCCAGATTAGGCCTGTCATATTTTTCAGGACCCAGAACAGCAGCAAGGTATTTGCCATGTGAAACAACAGACTGGAAAGATGATGCCAGCCAGGGTTCAATCCGAATAATTGACAGTCCACCATGTGGCTAAGCCAGGTCAGCGGGTGCCAGTAACTTATACCGACATTCGGCGTGGCAAAGGCCCAGATAAGCGATTTGGCGTTTATACCAGCCCTGACATTTGGGTTTTCGGTAACATAGACCTGGTCGTCATAATCGAGAAAATCAAAACCTGTAACCTGCCAGTAAACTGTTAGTGTAGCTGCTGCCAAAATTACGTAAATCAACAGCACGTACCGTCTGTTAGATGTCTTATCCGTATTTTCGGTATTTTGCCTCATTTGCTATCCTTCGCAAGGCCGCAACCCTTTAGATGAATCTGAATCACCGTAATATCAGCCGGTGTGACACCGCTTATTCGAGCTGCCTGGGCAAGGGTCTGGGGCCTGAAGGCGGTCAGTTTTTCTTTGGCCTCGGCACGAAGATGGACAATCCGGTTATAATCCAGCCCCAGCGGGATATTTTTTTTCTCCAGCGTCTTCAAACCGGCTGCCAGCCGGTCCTGTTTGGCTAAGTAGCCCTCGTATTTGGCATCGATAATAACCGCCTGCAGAACATCGTTGTCGAAGCCGGTCTCTTTTACATAAGGGTTTTCGGCTAATTGCTCGGCTGCAGTATTATTCGGCTGGCGCAGCTGCTCCCACAGGCTCAGTTGCCCGCAGCGATTATTTTGCAGATAGCTTTTAAGCTCGGCGATACGTTGGAGCTTATTACCGAACTTCTGCCATCGTTTTTGGTCGACAAGGCCGGCCGACCTGCCGATTGGGGTTAATCGCCTGTCCGCATTATCGGCCCTTAAGCTGAGCCGATACTCGGCTCGCGAGGTAAACATTCGATAAGGCTCGTCAATCCCTTTTGTTAACAAATCATCTATCAGTACGCCGATATATGCCTGGTCCCTTCCGAGGACAATCGGCTCAGCGGACTGCAATTTTCTGGCGGCATTTATACCAGCCATAATACCCTGACCTGCCGCTTCCTCATAACCGCTTGTTCCGTTAATCTGGCCGGCCAGAAACAATCCCGATATTTTCTTTGTTTCCAGACTGTTTTTGAGCTGAATAGGCGGGCAATAATCATACTCCACGGCGTAGGCATATCGGATAATTCGGGCGTTCTCGGTGCCTGGCAGCAGTTTAAGCATCTGCTGCTGAACATCTTTCGGCATTGAGGTAAAAATACCATTGCAGTAAATGGTCTTTATATCTTCTTCTTCCGGCTCTAAAAAAACCCGGTGCTGTTTCTTATCCGCGAACCTGACGACCTTACCTTCGATGCTTGGGCAATATCGCGGGTCGGTTCCGGTTATCTGGCCCGAAGACAGGGGGGCCCTGCCGAGATTGTCGCGAAGCAGCTTGTGGATTTTTTCGTTGGTATATGTAATCCAGCATGGGATTTGTGGTCGCTCGATTTCAGCGTTCATAAACGAGAACGGCACCGGCGGTTCGTCGCCGGGCTGAACTTGTAATTTGTCTAAATCGCAGGTTTGTGCATCAAGCCGCGGTGTCGTATCGGTGGCCATTCGCCCAAACTCCAGCCCGATTTGCCTCAAACTATCCGAAAGTTCCGTGCTGGCAGGCTCACCGATTCGTCCGCCGGGCCAGCTGTTGTTTCCGATGAAGAGTTTGCCGCCGAGAAATGTTCCGGTTGTCACAACCACGCACCTGGCAGAGTACACCGCCCCGTTTTTGCAGCGCACCGCCCGGACCTTATCATCCTCTGTAATAATGTCAGTAGCGATTGATTCGACAATAGTTAGATTGTCGGTGTGTTCAAGTGCCTGCTGCATCCAGCCGGCGTATTTGTGTCTGTCGGCCTGGGCGCGAGGTGATTGTACGGCAGGGCCCTTTGAGCGGTTCAGTATCCTGAACTGGATTCCCGTGGCATCCGTCGCCAGGCCCATCAGCCCGCCGAGTGCATCAATCTCGCGGACAATCTGGCCTTTTGCCAGGCCCCCGACAGCCGGATTGCAGCTCATCTGGGCTATCGTATTTTTGCTTATTGTCAAAAGGCAGGTTTTGGCCCCGATTTTTGCAGCAGTGTAGGCGGCCTCGACGCCGGCGTGACCTGCACCTATAACAATGCAATCAAAATCATTCGCTCTCATGGGACTTTGCCAGCGCAACTGCCGAGGCGATTGCGAAATTCCCCGTGTGCGTAATGCTTACGCTTATCTGTTTGATACCGAGCTTGTCAGCGATTTCCCTGACCTGGCCGCTGAGATTGACCTTAGGCTGGCCGGCCGGGTTGTTCACCACCTCGACATCGGTCCAGGCGATTTTGCCCTGCCATCCGGTTCCCATCAGTTTAAGAACAGCTTCCTTGGCTGCGAACCGGCCGGCTAATTTCTCCATCTGGTTTTTATTGGCCCGGGCATAAGCCTGCTCGGCGTCGGTAAAGACCTTGTCGAGAAAACGGCTGCCGTGCCGCTTTACCATTTGTTCTATGCGCGGGAAATCCACAAGGTCTATGCCATGCGCTATAACTTCCATTCGTCAATCCTCTAAGGACTCAAGACAGAGGACTGCGGGTTTGTGGTCTTTCACGGGTTGCTCCTTCGGTAAGTCTCTTCGATGCAAAAATCTATAAATGCGTCCATATTGCCGACTGCTGCCTGCTCGATGAGTCTGTCGCTGAGTTTATTAAGAGCTTCTCTGCGTTGTTCGAAAATCATTTTGGCTTCCACCTGGTTTTGTACCTTTTCAAACGGCTCGGTGCCTGCGGCCTGTTTGTCTTCGAGTTTCATTATGAAAATATGGTCGCCGGCATCGATTGGCCCGGCAATTTCTCCGGGCTTTATCTTTTCCGCTTCGGCTGCCAGAATATCATACGGTTCAGCCAGTGCCTTCGGCTCCACTGCATCCCACAGGCCGCCGGACGATGCCCTGTAGCCGTGCGAATACTTCTTTGCCACCTCGCCGAAGTCCTCCCCGGCGATGAGCCGTTCAATCAGATGCTTTGCCAGTTCTTCGGCCTGGCGGTGAGCGGTTTTGTTCGGGTCGGACAGTTCGAGCTTTGCCGGTTCAATATCTATCAGCCGAAACGTTAATATCGCCGGTATGGCGAAAGAGTCGTGTTTAATCTGGTTATAGTAGTCTACCATTTCGCTGTATGTTACAGGTTTTTGCTGCGGCAGTTTCTGGTGGATGTAAGACTGGCTGAGAATCATCTTCTTCTGATATTCCTCAAAGTCAGCCCAGTTCATCCCCATACGTTTTAATTCATCTTCGGCCCTGGCATAATTGCCGTTGAAGCTGACGAGGAATTTTCTCACTTCTCGCTGCACCGCTTTTCCCAGTGCCTCATCGATATCACCTGCGTCCTTTTTTGCCTCCTGATAGAGCAGGATGTTTGTTATTTTGTCCACTACGACCTGCCGCAGCTGCTCGCGGGTTTTTTCTTTGAACTGCTCGAGGCTGGTCCTCTGTGCTGTCTGCCCAAAGTGGTTCATCAGGGGATTTATTATCTCGTCGCTGGTTACCGTCTCACCGGCCACCGCCAGAACCATCCCGCCCGAACACCCCGGCAGGCCGGTTCTCTGCGCCAATGGCATTTCGGCAAGCTGTTCTTTCGTGAACCTCGGTTTATTGCTCGTACAGCCGGCCGTCAGCAGCAGTACCGAAACAAAGCTAAGAGCGTATTTACGCATCTGTCAGGCCTCCCATATACCGACTCTTTATTGAAAATGGGATTTTACGTTAAAGCTCCGGCAAAATCCACAAAAACGTTTCGGGCAAGGTTGTTTATTGCGAAAATTATACTCAAATTCAGGCATACCGCCTATACGGCCCGGATTTGAATGTTTGGGAAAAGCTGTTTGGGTGAGGAATAAATACTTGATTTGTGCTTGAGTTCGGCCGACAATAGAAGATAATGTGATTTGGCAAATTTGAATGCAGAGATAAAGCTATGCCCGAAAAAACAAAATCAACAAAGAAATCGGAAAGTATTAAACAGGAAATTGAATTCCACTATCTCAAAATGGCCAATTACAGGAGCTATCATGCTGATGGTGTATTTGGTGGCATAACCCCTCAAGGCAATATCTATATGGAATTGTTCTTGGAAAGAGCTCCGACTCCTAAAAGTATCATTCACGAAATCAATGAAGACGGCTCATTGGGCAGAGAACTATCACGGCAGGGCAAGGCAGGCCTCATCAGAGAAATTGAGGCCGGTGTCGTTTTGGATTTGGCAACCGCCGAGGTGGTGGTAAATTGGCTAACCGATAAGATAGGGATGCTAAAATCACAAAGTTCAGTTGGAAAAGACAAATGATATGCTATAACTATCCTGTATTAACGCCGGATGCTTCAAGGAGTGCCGGATTCCCGCGATACCCCATCAAGCCGGACGTTTCATTGCTGACAAAACCTTTCACAGCTGCTTCTTCGCTTGTTAACATGAGATTTGTGAAACATGTATTGCGTAAAAGGACCTGCCCTCGCGACAATTTAACATTGTTTACTATGCAGCACTCGCAACAGGCTTTTTCTGAAATGTGGAATGCCCCTGAAGAGGACATCTGGGACAGTCTATAATGCATCTTCTACAGCGAGATATAGTTTTGGTGCCTTTCCCCTTCACTGACTTATCTGGTATAAAACGACGGCCTGTCTTAGTCGTCTCGAATAACACGATTAACAAAAGCAAAACCGACAACGATTTTATTGCTGTCGCAGTAACCTCTAAAATACGACGCGGTCCTTATAGTGTTCAAGTTAGTAATGGCGATTGGGAAAACGGTTTTCTGCCTGCGAATTCAGAGATACGATGCGACAAAATTGCTACGCTTGAGAAAAGTATCGTCCTCAAAAAGCTTTGCGTGCTCAACAATAAAGCATTTTCGGCTGTGAAGTCTGAACTGGCGGACGTTTTCAAATAAAATCAAAATTTATACGTTTTTGTTTGTATCACTTTATAAAATCTTGCCAAACATTTTTCGCAGGACATTTATAAGCGTTTTCGGCTCGAAGTAATTTTCCGCCAGACGCAAATATACCGTCTGCGGGTCGGTAATCCTTACCTTGCCGGATACCTTTGCAAATAAAGCATCCGTCTTGCCGGCAGTGTTTTTTGCGAACGAAAAAATCAAATCCTGTCCCGAGGCAACAACAGCCTTGACGCCTCGTTTGCCTGCTGCGATTCGCAGCTCCGCCAGCTCCAGCAGCAGCTTCACTTCATCGGGTATCGGCCCGTAAACATCAGCTAATTCATCGGCCAGCTGCTTCGAATCCTCTTTTGTTCTTACGGATGCAATCTTGCGGTAAGCTTCCATCCGGCTCCTGTCAAGAGGTATATAATTTTTCGGTATGTACGCAGCAAAACCCATGTCCAGATTTACCATCGGCACCGCCTCTGCCGGTTCGTTCTTTAATTTGCGAACGGCATCTGCTAACAGGT
>Ga0315284_10014039_pt1 | contig 11413 bp, 9 predicted proteins | sample YL17G09_16_MG_FD_203696 | JGI IMG/M metagenome (GOLD analysis project Ga0315284, IMG submission 203696) | Sediment microbial communities from Yellowstone Lake, YNP, Wyoming, USA - YL17G09_16 | ecosystem: Environmental > Aquatic > Freshwater > Lake > Sediment | place: USA: Wyoming | collected... | reverse complement strand
CCCACTGCCGTACTGGCAATCCTGGACCGCCTCTGGCAGGCCGCGGACGATGCGCCAGGGTGCGATGCGTGGCTCGCCGGCGTCATCGGTCGGGTGATCACCAGCCTGGACCTGGGCCGGAACGGGTTTGCAGCCAACGCCATCGTCGTGCATGCGGCGGCCTACCCCCTGGTGCGCAATCGGGCCGGGCAACTGGCCGGCTTTGCCGACAGTGGAGAGCATGTGAACCAGATTCCCGGCTCGCGGGCCTCTCAGGCCGGGGACTCCAGAATCATCCTCGTCCCCGGCAGCGACCTCGAGAGCATCCGCCTGCGGGGGATTGGCTACGGCACCGCCTCGCTAGAGATCGCACTGGCGCGAGCGGATGGCAGCGCCGTGATGCTGGCCTATCGCGACCTACCGCTGACGCCGCAGACCATCGCCATGCTGAATTTGGACACGCCAGGCGACGGCTGGATCCTGGAACTGGACCTCGACGGGGACGGCGTCGTGGATGAGACCCGGCTGCCTGACACGCTCGAAACATGGCAGCCCCATTGGATTTACTTGCCCGTGGTCTCGGGTGACATTCCGTGAGCGGGATCAAGAAACCGGGTTTCTGGCAGAAACCCGGTTTCTCACTTCGTCAGTATGCAAATAGCACGTCGCGGAACTCGCGTTCAACGTCCGCCAGTTCCTGAAGCGCGTCGGCGAGGGCAGCCCAATGCTTGCGTACGGCCAGCGTGTGGCACCGGCCGAACAGCATGGCCTGCCTGCGCTCCGGGCGACCCCATCTGGATCGAAGACCCGTGCTATCCGGGCGCGTACGGGGCGCTGCTGGGGGCGGGGGCGTCGGTCGTCCCGGTGCCGGTAGATGGTGAAGGGCTCGACGTTGCCGCAGGTGCGGCGCGCTGCGCTGAAGCGCGCCTGGCGTTCGTCACCCCTTCCCACCAATTCCCGCTGGGCGTCACGATGAGCCTCAGACGGCGGCTGGAACTGCTGGCCTGGGCGGGTCGCGTGGGCAGTTGGATCGTCGAGGACGACTATGACAGCGAATACCGGTACACCGGCCGCCCGCTGGCGGCCCTGCAGGGGCTCGATCGGGAAAACCACGTGATCTACCTGGGCACGTTCAGCAAGGTCATGTTTCCGGCGTTGCGGCTGGCCTACCTGGTAGTACCCCCCGATCTGGTGGATGCGTTTCGCGCCGCCCGGTTGTTCGCGGCCCAGCACCCGCCGCTGCTTGAGCAAGCAGCGCTGGCGGAGTTCATCGCGGGCGGGCACTTTGCCCGGCACGTCCGGCGCATGCGGGCGCTTTACGCCGGGCGGCAGGCCGCACTCGTCGCCGCGGCCCGCCGCCAACTGGCGGGGCTGCTGGACGTGCCGCCAGCCGAGGCCGGCATGCACCTGCTGGGCTGGCTGCCGGACGGTGTGGACGACTGCGTCGCGTCGCAGCGGGCGGCAGCGCAAGGAGTGGATGCATTTCCACTGTCCACCTATTGCCTGGAAACCAGCCGCCGCGGCGCGCTGTTGCTTGGCTACGCGGCAGTCAATGAGCAGGAAATTGAAGAGGGCGTCTCCCGCCTGGCCCGCGCGCTAGAAAGAAGGTAAGAAACCGGGTTTCTGATCAGTAGTTCCGCAATACCAGCGGCAGGTAGACGCTTTGATCCAGCGCTGCCGCCCCGCCGCTCCAGAAGCCGCCCCTCAGCGTATAGTTGCCACCCGTCAGCAGGCCCGCGTCGGGCTGGCCGATCGTCCCGGCCAATGCGTATGGACCGCTGGTGCTCGTGCCCCCACCCCCGTCCACGGTGGACCAGGAGAGCGTGTAGGGCCCTCCGCTCTGCGCCTGAGCACTGGAAGCGAGCGCCAGCAACGCGAGCGCCACCAGGACTATGATTCGGCTCGTCACCGTGAAATGCTTCATCTCTCACCTTCCTCCGCACCCTACAGCCCGATGGTGACGGTACCCACCGGTGCCGTCAGCGTCAGCGCCTTGGTGATAGTGATCGCCCCGTCGTATGAGCCCTTGACGATGCTGATCGTTTCGCCGCTGGCGGCAAAATAGACGGCCAGCTCCACCGTCCACCAGGGCCTCAGCACGTTCCCATTCCCCGTCGGCGCCGGGTGGTCGTTGTCCACGTACGACACGCTGCCCCCAGGAAAGGAGTGCAGCGTGCTGGCCAGGTCGTCGTGTTCGAAACTGGTACCAAGATTGGCCCCGCCTGGGCTGGCGCAGCCGCCGTTGGTGTGGATGCCGACAGACGCGCGGGTCGCCGTGTCTATGACCGGGCTGCCCGAGTTGCCGCTCTCCGTATCCACGGTGTACGAGACCCAGGTGCTCGCTGCGCCGAGGTAGGCCCCCGAGTGCGTCTGGAGGATGCGGTTTCTTTCGAGAGGGGTGTCGTCAATGCCATAGCCGGTCACGCGCACGGTGGCCGGGCTGACGTCACCTGGCAGCGCGACGCGGTAGAACGCCCCCTGCGCATAGGCGGGGAGCAGGTCGGTGTTGCTGTTGGGGAGTACGCTAAAGACACCCCAGTCATCTCCCAGGCCGTTGTTGTGGAAGCCGACCCGCCGGCCAATCGGGTACTGATCGTCGGCATCCGAAAACACCACGTCCCCAGAAACGGTGGAGGTCGGCACGTTGAACTCGATCATGTCGGGCGCACCATATCCTGCAAAGTCAGCGCAGTGGCCGGCCGTGAGAATGGCGCCGTTGGAAGCGATCCAGCCGGTGCAGCGGCCGATCTGGCTGGGACCTTGGTCGAAAATGAAGCGGCCAATCGCGCCGTCGGTCGTCGGTTGCCGGTTGTCCTCCCCACACAGATCCCCCGGCGACAGGAGCGCGGCAGGGGCAACTATGGCCGGCTCGCCCACAGAAATCTCCGCTATGCGAAAGAAGACACCCCGCTCCCCTGGGGCCACGTACAGCGCGACCTCCACCGCGTCGCCGTTGAAAAAGGCGCTCGAACCCCGCCACTCCTGCATGCTCGTCCCGTCCAACCGTTGCTGGCTACCGTCCGCCAGCGAGGTCACGGTGATGGCACTGAGTCTGCCCAGATTATAGTCGCTCCAGTGTACCCGCAGCCACGCGGCCCCGGGCACGCGGATGGTATGTGCGAACACCCGCGTGACCTGGGCAGCCGTGCCGTCGTGGAGGCCGGAGTCCAGCGGGTACGGCTCCCTGTGATACGGGCTGGCCCCTTGCTGCTCCGGTGAGCAGAGATGAGAGGGGGCCGTCGCCGCCCGCGAATGAGATGCGCCGGCCAGGACCAGCAGGCCGCAGGCCAGGGCCAGCGCACCCGCGATAGCCAGTGTCAGTTTTCCCAATCGTCGCATGGCGCTACCTCCTCGCTCACTGCAAGGTCACCAGGACCAGGACCAGGCCACGACCTTCGTCCAACGGGGTCATGGCCTTGCCGACGATGGCACCCTGGGCCCTGGCATAGTCGGTCACCTTCATCGCGTGGCCAGGGGTGTCCGAGGTGGTCAGCAGGTCGCCGGGCTGGAGCGGGCCGTAGGAAGCGTCGGCCCAGCAATAGACGCGCCCGGACAGGGCCACGGGGAAGGCCCCCTCGGCGGGGGTGCCTTCCTGCTGCATAGTAAGTCCAGGGTTGATCCCGTTGGCCCCGCTGACGCAGCCGGCCACGGTGCGATCGTAGGCCCTGCTGGCGATCTGCAGTTGGCCGGGGTGCTGCGGGTCAATCGCCACCACCATACCCGGCTCGACGGTCGCGGCGCCGGCGATCTCGAAAGGCTCCGCCAGGTCGCTCCCGCCGGTGATCTGCAAGACCCTGGTCCGCGCGGTGCCGTTGACGTCCAGCCTCTGCTGCGGGCTGGCCGTCCCGATGCCGACGTTGCCCGCGTTGTCCACGACGATGTGGTTCTCGATAGTCGGCGTGGCGTTCGTCTTCCCGCTCGGGTCGTAGCCGCCCGTCACGGCCTGCTCGAGAAATCCGTTGTTCCCGTCGAGCCGATAACTGCGGACGACCAGGCCGGGGAAGGACTGGGCCACGACCTCGACGACGACGTCGTAGGCGCTGCCGTTGTCGTAGACCCTCAGGGTGTACATGGAGGTGGCCCCGAACAGCCGGGTCCGGGTGACTTTTAGTCCACCCCGCGACGAGATAGAGTAAAAGTCCTGGCCCAGGGTCGTATTGTACCAACTGCCCCCCCACACCGTGACCAGCAGTTTCTCGTACACGCTGCTGCTGTTGTAGGGCAGGGAACCCACGTAGAAGCGGTTGGTGTAGGAGGACCCACCGGCTCCGACCCCGCCGCCGTACAGGCCCCGCACCCGCGCGCCCGGCCTCAGGTTGAGCGCATACGGGGCGGCTGTGAGCGACTGGCGCGGGGTGAGCAGAGTATAGCCGCCCGTGCTGCTGCCGGGCCGTACGCTAATGTCCAGGTAGCGCGCGTCGCCGTTGAAGGCGCTGCCGAAATCCAGGCTGACCGTGAAGATGCCGTCAGCCACGTCCACGTCCCCCTTGGTCACCGTGCTGCCGACCTGCGTTCCGTCGCTGTCGTAAAGCCCGAAGAGGAAATCGTACTTGCCGCTGGCGGGGCTGCCGCCGTCGGTCAAACGCCCCTGGTAGGTGAAGGCGGTGCCAACCAGCGCCGCCGCAGCAGCACCCACGCTGCCCTGGGCCGCCAGGGTTCCCTGCGGATCGGGCTCCTGTGCCAGGCCGGGCCTCAGGCTGCCTGGCACGGCGAGCGCCAGCAGAACACACAGAATGCTCAAGATCCATTTTGCTCTCATGTCATTTGCCTCTCGATGTCAGGTTTTAAGAAGACACGCAGTATAACGTAGTTTGGCGGTGCGGCAAGCACAGGGCGCGCCGGCCTGGCGTGACCGCACCGGCCTGAAAGCGCCGGTGCTGGGGAGGCTCGCAGCCCAGCGCTGCCTGTTTACGGCAGCGCGGTCCTCAGTTCGGAGTAGGCGGTTTTGTGTTTCAAGGGAGAATATGTTATACTGAAACACAGCAAGAGCATCGCCGGGCTAGAACATGCCGGTTCCTTGAAGCACCTTTGTGAAACGAGAGATAGACGAGCACAAGTGACCTGAATAGTGGAAGAGAGAACAACATGAGCAAGAAGCGACACCGGCGACATCGCTCGCACAAGAGGTTGACGGCCCCTGCCGGCCCGGCGCGCGGCCCCCAGTTGGTGACGCACGAGGGCGACCCGCTCCTCTTTGCCAGCGCCCGATACCGGCATACGAGCCTGGAAGAGATCCGCCAGACGCTGAAAGAAACCGACGATTTCGGCCTGGACGATGACCTGGAACCGGGCCCCGACGGCTCCATCACCTTTCCGTGGCTGGAGACACCCTCACCCCAGCCCTCTCCCTGGGAGGGAGAGGGGGCACCCATGGGTACCCCCAGCGCCCCCGCACCTCTCGGCCAGCGAGCCCTGGCCGCGCTGACATTGACGCCCACTGCGCTCACCGTGGAAGCCATGTCCCGGCAGCGCCTGGTCGCCTGCCAGCGGCGGCTGGAGAGCCTGCTAGGAGACCTCATCCACTTCGCGGGGAGCGAGACCAAGACCCCGGCCCAGGTGCTCGGCGAAAGCGAGCCACAGGCCGAGCCGCCAGCGCCGCTCATCCTGCCACCGGAAGCGATTGCCGAACTGGAGGAGCGCATGCTGCGCGAGTGGATTGACGACTCGATCCCAGCCCTGGGCGGATTGACGCCCCGGGAGGCGGTCAAGACGCTGGAAGGCCGGCAGCGCGTGCTGGACCTGATTGACTATATCACCCGCCAGCAACGGCGGGTGGGGAAAGCGCCGGGCATGTTCTCGCCCGACTACCGCAAGGTCAAGAGGATGCTGGGATTAGAGTGAGCGATGGAGCGCGAACCGGGGCAGGGCAAGCCTGGGTCTCAAGCGGGCCACTTCTTCCTCGACCGTCATATCCAGCGCAGTGACCCGGCCCGCCCAGGCGGCGGCACGTTCGTTGACACGCACGGCATCGTAAAGGTCGCTGCCAGCAGCAAACGACAGCATCTCGCGCCAGAGGGCCAGCGACTCACGGTTCAGATGGGTTACGACGTCCCTCAGCGTGCGAGCCTCGTGCGCGGCGAGCCGCTGCGGGCCAAACCGGCGCAGGAGCAAAACGTCGTACCACGCCTGTACGATCCGAGCGTGGAGACCCCCGTCCGCATTCCGCGACCCGAAGACGACGCGCGCCAGCCGGCGCAAGAGTTCGGCCGCAGGGTCGGCGATGGTGTAGGGAAGTAGCCATGGGGTATCCCTGGCAGATTCTTTCGCTTCGCGCAACCCGAATCTCTCGGCCCGCAGTCGCTCAACCAGCGGCGTCCCGGGGTACGGCTCGACCTCGTTGAAGGTGAACGCGGTGGACACCAGGGGCAGCACCCGCTCCAGAAACTCCACCTCGGCCCGCAGCGTCTCCAACGTGCTCCACGGGTGGAAGAGCAGGCTGTAAAAGTCAGTCACGATGTCCAGCGCATCCAGCACTGCCAGTGCACGAGCGTTGTCAGAGGCGGTGACCCCTTTGCCCAGCAGGTCGAGCGAGGCCTGGCAGCCGGACTCGAGGCCCAGGTAGACCCGCACCAGGCCCATGGCTTTGAGTTGGCGAAAGAGTGCCTCGTCTTGTGCGTCTCGCTGTGCGCCGCGCACGTCGTCAGCCCGGCATTTGATCGTGAAAGCGACGTCGAGCCCCCGCCGCTCGAGTGCGTCGCCCAAGGCCTGCACACGCTCGAGGCGCGCCCGGCCGGGCGGCAGGAACTGCTCGTCGTCGAACAGGAACAGCCGCACCCCGCGCCGGTACAGCGCGTCCATCTCCTCCACCAGGTTGGGAACGCTGCGCAAGCGGTAGGGAGCCCCCGGCCCCGCACTGTAGAACGCGCGTGGCAGGCAAAACGTGCAGGTATGGTAGCAGCCGCGGCCGCTCTCGACCGTGGCAAAGCCCAGGCCCAGGCACGTCGGAATGCCGTCATCCCGCGCAGGGAAAGGGAGCGCGTCCAGGTCCGGCACGAGCCGCGGCAGGGGGTTGGTGCGCACCTCGGGGGAACGGTGCGCCAGGCCGGGGACGGTCCGCCAGTCCGCCCCATCCCGCAAGCCAGCCGCCAATTGGACGATACTGGCTTCTGCCTCGCCACGCAGCACCGAGTCGAGCGCCGGGCAGGCCCCTTCGACGGGCTCAGGGCAGGCCGCCAGCAGGCTGGCCCAGGCAAAGGTGGGCAGTGGGCCAACCATCGTCACGTGCGCCGTCACGCCCGCCGCGCGCAGGCGGGCCGCCAGCGCCAGGTTCTCCTCGACCAGGTAGGCAAACAGGATCGAAAGAACGATCAAGCGCGGCTGCTCGGACTGGGCCAGCGCGACGGTCTCGCCCAGGTCGCTGCCCACTCCAAAGTGGACCAGTCGCGCGCACAAGCCCGCTTCTCGCAGGACGGCGACCAGCGCGCGAGCGGGCAAGCGTTGCTGGCCCAGGTCCTCGACCACGAGGACGTCGCAGCCCGTCGCATCGTGCGCCATCAGCCCACGGTCACGCGGCCGTCGCGTTCGACCACCAGCACGACCGCGTCCACCGCCAGCCCGGTGCGCCCCCAATCGGCGACGACCTGCAGCAGGTAGCGCCCCGGCTTGGCGGGCGGCTGCCACACGACGTGCTCCCCTTCCTCGACCAGCGTCCCACCGGACACGCTCCAGCCGCAACGCGCGCCCACCCAGGGGGTAGCGGCGGCAAACGTCAGCCTATCCTGCCGCACGATCTCGACCGTGCGAACCTCAGCCAGCGGCAGCGGAACCTGCGACGAGTCCCACGTCTCTGCCCACTCGACGGTGACTTGATCGTGCAGTTTGAGTTCCAGCGTCAGTGCGTCCGCCTGGTCGCCCTCGACCGCCAGCACGTAGGTGCCGGCTTCGGGAACCTCGAAGGAGAACGTGCCCGCCCCGTCGCTGATGGCCCGCGCCTGCCAGCCGTCGCGCGTGAGCGTGACCAGCAGACCACCCAGGGGTTGGCCGTACTGGTCAACGACCGTTCCCTCGACGGCCGCGCCCGCCAGTTCCGGGTTGGACGTTGTCTGGACGATTTTACCGGTAAAGTGCTGCCCCGGGGCGATGGTAGTAGTTAGCGCAACCTGCGGTGTGGGGGTGGAGGACGGCATGGGCGGGGGATCGCACAGCATCGGCGTAACGGAGGGGGGCGGCGCTGGATCGCACACGATCGGCGGGGCCAGCCGGCAACTGGCGCTCGTGCCGCCGAAGAAAAAGATGACCGCCAGGATGGACTTTTGCACGTTCTTGGGCAACTTGTCCAACCGTATCATGGGTTGTTCCTCCCTGCTTGTCCACACTCGGCTCACTACGCGCCGATTCGTCGTGCTACTCGCTCTCTCCAGTTCTGCAACTCTGCTTCCATTTCCATATCAAACAGGTTGATGCGGCCGGCCCAGGCGGCGGCCTGGGTGTTGACGAGCGCGGTGTTGTGGATGTCCTCGTGCAGCGCCAGGTCGAACATCTCTTCCAAGATGGCCAGTGAGTGGTTGTTCACGCGGGCGACGATGTCCTGCAGCGCTTGGCCCAGCGCCGGGTCGTAGCGGCTGGCGTGCAGGTACTTGACCATCATCAGCTCATAGCAGGCGATCGAGCACTGCTTGGCCAATCCAAGATTATCATACTGGCGGTGGCGCATGGTGGCGATCATCAGCCGCCACAGCATTTCGACGCGCGCATCCGCGATCGCATAGTTCCACGCCATGTAAGTACCGGCCAGCCGCCTTTGGGCCTGCAGCCGGCCCAGGATCGGCGTGCCGGCGTATACTTCCATGCGGCCGAAACTCAGCGGAGCGAGGCCCGTGCCACCCATTTCGCGCATAAAGTCCAGGTTGGCACGCATGTCCTCGACGGTGCTGTCGGGGTCGAAGATGATCAGCCCGAAATCGGCCAGCATCCCCACCCGGTGCAAGATCTCGAGCGCGCGGCGGTTCTGGGCGACGGTGGTGTGCTTGTTCAGCGTCTGCAGGCTGTGGTCGGAGCCCGACTCGACGCCGACGTAAGCACGCACGACGCCCATGCCGAGCAGCCGCCGGAACAGGTCCTCCTCCACGTCGTCGGCGCGGCACTTGATGCTCATGATGACGTCCAGCCTGCGCCGTTCGAGTGCGGCCTCCAATGCGGCGACGCGCTCGTAGCGCGCCTGGCCGGCGGGGAACCACTCGTCGTCGTTGAAGACGAAAAAGCGTACGCCGAAGCGGTGCACCAGCGCCTCCATCTCGTCCACCAGGTTGGGTACGCTGCGGAAGCGCTGGATCTTGCCATGGCTGGAGCCGTAGAAGGAGCGGATGCTGCAGAAGGCGCAATCCCGGTAGCAGCCGCGGCTGCCGACGATGGGCGAATAGCCGACGCCCAGGTGGTGCTGGGGTGGCGTGTCGCGCGCGGGGAAGGGCAACGCGTCCAGGTCGGCGATGAGCGGGCGGGGTGGATTTTCCACGATCTCGCCAGCGCGGCGGAAAGACAGGCCCAGGACGTCGCCCCAGACCTCGGGCGAGTCCAACTTCTGGACCAGTTCCAGCAGCGCGAATTCGCCCTCGCCGCGCACGACCGAGTCGAGGACGGGGAAATCGCACAACAACTCCCTGGCCGCGAACGTGGGAAAGTGCCCACCCATGGTGATGTGCGCCCTGGGGAGGGCGCGGCGGAGGCTGGCGGCCAGCGCCAGGAATTCGGGGGCACGGTACTGGAAGATGACCGAAAGGCCGATCAGCCGGGGGCGGGTGACCCTGGCCTGCCACACGACGGCGTCCATCTCTGCGGCGGTGCTGAAGGCGGCCAACTGTACGGAGTACCCGTGCTGGCGCAGCACGGCCGCCAGGTAGCGGGTGGCGAGGTTTTCCAGTTCTTCAGCGCCGACGAGCAATACGTCTGTCATGAGGGTTGTCCATTCCAAGAACCACGACTTGGAACATTATACACCCATGAGGGAGTAGTAGACAACGCGGAGCCGGGGAGCATATCACGGTGGGAATTCGAACTATTTACGAGCGCGCTCGTATTTTCGAGCGCAGTCCGTACCAGGTCCCCTTGCCTGTGCCGTGTGTTTCGAGTTTTCCTTCTTTCACCAGCCTCCTGAGAAGCCGCGTGGCCTGGTACGGTCCAATCTGGCAAAACTCAGCCGCCTCGCGGCGTGTTATGCGCCCATGCCTGGCAACGTACTGGAGCACCATCCGGTCCTGCTGTAAAGGTTCGAAGCCTCGCCGGTAGATGTAGGCGGCTTTCTCGCCCAGCCGCCGGTAGGCGGGGGCAGAGAGGTGATAACTGCGTGCCTTGCCCTCACCCCGTGGCTCTACCAGCCCTGCCTCTTCCAGCCGCTCCAGCGTCGCTCGCACCTCAGCCTCTGACTTCTGGATCAGGTTGGCCGCTTCCGCTGTGGTGAGATGGCGCTCTGACCAGAGGCGGTTGAGCAGCAACAGTTCGCCCAGTTGAAGCGCCGGGCCAGCCTGGTTCTCCTCTACCACCAGCCGGACGAATTCCAGGTTGGCCTTGCCGCCCGGCAGCACTACCACCACGTCCACTTCGGTGCTCCGCCCGTAGGAAGGGGCAGGACGTCCGTTGCGCAGTTGCTCGTAAAAGATCGTGTCAATCCCGCGCCCGGTCCGTTCCACGATGCCGGCCCGCTTGAAGGCATCGGCCAGCAGTGGGTTGCGCGGACGGGGGGGCGTCACCAGCAGGTTGTCCGGCCGTACCCCTTCTGGAAATCCGCCGGGATTGGATACCTCGATTCGATCTTCGTACCACTGGGCGTGCACTGCTCCCAGGCGGGTATAATCGCGGTGGATGAGGGCGTTGGCCACTGCCTCGCGGAAGGCCCGTTCCGGATAGTCAGGCACGCCGACCCGCAGGAAGCCGATCATCAATTCCTCTTCGCGGTTGCGGGCGCGGAAGCGTGAAAGCAGTTCGTCCATAGCCCGCAAGAGCGGCCAGCGAAAGAAATCGTTGACCTCTACCTGGGTTCCCGAGAGTTTCTGAAAAGCGACCTCGTGGGTCGGCAGGATGGACCGCAGGGCCTCTTCCTTCCCAAAGAGCAGCAGGCCGAGCACCCGCACTGCTGTGATTTCGTGGTTGGCTTCCACTGCGCCCAACGCCTTGGCCAGTTCACGGTCGGGCAGGTCGAGCAGGGTTGGATCGCCCAGGCCCCGGCTCTCTCGAATACCGCGACGAAAGCGCTCGAACTCCAACGGGTCCAGGTCTTCCCAGCGGGCTTCGGGCACGACCAGCGCGGAGTAATCCAGGATGCCCCGGCTGGCCTGGTGGGCTTGCATCTCGTGGAAGTGAAATGGCAGGCACTCGGGCCGGCCGCGCCCGCCGATGGCCCGGCGCAGGTATTTGCCGTCGGTGGTACCGGCCGGCGCCCGCGAGGCCGGCACTTCGATCACCAGTATGTCACGGCTCTCGAAGGACACCACTTCGACCCGGC
>Ga0315284_10014037_pt1 | contig 11415 bp, 16 predicted proteins | sample YL17G09_16_MG_FD_203696 | JGI IMG/M metagenome (GOLD analysis project Ga0315284, IMG submission 203696) | Sediment microbial communities from Yellowstone Lake, YNP, Wyoming, USA - YL17G09_16 | ecosystem: Environmental > Aquatic > Freshwater > Lake > Sediment | place: USA: Wyoming | collected... | reverse complement strand
TCTTGAAGGATTGCCCGTGGCAGATAAAAACATGATGCCAGCTATAATAAATGCGATTGTTGCCAGGCCTGCGCCGAGGCCGCTGAGACTATCTTTTATTTTTCCAACTATTCCACTTATGGAATCAGCCGATGCTACTAATGGCATACTAAATACTACTAACAATAATGCGCCCAATAAGATAGAACTTAATATTTTTTTATTCACCAATTGTCAAACGAGCTTATAATTTCATATTTAGAAATCTTCGCTCGTTAGTATTTATTTTTTATTGTATAAAAATCAATGTTAAATTCTGAAGGCGCCGCCGACTAAAGCAACCGCGCCATTGGCAACAATAACCACTACTGTTCCTATAACAGCCGCTATTAAGCCGGTTTTTGCCGTTCCAAGTTTTCCCGGATCCCCCGCGGCCAATAGAAACAAAATGCCCGCTACGACCCACATAACAACGACCACGCCCGTCGCCACAGAAAGAGCTGTTGATGCAGCAGCGCTTGCCATGCTTCCGAGAGTTACGCCTCCATCCTGTCCAAAGACAATTCCCGGCAGAATAACTAAGGCCGCGAATGATACTAAAATTAATATTCTATTTTTCATAGTTTTAAATTTATAACTTTATGTTAAAATATTCACCATTATCGCAATTATTGAAAAAGCAAGTATGCCGACTATTACGCCGGCTACCCCCCAAATAAAAGCCGCTCTTGCTGTCTTAACTTTTTCCGGCTCTCCCTGGGCTGTTAAAAACAAGACGCCGGCCACCAAAAAACAAATCACGGCAACTCCTCCGAATATTAAACCTGCTGCCATTTCTATGCCGTGTATCATGGGCGAAATACTGGTAACGCACGGTCCGCCTGCCGGACATGAACTCAACTGCGCCAAAACAAGACCCGATGGGCACGCCGACAAAATCAAGATTCCCGACCAAATCAAAAATAATATTTTCTTATTCATTCCAGTTGGTTTTTGGCCCCGCTTCACGGAGCCAAAAACCAAAATATATTTGTTATCTTATTACGCTTCCTACTACTGCAATTATTGAAAAGGCAAGAATACCAACCACCACGCCTGCTATTCCCCACATGAAAGCTGACCTTGCTTTCTGAACTTTTTCCGGCTCTCCTCCGGCTGTTAAGAAATAAACACCTGCGATTATGAACATAATTACGGCAATAGCTCCGAATATTAAACCTGCTGCGTTCTCAAGGGCGTGAATTATTTGTTGAAGACTGCCAATTGATGCGCCAGGCCCTCCGGGAGCGATTGGCTCCATTTGAGCAAATGCTACAACCGGTAGAAATAAAGCGCCGAGCGAGGCTAAAGTTAATTTAAATTTTTTCATTTTTAGTCTTAGATTATTTAGTTTTTTATATTTTTATGTTTTTAAAGTCATTATCGACCTTTAGAAAATTTATTTCGTAATTCCTGTTATAAAATCAACTATCGCATTGGCTGACAATCCTACAACTATACCAATTATAGCATATATTAATGTTTTTTTAGCCACGCCTATTCTTTCCGGACTGCCGGCTGAAGTAAGATAAAGTATGCCTGCGATTATAAACATTACCGTACCTAAAGACGCTATAAGCGCCCCAACAGCAGTAGCAATTCCCCCTAAAAGAGCAGAAAAATCTTTACCGCCCAAAGGGTCTTGAAGTCCTGCCCCAAAAACTAATGGCGCTAAACAAAATAAACCAACTAATACTATGCTGAAGATATAAGCCTTTTTCATAGTTATTCTATTATACCAAATAAATAGGATTCAAGCTGTGGATAACTCGGAGGCCTAACAAGGCCGACGCCCCGTCGAATGACGGGGTCAATCCTTAACGCAAACTCCCGATGCAACCTTATCCCCTTCTTCCAGCCTCATTATTCTGACTCCTTGCGTTGCCCTGCCCAATAGAGATATTGACTTTACGCTCGTTCTTATGACTTGACCCTTTCTGGAAATAACAATCAAATCTTCCATTGCCTCGCCGGCTTGTCCCGCCGCAGCATTTGCGGAGGCGGAAGCTTTAGCGGAGGCGGGTTCTTCTTGCAAAACAGAGGACATTATAACTGAGCCTGTTTTGCTTGTGATTTTAGCTGTTTTAATTCCAGACCCGCCCCTGCCCTGGACTTTATATTGTCTAATGTCAGTTCTCTTCCCATATCCGTTCTCCATAACTATTAATAAATACTGTTTAGGCAAATCTTTTTTAACCACATCCATTCCAATAACCTCGTCATCTTTTTTCAAACGGATGCCTTTAACCCCGGCCGCTCCGCGCCCCATTGGCCTGATATCTTTTTCTTTGAATCTTATTGAAATTCCATTTTTTGTTGCCAAGATTATATCATCTTCGCCGGTTGTTTTTACAACTTTTTTCAGTAAATCTCCTTTTTCCAGTTTTATGGCTATAATTCCGGACTTTCTAACATTTTCAAATTCTTCTAAAGCAGTTTTCTTTATCCTGCCGTTTTTTGTAATCATTACCAAATACTCGCCTTTGGAAATTTCTTCTTTACCGCTCGCAACTTTAGCGGGCATTGGAACCAAAGATAAAACTTTTTCTTCGGTTGAAAGTTCCAAAAAATTTAAAATTCCTCTGCCCCTCGCCACCCTTGTGCCCTCTGGAATTTCATAAACCTGCGTCTGGAAAATCTTTCCAGAATCAGTAAGGAACATCAAATTATCGTGCGTTGAAGCGCATAAAAAGTGCTCTACAATATCGTCTTGCATTGTTTTCATCCCCATAATTCCTTTCCCTCCGCGCTTTTGAATTTTATATGTGGCCGGATTTATCCTCTTTATATATCCTCCGGTAGTTAAAGTGACGATTGTTTCTTCTAGTGGAACCAAATCAACCTCTGTAATTTCTCCCAATTTTCCTTTCACAACTTTTGTCCTTCTTTTGTCGCCAAACTTTTCTTTTAATTCTAAAAACTCCTTTTTTATAATCGTCTTCAATCTTTCCGGGCTTTTCAAAATTGCGAGCAAATCTTTTATGGTTTCCAAAATTGCCTTTAATTCATCTTCAATTTTCTTTCTTTCCAAACCCGCCAATGTTTGCAGCCTCATTTCCAAAATAGCAACTGCCTGCCTTTCTGTAAGTTTGAATTTTTTAATTAAGTTAATCCTGGCCTCATCTTTATCTGCTGATTTTTTAATTGTTTGGATTACAGCATCAATATTTCTTAAAGCAATCATCAAGCCTTCTAATATATGCGCCCGCTCTTTCGCTTTTTCCAGATCAAATTTTGTCCTGCGGGTAACAACTTCTTCTCTGTGCTTGATAAAATATTTTAATACGTCCGACAAAGACAAAATTTCCGGCTGTATTCCGTCAACCAAAGCCAATAAATTCAAATGGAAAGTTTTTTGAAGATTCGTAAACTTGTACAATCTATTTAAAATTCTCTGGGGCTGAAATCCCTTTTTAACATCAATAACAATTCTCATACCTTCTCTGTCAGATAAATCCCTGATGTCTTTTATTCCTTCAACTTTTTTTTCTGTAACCAAGTTTGCCAGGTCCTCCACTAAAGTAGATTTTAAAACTTGATAAGGAATTTCTGTAATTATAATCTGTTCAGAGCCGTCTTTCTTTTCTACAACATCTGCTTTTCCACGCATTAAAATAGAACCCTTGCCCTGCGAATAAGCAGAAATTATTTCTTTTTGGTCGTAAATTATGCCTCCGGTTGGGAAATCCGGGCCTTGTATAAATTCAAATAAATCCTCTGTTTCGGCTTTTGGATGGTCTAACAAATGGATTGAAGCGTCTATTACTTCAGTTAAATTGTGCGGAGGAATATTTGTTGCCATTCCAACTGCAATGCCCAGCGTTCCATTTAACAAAAGCTGTGGTAAAGGAGCGGGTAGGACAATCGGCTCTTTGCGTGTCCCATCATAGTTATCAACAAAATTAACCGTGTCCCTATCAATATCCTGGAGCATTAGTTCCCCAATTCTTGTTAGTTTACATTCTGTATACCTCATTGCAGCTGCTCCATCGCCGTCAATTGAACCCCAGTTTCCCTGGCCGTTTATTAAAGGATATCTCATATTAAAATCCTGCGCCATTCTTACCATAGATTCATAAACAGCTACATCTCCATGCGGATGGTATTTTGCTAGGACATCTCCAGTTACCGCGGCTGATTTTCTAAATTTCCCGCCAGCTGAAAGTCCCAGCTCATTCATAGCATATAAAATTTTCCTGTGGACAGGCTTAAATCCATCCCTTACATCAGGAAGCGCGCGCGCCACAATAACCGACATTGCATAATCAATGTATGATTCTTTCAGCTCGGTCACCATTTCCCTTTGAGTCACATTTCCCCTCACGCTAGCTCCCGCTTTATCATCTTCCTGCGCGCGTGATTTTGATTTTTTTTCTTCCGAGGAAGGTTTTTCTTCTTCCTCTTCTGTTTCTTCTTCGTCTGCCATAATTTTACGATAAACTGAATTTTATCAGTTCTTTTTTGATAATTTCATCGCTTGTTTCAAATCCTTTTTTATAAACAATTTTCTCTTGATAATTTATGTCCTCAAAATAAGCAAGCTGGCTTCTGAATAATTTTTCGTTAAATTCCTTGCCAAAAATTTCGTTTGCTTTTTTACAAATATCTTTTGTGGAACAAAAATCTTTAATAATAAAATACAAATCGACATAATCCTTCCATTTTGGCCTACGGCCCATGGCATACGCCTTCATTGCTCCAAGCGTCAAAATATCTGGCATTTTTATTATATCATCAAATTTTTCAGAGAAGTCAATTTTAAATAGATATTGAAAAAAGGTTATTTTCACACCATTTATAACAAGAGTAAACTGCCCCGTTTCGTCTCTTATCACCCTTGCAATTCTTTTTGCTCTAACTATTTTCGCCCGAATTTTCGCATTATCAAATTCATCTAAAGAAAATAAATCAAAATCAATAGACTTTCTGTGCCCTATATGAAAAGCAATTGCTGTTCCGCCGACTAATCCAAAATCTTTATTAAATAATTTTACCAGAGACAAAAGACCCCCTTGTTCTTTTGTTAAAATTTCTTTATGCATACCTGTTAAAATACAGCGTAAAATAATTTTTCATTTTATTGTCGTAATTAGTCCTGCTCTGATTGGTTTGTTTCCTGAAAACCTCTGCCATTTTTTTTATGCCTATAATTTTTATAAGTTTTTGGACATCGGCCCAGTCGCCATAGTTTAGGGTATGCTCAACTATTGATTCGACATCCAAATTTTCCGGATTTTTAACATACCAGACAAGATGTTTCCTGTCTTTCATAAATTTTTTCAATTCGTTTTTTGTATTTTCCTCTGCCATTTTTATTTTGTTTTCCTACTTACATATTTCAGTAGGAAAACTATTTAACTGGGGTAAATTTAAAAGTGGAAAGCATATTGCTAAAAATATCAGGGAAACTTACGTCTCCGTTAACCGGCTCTCCTTCAATTTCAATCATAAAATTTCCACTCGGTATTAAAACAGTAATAATGTTTTCGTCCCAAACTATTTTTTTTGCTTTTACGTTTTGCTCACCCAAAATTATGTCTTCGACACTTACAATTTCATCATTATTAAACCCCATAAAACCCCTGCTCTTATTCATTTGAGAAATAAAAAAATCTTCGGATGATAAATTTTGAGTATTGGGATAAATTGAAATATCATATATCGAGGCGCCGTGCGAAGCGTTTGCTATTCTTAGCCCGTCTTCCGAGTTGTTAAATTCCAGTATTAGAGGATATTTTATTTCAAATCCATAATCATTATTTGTATATGTTTTCCAGTCAGCGGTCTGTAAAATGTCCAAATTCGGCAATGACGGCATATCTGATGTATTAATTTGAGGCATTTTTACTTCTCCGATGCTTTGTCCTATTTTTGAAAAGCTATTTATCGCTCCGCGAACCCAAAAAAATCCCATCACCACCGCCAGAACTGCAACAATCGACCACAAAATAATCTTTTTTTTCTGCTCGGACAAAGCCTGCAATCTTTCAAAAAAATTTCTGATTTTTCCAGCAGTATCCATTAAATTTAAGGTTGAAGAACTACAATTTCCATTCCTTCTTTCGGCAAAGTTGATGCTTTAACCACAAATTTTTCCTGCGGGGCAATAGACGGCTTTCCCATTGTTTTTAAAAATTTTTCAACGCTGTCCAATTTTGCCTTTGATTTCGGCAGAGCATAATGCATCGGAATTACAATTTTGGGCTCAATCTGGCCAATTATTTTTTGCGCGGAAGCTGAATCAATGGTAAAATCTCCGCCGACAGGAATCATCAAAACATCTACCGAGTCTATTTTTTCCAATTGTTCGTCTGTTAATTGTTTTTGTCCCAAATCTCCCAAATGGCAAAATCTTATTTCCTCTGCTTCAATTACATAAATCGTGTTCAATCCTTTTTCTTTGCCCTCTTTGTCGTCATGGAAAGACGGAATGCCCTGTATAAAAACTTCTTTAATTTCATATTCTCCCGGGCCATCTATTAAAAAAGGCGTTCCCTTTATGCCTTTTACATTATTGTGGTCGTGATGTTGATGCGTAACCAACACAATATCAGCCAAAAGATTCGGAAGTTTTAAACCTGTTTCTTCATCATACGGGTCAATCACAATATCAGCCGAATGATCCCTTGAATTAGAAACTGAAATTTGAAAGCAGGATTGCCCTGCCCAATAAATCTTTGCCATTTTTTAAAAAACTTTAAACTAACTTGTTTATTTTTAACTCTTTTAATAATTCTGACATTTTTTCTTTTAATTCGGGGACGTCTTCTTTTATCGTTTTCCAGACCACCTTAATATTTACTCCAAAATATTCGTGTATTAATCTATTTCTCATTCCTTTCACCTTCGCCCACTTTATTTCGCTGTACCTTTTTTTGACTAGCGAAGGAATATTTTTTGTCGCCTCTCCAATAATTTCTATTGCCCGGACAACTGCATAAATTGTTTTCTTATCATTCTGAAATTCCTCAAGACTAAAACCTTCAACAAATTTTTCGATTTCTTCTGTTGAATTATAAATATCTAAAATATAATCCTTATATTCCCTTTTCGGCGAATTCTTTTTCATATATAGATTACTTCTTCTAAAATATGCTTTCCGATGTACGGCTTCAAAGAATCTTTCATTACTAAATCAATTTTAGCTCCCAAAAGTTTTTTCAAATAATCTTCCAAATCCATAAATTTAAACAGGCTTGGCTCATCAAAAAATTCGACCAAAATATCTATATCGCTTCCTTTTTGTTGCTCGCCCCTTGAATATGAACCAAAAACACCGATTTTTTTAACCAAAAATTTCTCTTTCAAAAATTGCTCTGAATTCTTTAATTTTTCTTTTATATCATTAATTTTTCCCAAGTTTTTCATAAACCATTATGACATATTATATTTTATTTTATCACAAACCCTTTCAAGCTTCAAGCCCTGCAAAGTATGGCTTCATCGCCAGAACTATCACCGAAACTGCCGCCAAAGCTGCGCCGAAGTTTAGCCAAAACTATCACCTATAAAACCCCATCGCTTATTATACTGCACACTTTTTAGCCCTAAAATATTCCCTTAAAGCGCCGTCATTGTATATTTTTTCAGCAACGAGAATATTCACAAATGGGCTTATCTTCAAAATTTCGCACAGAAGCTGGATTTCTTTTTCACAGGGATATGCGTGCGCCCAAACGCTTTTTTGAAGCTGGTAAAAACCCATTGCTTTCATTTTCGCACGCATCGCGTCTCTTAAAACCTTGCCCCGCCTCTTGTTGCCCTCGGGTATATCAAAAATTACTATTCGCCACTTGCCATCCCATTTTTCTTGTTTTTCTATGCGCATGTTTTCAAACTGCATTCTTTTGATAATTTTTTTACCCATGTCTGTTAGTTTTACAGTGTAACTGTAGCCTTCTCTCCTAACAATAACTAATTTATTTTTATTTAGCCCCGCTAAAGACCGAGCCAAAACTTTGTCTTCTGGCTCGCCTCCTTTTTTCCGGCGCTTATAATCTGAGTCTTTTTTTATTGCCCTTGCCAGGTTAATAAAAAAATAAGGGGAAGTGGCGGCAACAGCAAATATTCCAGTAATTGCTATGGCAGCCAAAATATCTTTAGCGATTTTTCCATATCTTATGCGTGTTTTCATAAGTAATTATTTATTTTAGTGGTAATCATTTATTTCGGTTATATATCAATTATAACTCAAAAGATTACATTGTAAAACCCCATCGCATATTATAATGTAAGGTTTTGCAATTTATTAATTCATTCATAAATTCACATATTCATATATTCATGTGTTTTCTGCGTTGGTTGTATGTATTTTGAATCCTAAAAAATTCGCAAAAAAAAGAGGACGCCTGCGTCCTCTTTTAATCTCTATTTCTCTGGTTTTCCCTCCTTGCCCTTTTTCCCGCCTGCCCCTTTTAGCGCGTCAATAAACGGCTTCTTGAGGTGGTCAAATTTTTTTAATTCTTCTTCTGTCGGCTCGGGCACTACCTCTAATTCCTTTCTAATATCTTCTGGTAAGGGCTCATTTTCTACGCGTTGTTTTTCTCCCATATTTTTATTTTATTTAATTTTAATAATAATTTATTTTTCTGGCTTCCAGGTCCCTCCGTTTTTAATAAAATCTGCCCTATTCTCTGGAGTGTCTTCCATAAATAATTCTTCGTAAACATGGTCCACAATAACCCCTACTCCTTCTTTTAATAATCTGCCGGCATTAGCTTGGCCTTCAAGCGCCTCTCGACTCTTTTCGGTAAGCATTGTTGTTCTAATAGCATCGGTTTTTTCCTTGAATTCCTTTGCCTTTTGCGCCGCTGCTTTAAAATATTTTTTAGTATCTCCTTTGACCAGTACCTTATTTCCTTGTTCGCGCCAAAAAAATCCTTGTTGAATAAATTCTCTACGATTTTCAGGAGCATCTTCCTCAAAACATCCCGGAGTTTCAGGATTGCTTATAACTTTCGTTCCTTTTTTTAATAATCTGCCGCTTCTTTCTCGTCCTTCAAGCGCCTCTCTGTCCTCTCTATCGATTACAGAAGTAAACACATCAAAATTTTTGTCGTGAGAGAATTCAGTAGCTTCCTTATCTGTTATCTCTTTTCTAGACTTATCCTCTTCGATGGCTTCTTCGTGAAGAACATCTATCTGTGTAGTTTCGCCCTTGCCGAATAGCTTCGAAATGCCCGAACGATTTTTATTCTCTAAATCGGCTTTTTTTTGAGCGGCTTCATCGTTCTGCGCTCTTTCCGCCAAATCTCTTAACTGATTAGAGGTTTCCGCCTGCTCTGGCGTTTCCTGTGAATTATTTTGATCGCCTAAATTTTCTTGATTCCCCTTTACCATATTTTTTCTTTTTAATTATATTTTATTTTCCCATTAATTTATTAAAGTTTTCGATATCTTTTGGCTCTTCTTCGATTTGGTGTTGCCTTATTCTTTCTATTGCATCATCCGTTTTTTTACTAAATTCATTCTGCAATTCCCAGCGAGCTCTGTCTAGCTCATTTTTTTGTTTCTGTTCTTCAAGATTTGCTTTATTTTCTTCTGCCCTTAATAGTGCGTCGCGATCGCGCACTAAAGAAAAACGCTTTCTGTCGCGTTCGGCACTTTGATGCACATTAAGGAGCGAACCTAGCGGTATTTCGGATTGCTCGTCCAATAGTCTGATTTCTTCTTCTATAGCAGCGATTTTTTCCTTGTTGGTTGGCTCGCGTTTTGGTTCGCTTGCCTCAATGTTTGCAGCCGCTTGACGCCATTGCTCATCAGTATCTGACAACTCTTCTGGGTGTTGCCCGGTTGGCTCGCTATCTGGTCTATTTTTTGTCATAATATTAATTTAATTTTATTATCTAATAATACCCCCCCCCCAACAGAAGTCAAGATGTGCCGACTCTTGCAAAAATTTTTTAATATTGTATACTAATTATATTAGTAATCAATACTGCTGGCCCTCCTTCGCTAAAGCTTCGGACGGGCAAGCCTGCAGCAGCATTCTCTCTTTTTGAGGGAAGAGATAAATTAACGGGTAATTTTTTTATTTATGATAAAAGATATAATTAAGAAAGTAGTAGACGACCCAAGGGGTGCCCCGAATCCGCTTTCGATTGGCGCGACCGTGGAAGGAAAAGTTGTTGCCAAAGACAGGTCATCTCTTTTTATTGACCTGGGAATTTTGGGAACCGGTATAATATACGGCAGGGAGTTTTACGCTGTAAAAGATGTTATAAAAAACCTTGAAATTGGAGACAAGGTTTACGCCAAAATCGTTGAATTGGAAAACGACGAGGGTTATAGAGAGCTCTCATTAAGAGATGCCACAAAAGAAATTAGCTGGCAAAAATTAAGAGAACTAAGAGATTCTGGACAAATTGTAAACGTGAGAATAACCGGCGTAAACAAGGGCGGATTGCTAACAGCCCTAGATGGAATACAAGCCTTTTTACCTGTTTCGCAATTGGCTCCCGAACATTATCCAAGAGTGGCCGACGCAGACAAGCAGAAAATTTTAAAAGAATTGCAGAAATTTATTGGTAAAACTTTGGAAGTAAAAGTTCTTGATTTATTGGCCGAAGAGAATAAATTAATTTTGTCTGAAAAAGCAAAGTCGGAAGAAAAAACAAAAGAAGTTCTTAAAAACTACAAAAAAAGCGACATTATAGAAGGAGAAATTACCGGCATTGCTGATTTTGGAGCTTTTATAAAATTCCCATTTCCAGCCGAAAGTGAAAATGACCAAATAGAAGGATTAATTCACATTTCGGAACTTGACTGGCAACTTGTTGAAAATCCTGCTGAAGTTGTGAAAGTTGGAGAAATTGTTAAAGCCCAGATTATCAACATAAACAACAACCAGGTTTTTCTATCTCTAAAATCATTGAAGACAAATCCTTGGGAAGAAGTTGAAAAGCTATATAAAAAAGGCGATGTTTTAAAAGGAAAAGTGACCAAATTTTCAACTTTTGGGGCTTTTGTGGAAGTAATGCCGAAAATAAGGGGGCTTTGCCACATTTCTGAATTTGAATCAAAAGAAAAAATGGAAGAACAGCTGAAAATCGGCGAAACATACGATTTTGAAGTTTTGCTAATAGAACCAAAAGAGCATAGAATGAGCTTAAAACTGGCAAATAATGGAAAGGAATAAAATAAAAGAGGTTGAAACAAATTTTCTTATAAGCGAGAGCAAAAAAAATCCTGAACTTTTTGAAAGGGAAACATTTATAGATTCCCCCGATTTTTTAGAGAAAATCGGGATTTTTTTTGGACGACCCAAGGGGTACCCCAAAAACTTTCCTGTAGGGTACCTGAAGCTTTGGCCTCAAGATTTTATTGTTGAAGAAAAATCAATGTATGGCGAGCTGGAAACCGTAGACTCCGCGGATGTGGTTGCCGAGAAAATAATAG
>Ga0315284_10014036_pt1 | contig 11415 bp, 10 predicted proteins | sample YL17G09_16_MG_FD_203696 | JGI IMG/M metagenome (GOLD analysis project Ga0315284, IMG submission 203696) | Sediment microbial communities from Yellowstone Lake, YNP, Wyoming, USA - YL17G09_16 | ecosystem: Environmental > Aquatic > Freshwater > Lake > Sediment | place: USA: Wyoming | collected... | reverse complement strand
AAAAAATCTAACTTCAATTTCTGGGAGACAGGATAACATCTAAATGAAAACTTCTAATACTCTCCTATTAGAACATCTTTTCTTCCTATTTTCTACTTCCAATTGCCTTTCAATAAAAGGTAATATAGAATAACAAAAATTTTTATTTCAGACTAATTTTTCAATAAAAATTAATATCTATTTTAAATGGATATTAAAGAGAGACTCCTAAGTCAAGGCAAGGATATAACTAACAAAGTTATTGTCGACTATATTTTAAAAGAAGAATTAGATTGGGAAAAAAGAAAAATATTTTTTAGACTGAAAGAAGATGCTAAACCAACATTGGCAGACATGATCAAATATAACTATAGAAATATGTTGAAAGACCTAAAGATGGATAATGTCTATCTTTATAATTTTGTTTCGGACTTGGAGATGTATTTGTTCCTTAAAAAAAGAGATAAATCATATCAAAGTAGTTATTGGAAATTAGATTTTTTAGATAACTTAATTATAAATGATAGAATAGATATTTTTAAACAAGCTATTATTCCTACTATAGAAGATAATGAAGGCTATAACATAGAAGATATATATGAATTTCAACATATTCTTAGAAATGCTATGTTGTATAGTTCTAAGAATATATTAGAATATTCTATAAAAATATTTCCAATTAGGATGATAGAAAAAGAATTTAAACATTATATATATTTCATATCAAGAGACTTAAGAGATATTTTTAAATATACAGATGACATGAAAAAACTTATAGATAAATATAGACCCAATTTTTTTAATGACGAAGAAGATATTAAAATACCATACGACAAATTCTCTACTATTGTTGATATGGTGAATAAAAATAAAAGTGTTGAAGATGTTTTTAACCAGATATATGATAGACCAAATCCCGAGAATGATATTGAAGCTATAGATTTGATCTCTTACTTATTAAGAACTAAAAATAAATATGTATTTGAACTTATTTCATATATCATCAAAAGAGAAGAAAGTATTAATTCTGATGTGAAATATTTTACTTCTAAGATAGTAGTTCTAACTAACGATTATATATTAGGAAAGAGACTGAAAAATATAATAAAAGATATAGATATTCCCACAGAAGATATGAAGAACAATTACCAAATATTATTTGAAGAGTTTTTTAACAAACTATAAAATGACTTATCCTTGGTGGATTTACCTTTTAATAATAATTTTATTATTAACAGTTTTGATAGTAGTTATAGTATTAGTATACGAAATAGGAAGATATAGACAACAATCATCTTTTCCTAGTCCAGAACCAATTCCACCAACACCAACACCTATTCCACCAACCCCAATTCCAGCAAAACCATATCTTAAATATAAAACATGGACTGGAATAGAAATGATAGATTCTGGAGATTTTAGATATTTTACCGGATTAGATCCAACTAGAGGTTTGGTAAAATACACTAACGACCAATCATTAATCAAAAAATATGATGATAACTCTGTGGATATTAATGTTGGTTCAGTTCCAATAGATGTCCAAGTTGATTATGGTGGTGGAAATATACAAACTAAAAAAGGTAGATCTGCTATAAGACTGGAATCTAAAGAACAATTTAGCAAAGGTTTATTTATAATAAATGTTTCTTCTGTTCCTATAGGACCAGCGGTATGGCCCGCATGGTGGTTATTGGGAGAAGGCAATTGGGCATGTAAAGGAGAAATAGATATTATAGAATATGTTAATTCAGACAGAAGATATAATGGAATGAAAGGAAATATATACAATGCTGTAACAAGACATACGACTACTCCACCAGGATTACAACCATGTAGATCTGCCAATGGTTGGGACTGCACTGCTGGTAACCCAGATTTCATTTGTAAGAACTGTTCTGGTGGTAAAGTAACTTGCCCCACTTATGGTTGTGGAACTACTATGACCTATCCTTCTGCTGGATATGCTATAAATGAAGCTGGTGGTGCTGTTTTCGCATGTCTACTTGATTCTGAAGGAGACACTAAGGTTTGGTCTTGGCTTAAAAATGATCCTAAACTTCCATCTGATTTTAGAAATGGTATTCCAAATTCCTTGGATCCTAAGGAATGGGATAAACAGATTAAATTCTTTGCTTGTCCGGGTCAATTTAGAGACATGTATTTAGTTCTTAATACTACTTTATGTGGAGATTGGGCGGGTAATACATTTAATTTAAATAATCCTTCTCCAGGATTACCACAAGAATGTGAAAGATATGTTGCTAATTCTGATAACAAATTTACAGATGCTAAGTGGAATGTAAATTGGATGGGTGTTTATCAAATTTGATATATCACATAATTGACTTTGGATATATGTTTCTCTAATATAGAGTGTATCCTATCTCTATTGCCTCCAGCTAAACAAGCTCCTATCCTATCTGGAAAGAAGAGTTGTAGCTTCGTTTCAAGAGAAAATTTTTCTAATAATGGAGAAGCCTTTTCATAAGCATCATATGAAGTTTTAACACCAAGTCCAGCATAATTGATCTGTCCAGCTAGATTAGCAATATATAATTTTTCATTTATCTTGGAAAACAAAACATCTCCCAACTTAGCTTCTCTTACCCATTCTAAATACTCTTTTTCTACGGAAGGATATTTATTTTTAATAGACAAAGCTATTCCAGCACCCATAGAACCTTTTAAATTGACTTGATGGACTATTATTCCTTCATCAACAATTAGTATATCTCCACTATAGTAAGAAGCCATTTTATTTTTCAGCAATAAATTCTAAAATATTTGGTTCTTCTTCAATATCTCCATCAAAGAGTTTACTATACCATCCAATAACATGATCTTTTATTTCTGGTGTTTTATAAAATTCTATCAATTTATTTTTCATACTAAATTTAAATCCTAATATTTCTTCAAAAAGTATAGGATTAGCTTTTTCCGTTATATATGTAAACAAATCTATAGCACTCTCTATACGAGTTTCTATAGGATGTGAAACAGAAATTAATTTACAATAATAGAACAACACAGCTACAAATTGTTCTTTTGTTCTTTTAAATCTAGAATCATCAATAGATTTACAATCATAAATCAACTTACTATATGATAAATATTTATTCCTAATATCTTTTGATAATAAAGAAAGTTTAATTTCATCTCTAACATCTAAAAAATAAACTAAACTCAAATATAGATCTTTGCTAAGCATAATTGTTATATTAAATAAATATTTAATATAAATCCATTAGACTTCATATGTTAACACAACTTTTCTCAATTTAACTAATCTCTCTGACCATAGTTGTTGAGGAGTAGAACTAGATATCTGTTTTAATCTTTCGATTTCTTCATTTATTTTATTTCTAATACTCTCTAACTCTTCCACACAGAAAGAAGATGCTTTAAGTTCATCTAAATGCTTAGTGTTAATATTATTTTTTATCATGTCTTCTTGTATATCTGCTTTCTTTCTTTTCATAATAGAGAATGCTTGTTTAACAGCAACTAGATCTATAAATTTATATTTATCTTCTAGATCTAATATTTTAATCTTAGCATCGGAAACTCTTTTATCAATCAGTTGTTTATATGTAGCAATCATTTTATTCCAATAAACATCTAAAACATCTCTTATTGTTTTATATTTTCTAGGTATAGCTTTCTCATCGATAAAAGTCATATTAGACATACCAAAAGTTTTTCTTAAGAAAAGAGATTTAGCAGTAGGCATAAAAGAACATCCTTTGATTTCATAATTGATATTGCTCCAATCACATTTATCATCAAAAGATTTTATTAATTTTTCTTTTCTTAATTCCTCTAACCATGTTCTATAGTCGTGAATATATCTACCAATAGGAATCTCTGTTATCTTAATATCATATTTATCTCCCACTTTCTTAAATTCAAATAGACCTTCTGTTATTAAACTTATCTTACCTTTCACATCTACTATTTCTTCTTTTTCTTCTGTGGGTAAAGCTTCATCATCTATTTCTTCTTTTCCTTTTATTAATATCTTAGATTTTTTCTCAGCAAAATAAACCTTTCCTTTGAATCCTTTAAACCAAGGTGTCAATATTTTTGGTTCTTTATTAGAATTTCTATCTAGAATCCAATCTATCACTTCAGATACCTTTAAGGGTAAAAAATTACATGACCAACCTGTAGCTATGCCTTTTAATCCAAAAGCAGCATGTAAAGGAATATCACAAGGAATAAATTCTGGTTCACTCTCTTCACCTTCTACTATATTCATAGGAATCAAAGATATTAATTCTTTACAAAAAGCATGTTCTACCCATTTAGATAAACTAACTTTAATATACCTACTAGATGCTCTATCATCTTTTTCATCTCTTGTTCCACCCTGTCCATGGATATTGAAGAATGGTAAATTACAAGCACCAATAAAATCTTGTCCTAACTTAACTATTACTTCTTCTAATGATACTTCTCCATGAATATAAGAAGTCTTAGTAGATACATCTGAAGCCATTTTATTTACCTTAGTTGGTTCTCCTTTGGACTTACCATAGTTATATTTTTCCAAGGCAGCATATATAGTTTTTCTTTGAGATTCTTTTAAACCATCGTGACAAGATCCTATACATCTTCTTAATGCTTCCACACAGTATTCTACTAAATCTTCATTAATGATTGGTGTTATACCTCTCTTTCTAATCAAATTGTTCTCTTCAGATATCCTTTCAAAATTTGTAGAGAAGTGTAGATATCTACACTTCTCTATCCATTCTTTTCTACAATCTGCTAATTTAGGATTAAATGCTAAATTCAAAGTCTCTCTAGAATTATCGTCATAGTAACATATCACTATTGGAGCAGTATTCAAATCATCTAATATCTCATCGTCTTCAGAAGAACCTAAGCCTTTCAAATGTATAGGAATACCTTTCTTTATAACTTCTTTACCATCTTCTATCATCTTTATATGTTTAGTTTTTCCACTTTCTCCTATAACTGATCTATTAAATTCTTCTGGATTATAAAATCTAGTTACACCTCCACCTACTTCATTGAATCTTATTACTGGAGTCATCAAGTAAGATATCATATATGACTCTATTAGAGAAGGAAACCTAGCATGAAAGAAGTTTATTAATAAAGCATTAATACATTTACCATCAGAGTCAGCATCACAAGCCAAGACTACACTACCATATCTTAACTCAGCTTTATTAATAGGATCTTTATAATCAACACCTTCTCTTAATCCTAAATAAGATTTTATTTCTGCTATTTCTGTATTAGCAGACATTTGCTCATAACTACAAGAAGAAACATTGATGAATTTTCCTTTTAGAGGTATATAACCAGCATATAATTTCTTATCCGGAGACATACCTATTCTTTTCTTAATATAACCAGAAGCACTATCTCCTTCGCATAGATATAAAATACATTTCTCAGATTCAGAACCACCAGAAGCACCGGCATCTTCACCTTTAGTAGCATCTATATATCTCTTACTCTTTCCATCTGTTTTCTTTAGATTCTTATAGTTCTTAGCATCTAAGACAGCATATAAACATTCAGTTAAACTCCATCCATCTATTTTCTTAATTAGAGAAGAGTCTATATTTAAAGCTATTTTGGGTCTAGTTAATTTCTCTTTAGACTGAGATGAGAAAGCTGGATCCAAAACTCTAACTGAAATTATTAAACTCACATGAGATTTAATATCTAACATAGTCAAATTTATTTTCTTTTTCTCTTCTTTGTCTTTCTTTTTCTTCTCTGGTTTACCATTTATCTTCTCTAAGATTGGTGATAATAGAGATGTATAACAAGCTTCAATATGATTTCCTTCTGGGACTGTTAGACCATTAACAAAACCAATTTTACAACCATTATTGGGAGTATCTACTAATATCAATTCTACATCTGGTGGCTTAGAAGCTATGAACTTATCTTTATTCTTCTTATATGCCTTCTTTTCTTCTTCTGTTAAAGGTGTAATCCATTCGTGATGTATGATAGAATTGTGGATCTCATCAAAGTATAGTTTAGAATAGTCTTTTATATTATGGACTTCAAACTTTTCTCCATTAAAATATACTGGAATCTTATTGATAAAACCTGTATCTATTAAATATCTTTGAAACAGATAAAATGCTTCTGTTGGCCATTCTGTATAACCGAACTTCTCAAAATCTAATTCGAATTCTACTTTAACATAGTTTTCTCCAGTATATTTCTTTCCAGGTTTGATTACATATTCCCCTTTTGAGTCTAATTGATATCCAGGAGATACATCGCAAGAAGATAAAACCATATTATCTTTCCAAATGATTCTACATTCTTGTCCTCTCTTATTATCTCCAGCTTCAACTATAAATTCCTTAGACATGATACATGTTCCTTTAGCACCAACTCCGTGACAGGATATAGTGTTTCTAGATTCTGTATCTTCATTACTAAATGTATTTGAAGTTAACATAACACCAAATAACATTTGTGGTAAAATAACTGACGGTTTGACTTGTTTTGTCATCTCTAATACTAAAGGTTCTCCTTCATTTTTAATAGAAATTCTCTTAGAATCCATTGTCATATATATAGCACCAGGAGAAACACCCATATTCCTAGAAGAGATAACATTGTCTCCAGCATTGGATAGAATTTCTAAAAAGACTCTAATCATGGCATCTGATAGAGTAATACTAGAATACTGATATTTCTTTGTTTCAGGAAGATATATCCATTCATTCCTAGTATCATGTTGAAATGATCCCAAATACATATGAGGTCTCTTAATCAAATGAGATCTAGGAGATAGAGCAACGAATTGATCTAAGGTTCTAGTAGTTCTCAGCTTCTTTTCCATAATATTTTTATTCAAAATAAAAATATTAAAAATAATTTGCTCATAGATAAGAATAAATAATATCTGATATTTCTGAGCATAAATCTTGATTTAACAAAGAAACTGTGTATTGATATCTCCAAAATTTAACTAAGTTGATACATTCATGTGAATATAAAAACTCTTGTTTAATAGTTCTCTTGACATGATTTTTATCTAACACTTTTAATACTTCAATTACCTGATTTTTAGATTTTATACAAAGTTTCTTTTTTCCTTCTAACATATAATATAGATTGCCTTGGACTATAACTCTACAAACATTACAATATCTAATAAAATCTAGATATGGTAGATATGGTTTTATATTTATAGTATCTACTAAATCTGTTATTCCCATGTTCTGTATATGTTTATCACATCTCCATCTATGAAAAGTTAAATCTGTATTATTGGTCGCTTCTTCAACACACATACCACCTTTAAAATAACCAGCACAAGGTTTCATTTTTCAAATATTATTTTTATTAGTCTTTTCTCATAGGTTCGACACTAAAATATAATAAATTACCACTTCTACTATTAGTAGTTTTAAGGCTTTTTATTATAACACTACTTTTTCTCCAATTCTCAATATTAAATTCTCTATTAAAAAATGATCATTCACTCATTTTGGATAATAGATTTTTCCCTAGAAATTAAAAATCTTATTGTTTTCTTTTTGATAGCAATAGTATAATGCTAGGAATACTTTATACTGAAAACTTATCTCTAAGTCTTTAAAATGTCTATTGGATATTAAGTAGAAAATTATATCGTCGCTATAGATATAGTTTTTTAGAATATTTTGTTTCGATAAATATCGTCCCATAAAAGTCAAAAAAGATATCCCTATAATAAATCTTTTAGTCGGACACACATTAAAATATATCTCAAATGTCTTTCTTCATTTTTAAAAATTAAATTTGCTTTTAATTTTTAAAAATGAAGTTACCAAATGAAATTGAAATCCTGATTGCTTCTTATGTTTAGATATTCCGACTAAACTATTAGATTGGATACCATCAGATAGATTAGATTGGGAGATTTTATCTTTTAATTTAAATGCTATTACATTATTAGAAAAGAATTTAGATAAGATAAATTGGGTAAGTTTGTCTGAAAATCCTAATGCTATTACATTATTAGAAAAGAATTTAAATAAGATAAATTGGTGTTGGTTATCTGAAAATCCAAATGCTTTAGATCTTTTGGAAAAGAATTTAGATAAAATAAATTGGGATTGTTTATCTTCGAATCCAAATGCTATCTATTTGTTGAAAAAAATTCAAGTAAGATAAATTGGTGTTGGTTATCTTCGAATCCAAATGCTATCTATTTGTTGAAAAAAAATTCAAGTAAGATAAATTGGTGTTGGTTATCTATAAATCCAAATGCTTTGGATTTACTGGAAGACAACTTAAATAAGATAGATTGGATTTCTTTATCTTCAAATCGAAATGCTATCCGTCTACTAGAAAATAATTTGAATAAGATAAATTGGATCTCTTTATCTGAAAATCCAAATGCTATAGAACTTTTAGAAAAGAACTTAAGTAAGATAAATTGGTCTAGTTTGTCTAAAAATCCAAATGCTTTACATTTACTAGAAAAGAATTTAAATAAAATAGATTGGATTTGGTTATCTGGAAATCCAAATGCTTTACATTTACTAGAAAAGAACTTAGATAAAATAAATTGGACTTGGTTATCTACAAATTCTTCTATATTTGAATTTGATAAAGAAGCATATAACAGAAAAATAGAAGATTTAATATCTTTCTTTTAAAAATTAAATTCACTTTTAATTTTTAAAAATGAAGTTACCAAAGGAAATCGAAATTCTAATTGCTTCTTATCTTGTGGATATTCCAATGAAACTATTAGATCCAATACCATTGGATAACATAGATTGGGGTCCTTTATCTAAAAATCCGAATGCCATAGAACTTTTGGAAAAGAAGTTGGATAAAATAAATTGGTCTTCTTTGTCTTCAAATCCGAGTGCTATAGAACTTTTAGAAAAGAATTTAGACAAAATAGATTGGTTTTGGTTATCTGAGAATCCAAAGGCTATTAATCTGATAGAAAAGAACTTGGATAAAATAAATTGGAGACTCTTATCTGGAAATCTAAATGCTTTACATCTATTGGAAAAGAACTTGGATAAAATAAATTGGGAACTTTTATCCGCAAATCCAAATGCTTTACATCTATTAGAAAAGAACTTGGATAAAATAAATTGGAATTGTTTATCTGAAAATCCAAATGCTTTACATCTATTGGAAAAGAACTTAGATAAAGTAAGTTGGTATTATTTATCGGAAAATTCAAATGCTTTAGATCTTCTAGAAAAGAACTTAGATAAAATAGATTGGTTTACTTTATCTGGAAATCCCAATGCTTTGGATCTAATAGAAAAGAACTTAGATAAGATAGATTGGGATTATTTATCAAAAAATCCAAATGCTTTACATCTATTGGAAAATAACTTGGATAAGATAGATTGGGATTCTTTATCTTCAAATCCCTCTATATTTGAATTTGATAAAAAAGAATATGAAAGAAAAATAGAACATTTAATATCTTTCTTCTAAAAAATTAAATCTACTTTTAATTTTTAAAAATGAATTTTCCAAAGGAAATTGAAATCTTGATTGCTTCTTATGTTGTAGATATTCCAACGAAACTATTAGATTGGATACCATCAGATAGATTAGATTGGTGTTGTTTATCAGAAAATCCAAATGCTATTCCTCTACTAGAAAAGAACTTGGATAAAATAGATTGGAGACTCTTATCTGGAAATCTAAATGCTATTCCTCTACTAGAAAAGAACTTAGACAAAATAGATTGGTGTTGCTTATCGGAGAATCCTAATGCTATCCATTTACTAGAAAAGAATTTAAATAAAATAGATTGGATTTGGTTATCTGGAAATCCAAATGCTTTACATCTCCTGGAAGAGAACTTAGATAAAATAAATTGGTGTTGCTTATCGGAGAATCCTAATGCTATCCATTTACTAGAAAAGAATTTAAATAAAATAGATTGGATTTGGTTATCTGGAAATCCGAATGCTATCCATCTACTAGAAAAGAACCTGGATAAAATATATGGGTATTATTTATCCAGAAATCCAAATGCTCTACATATAATAGAAAAGAATTTAGATAAAATAAATTGGGGTTATTTATCTTCAAATCCTAATGCTTTGTATTTACTAGAAAAAAACTTAGATAAAATAAATTGGTTTAATTTATCTTCAAATCCGAATGCTATGTATCTGTTGGAAAAGAACTCAGATAAAATAAATTGGTATCCTTTATCAGAAAATCCGAATGCTTTGTATATACTAGAAAAGAATTTGGAGAAAATATATTGGACTCATATATCTAGAAATCCTTCTATATTTGAATTCGACAAAAAAGAATATGAAAGAGAAATAGAATACTTGATATCTTTCTTCTGAAAAATTAAATTATCTTTTAATTTTTTAAAATGATCTTTCCAAAGGAAATCGAAATTCTAATTGCTTCTTATCTTGTAGATATTCCAACGAAACTATTACATTGGATACCATTATATAAGTTAGATTGGATCTCTTTATCTTCAAATCCTAATGCTTTACATCTCCTGGAAGAGAACTTGGATAAAATAAACTGGTATTATTTATCTAAAAATCCAAATGCTTTACATCTCCTGGAAGAGAACTTAGATAAAATAGATTGGGATTATTTATCCACAAATCCAAATGCTTTACATCTATTAGAAAAGAACTTGGATAAAATAAATTGGAATTGTTTATCTTTCAATCCTAATGCTTTACATCTCCTGGAAAAGAACTTGGATAAGATAAATTGGGATTCTTTATCTTCAAATCCTAATGCTTTACATCTCCTGGAAAAGAACTTGGATAAGATAAATTGGGATTCTTTATCTGGAAATCCAAATGCTTTACATCTCCTGGAAAAGAACTTGGATAAGATAAATTGGGATTCTTTATCTTCAAATCCTAATGCTTTACATCTCCTGGAAGAGAATTTGGATAAGATAAATTGGAATTGGTTATGTTTAAATCCAAATGCTTTACATCTCCTGGAAAAGAACTCGGATAAGATAGATTGGAATTGTTTATCTTCAAATCCTAATGCTTTGTATCTGCTACAAAAAAATTTGGATAAGATAAATTGGGGTTATTTATCTGAAAATTCTTCCATATTTGAATTTGATAAAAAAGAATATGAAAGAAAAATAGAACATTTGATATCTTTCTTCTAAAAAATTAAATACTATTTTAATTTTTTAAAAATGAAGTTACCAAAGGAAATTGAAATTCTAATCGCTTCCTATCTTTTAGATATTCCAATGAAACTATTAGATTGGATACCATTGGATAAGTTAGATTGGATCTCTTTATCTTCAAATCCTAATGCTTTACATCTCCTGGAAGAGAACTTGGATAAAATAGATTGGTTTTGGTTATCTGAGAATCCAAAGGCTATTAATCTGATAGAAAAGAACTTGGATAAAATAAATTGGAGACTCTTATCTGGAAATCTAAATGC
>Ga0315284_10014035_pt1 | contig 11415 bp, 7 predicted proteins | sample YL17G09_16_MG_FD_203696 | JGI IMG/M metagenome (GOLD analysis project Ga0315284, IMG submission 203696) | Sediment microbial communities from Yellowstone Lake, YNP, Wyoming, USA - YL17G09_16 | ecosystem: Environmental > Aquatic > Freshwater > Lake > Sediment | place: USA: Wyoming | collected... | reverse complement strand
ATTTGGTGGGCCGGAAAACACGACCGTACCTCCACGCGGACCCGCTCCTGGACCAAGCTCAATAACGTGATCGGCGGCTAGAAGAATCTGGGGCGCGTGATCGACGACAATCACACTGTTTCGCAAATCCAACAAACGTCTGAGGGCGTCGACAAGAGAGGGCATCTCCGTACTATGCAATCCCGCCGACGGTTCATCGATCACGCACAAGGTTCCCGTAATTCGAGATCCCAATGCCGCGGCCAACAGCAAACGCCGGACACCTCCGCCGGAAATCGTGTCGACAGTCCGCGAAAGAATCAAATGGCCGAGTTTCAAGTCGCAGACAATTTGCAAGCGTTCAATCAGTTCGTCACGAATTAATTGACTCAACGATCGTTCCTCAGCGGTCAATCCAATTTGAAGATCGCTTAGTTTTCGCTGTGCGTCTTCTGCCGAACAACAGAACAACTCGGCGATATTGAACCCCGCAACTCGAACGGCGAGTGCTTCCGTTCGCAGTTGCGAACCAAGGCACGCGGCACAATCCATGCTTAAGTCATCACGGCAGAATTCACATTTGACTCCGACAACGGATGTAAAGAGCCGAGGATCTGGTGGAATAAACTCGCGTTTGCAACGAGTACACTCCCAATGACGCGTGAAAGAAATCTGTTGCCAGACGTGGCCATCAACGATCCGGGTCTCCGTGAGCGTTTGTCCGTGGCATTGACAAAGGATTAAGCATCTTCCCTGTCCTTCACGAAAGGCCAGTTCAATGCTGTCCGCCAGTCGCTCGGAAGTCGCATTTCCGGTCACGAAACGATCGACTACGATCAGGACATCCTGTTTCAGGAAAGGACCGAGTGACTCCGATAGGGTTTGGGAATTCGTCCCAACGATTGCCCTCGCAAATCCGCTGGCTTGCCATTCCGCAAGATCTGTCTGCGCGTCGATTAACACGGGAGCAAAACATAATTGAAAGCGGACACCCTGAGGCAGTTTGTGCAAAGCCCGGATCAGCTCTTCCACGGACTGTGGTCGAACTTCGAGTCGACATTCCGGACAGACGACTCGGCCAATACGCGTAAACAGCCGGTGCAACCCGTCGTCGATTTGAGCGACTGCGGCGACCGTCGTCGACGACTGACGCCCCTGGCGTTTGATTTCGTTTCGAATGGCAATCGTTGGTGGTACGTTTGAGATCCTGTCAGCGGCGGGTCGTTCGATCCGTTCGAGAGAGTGACGGACCGAGGGAGAAAAGCTTTCGAGATAGCGACGCTGGCCCTCGAGAAACAGTGTATCAAATGCGATACTGCTCTTTCCGGAACCGCTCACACCGGACAAGACGACCATTTTTCCGAGGGGAATGTCGAGGTCAATTCCTTGCAGATTATGAACGCGCACTCCACGCAACTCGATGTGACGGCGTGCGGGCTTATCTGCGGGATTTGAACGACAGAGATTCTTCATGGCATCGGATCACATGCGCTGAGAGTCCATCGTTCTTGTCGAATCGGAGTTGCGGCGTCGGCGGGCGAGACTTGAAACTCGAACTGGACCACTCCGAACGGGACGTCCGGGCACAACCATAAATCGCACCTGTATCTCAACAGAGGATCACCCACAGTCGCAGTCGATGTGACTTGGGCTGCGGCTCGTTGGCAGCGAAAGGCATCCGCTCGTAAAGGAGTCTTGAGATAACGAATCACACCGGGGCGAAATTCCTGACGCAATGGAAGCCCACGGACGAACATCAGGTCGGCCTGCTGTTGTTCGGGAGTCACCGTGCCGCTCGGCCAACGGACAAATTCGGCGGGAGGGGATCCGTTTCGAAAAGCGACGGGATCGATGTGCAAAACTCGAGGCTCCGCCGGAACACCCCACGCGTCCGTCTGGAGGAGATCCAAAATTAGCAATTCGTCGTCCGGTGGGGTGGTCTTCTTGCGACACGTGACACGCATTCGAGAGACCCCACCACGGGAAGCCGATGACACATACTCCGCCCACACAATCTCTCGGGGTGTGTCTGTCAATTCGGGAAGCGAAGCAAACCAAGTCCATAGCCGATTCGGTAACGGAGACGGCTTCTCGCGGTAATCGATCCAACCGAATCGTTCCATTTGATGGAACAGCCACGGCTGCTGCCATGGATTCGCAACGGGGAGCCAAGCGAAGACAGAGGATACCATCAACAGGGTTGCTGCGGCAGCCCGAGCCAACCGGCTCTTCGATGTCCAATCAACAACCGGAATCAGTGCGCAGAGCCAGAACGGGATCAGCCATAACGACCAACGCAATGCACAACTCACCCCACCGTAGTTGTAGTTCTGTGTTCGAGTTAGGTAAAACGCCAAGACGAGACTCGTCAACGTCGCACCGCAACGTAATATGCTGCCGAACGCCACGTTTTCACAACGGCGAGCACTGATCCACCCTGCCAACGTCAAAACAAATACGGGTGACAAGGAAAGAATCCCATGATGCCCCACCGTGCAATGAACAAAATAAATCCATGGCGAGTCCAGATTTCGATCGATCCCTTGGGGATTCGTCCAATAGCTTGGTATCCCGTCAATCACGAATTGATATTTCGCCGATCCGAAGTCTGCGTAGATTGGTTTCCAACTTCCCGTGGCGACAACATTGGTGACAAAAAATGCGAGAAGTGGGACAACTGCGGCGGGCAGATAGTAAACAAGGGTCTTGCGATTCGAACGCTTCCATGCGAATGTCAACGTGGCAAGTCCAAGTGCAGCCGCAGGCAATTCGTTGGTACACGTCCAAGCGGATGCAAGTCCGCATAACGCCAAGGTCCAGCCGCGAGGCTCCGCGTCCGACAAAAAACGTAACGCCATGAAGAGTGCTAGCATCGCACCTGCCGCCGCAACAGCATGATTGTTAAAGGTCATCAGAAATGGAGTCAGCAAGGTTGCGAATGCGGACGTTAACAACACAAAGACTTTGCACCATTCCGTACGCGCATGACGCTCCAATATCATCGCCAGGAGCCACAGCGATAAAATGAAGGGCAAGATATTGACGATCAGGAGGACAACCGTCGTGACGGCGTGAGTCTCCTCAAGTAAACTCCATCCCGTCACCCGGGTGACACACCACGTCAGTCCGGCAACGAGGACCGTCAAGAGCGGTGGTTTTGTTGAATAGAAATGACCATCGACATGAACGATGTCGATCGAGTCCCAACCGGGCTGACGACGAATTTCATCAATTTGAAACGTCCCGCGTTCACAGAGTGACCAGACCGTACACCATCGCGAGCGATCATTGGCACTTTGAAGTGGTTTGGCATTCAGTAACGCGGCCAGATGCACGGCTGCCGCGATGATTAGAATCAATCCGCTGAAAACTCGCCATGATCCGTCGATTGGCCGGCCATGTTCGCAGGGGAGTTTATTGAATAGCATGGAATTCTAGCCTTCGAAATTCTGGTCACGAAGAGTACGCTCGTGCTTCAACTCTGGATCTTAGACACCGTGAACGTACGTGGGAACTTCAGTCGCAATCAGGAAACGGATTGACCGTTGGCGATGACGACACTTTGGGAGAAATATTAAGAGGGTGCCTCGATTGCGTTTGGTTGTCATTGAAAACACGAAGGAGCGGTTCACATTGGTAATCCGCTCGTCGTTACAGTAGTTGCCCATTGCCCGTTCGTCTGGCGTTAACACGCTCTACAGAAATTTGTGTGGGTCTGAAATCGGGACGTGAGACCCGAGGGGAATGATCCGAATCACCAACAGTTTCGTGACTGGAAATACAGAGGTCCTATGAACGTTTATGGCATTATTCCTGCGAGGTTGAATTCGACGCGACTGCCTCGCAAACTGTTGTTATGTGATACCGGGCGACCGTTGATTGAGTACACGTGGCGGGCGGCATCCCGCGCCCGCAGCCTCAAACAAGTCATTGTGGCCGCAGACAGCCACGAATTCGTGCCTGTTGTCAACGCCTTTGGCGGCCGATGTGAATTGACAGGCGAGCATCCGAGTGGTACGGATCGCGTCGCTGAAATCGCGCGTCGATACTGCCCCGACGGAGATATCTTCGTCAATATTCAAGGAGACGAGCCGGAGATTAATCCTGAAAACATCGACGCACTTGTCAGAACCCTCAAAGAATGTCCCGAAGCGGAGATGGCAACGTTGGCCTGTCCGATCGTGCACCTCGACCAAGTGAATGCGTCATCCTGTGTCAAGGTGGTCGTCGGACGCGACGGTCGGGCTCTCTATTTTAGCCGAGCCGCCATTCCCTTTTGCCGTGATCGGGACCCGGCTGAAGCATTAATCACAGATCAGCCGTGGCTGTTGCATGTGGGTCTCTACGCCTACCGCTCCGATTTTCTGATGAAATTGACGAAGATGCCACCTTCCCGGTTAGAACAACTGGAGAAGCTTGAACAACTGAGGGCCTTGGAGGCTGGTGGACGGATCCAAGTCGGCATCATTGATCATCACTCAGTTGGAATCGACACTCCTGACGACTATGCTCATTTCGTTCAACGGGAACGCGCTCGATGAACGCTGGCCACTCAGAAGGTGTCTCCGAACCAAGGTGGACAAGGCAACCGACCACGATTCTTCACCGCCAATAGGCGGAAGGGTTTCGCGGCGCGATGTGTTGTTTCAGATTTGGTTTTCCAGCCGTTGTGAAATGTTATTTTGTTTTCGGATTTTCAATGACCAAGCATATTTTCGTGACCGGTGGAGTGGTGAGTTCACTGGGCAAAGGCCTGACCTCCGCATCAATTGGTACAATCTTAGAACGACGCGGTTTGCGGGTTCGAATGCAGAAACTAGATCCCTATATCAACGTCGATCCGGGAACGATGAGTCCGTTTCAACATGGGGAAGTCTATGTCCTCGACGACGGTGCCGAAACGGACCTCGATCTGGGGCATTACGAACGATTTACAAATAGCCCGCTTTCGCGTGAGTCGAACTACACCACAGGTGGCATCTATTTGAAGGTCATTCAAAAAGAACGAGAGGGAAAGTACCTCGGTAAAACCGTTCAAGTAGTGCCACACATTACGGATGAAATCAAAGCGGCAGTCCTTGGACTTGCGGGCTCAGACGTGGATGTGGTCATCACGGAGTTGGGAGGGACCGTGGGTGACATAGAGGGCCTTCCGTTTTTGGAAGCCATCCGACAAATTCCACTGGACATCGGTCGTGGAAATTGCCTCTTCGTTCACCTGACGCTCGCCCCTTATTTGAAGGCGGCTCGGGAACTCAAAACAAAACCGACTCAACACAGCGTGCAACAGTTACGCGAGATTGGCATCCAACCCGATATTTTGGTTGTCCGCACCGAAAGGCCATTGGGCCGTGACGACGCAGAGAAGATCGCCTTGTTTTGTAACGTCGAACGACGTGCCGTGATTGAAGAGATTGACAAAGAGTTTTCCATCTATGAAGTTCCGGTCGGATTGATTGAACATGGATTGGACAAACTGATCATTGACCGTCTTGGACTTCCCAGCGGTTCCTCAAATATGGACGATTGGGAGGAACTCGTTCGACGAATCAAAAATCCTCAATACGAAGTCAATATTGCCGTTGTGGGAAAGTACATCGAACATCGAGACGCTTACAAATCGATTTACGAAGCCCTCGACCATGCCGGAATCTCGCATTCCACGCGTGTGATTGTCAAACGCATCGAAGCGGAGCAACTCGAACATCAAGATGCCGTTTCGGATTTGGCGGGAATGGATGGGATTCTTGTGCCCGGTGGTTTTGGCCATCGTGGAATTGAGGGAAAAATTCAAGCGGTTCGTTTCGCCAGAGAGAATGACCTCCCGTATTTCGGAATATGCCTAGGAATGCAGGTCGCTGTGATCGAGTATGCTCGACATGTGTTAGGTCTCGAAACAGCCAACAGCACTGAATTCGATACCGAATCCAATCATCCTGTCATCTGTCTTCTAGAAGATCAGCACACCGTGACCGAGAAAGGTGCAACGATGCGACTCGGGGCGCAACCTTGCCGATTGACGGAAGGATCCGTCGCCGCGAAATGTTATGGTGCCCTTGAGATTTCGGAACGCCATCGCCATCGCTATGAATTCAACCCCACATATCGCGAGCGATTTCTCGAAGCGGGACTGGGGCTCTGCGGTGTTAGCCCAGATGGTAAATTGATTGAAGTGATTGATATTCCGACCCATCCGTGGTTTGTCGCAGTTCAGTTTCATCCGGAATTCAAGTCAAAACCAAATTATCCGCATCCCCTCTTTTACGGTTTCATTGGTGCGGCATTGAAACGACGTTACCCACGATCGCGTTAGCGATTCTGTCTGAATCGACGAGGATTTTCAGGGGCGTTCCCTGAACGACCGAAACTCGCCTCACGAAAACGGATCACGATGCCGCTCCATTGACCCTTTAAAGATTCGAATTCTCTCGCCATCCAATTTCTCTAAAAACGCAGAGACGAAACAACCGAAATCAAGGGTTATTCCGTGTTGGCTGATCCTATGCGATCCACAGACTCGGGATGGTGAATAGGAGATGCATGTGGCCGACGCGTCAGGCCATTGGTCTGTTCTTTCCACCGGTGAATGACCACGCGGCGGTAGATCACGAATGCTGGGGGTATCTCTGGTGTCCAAACGGATCTGGGAGAATTTAATCGTGCGTTATCGTCCACTGGGAATGACGGGAATTCGTGTTTCTGAATTGTCTTTTGGAGCCGGCCCTGTGTCCGGTCTGATGACCGGTGATTCGCAGGAATCTCAAAAACAGGTTGTTGAACGAGCGATCACAGCGGGCATCAACTGGTTTGACACCGCCGCGAGTTATGGAGCAGGGCGTTCAGAGGACAGTCTCGGACTGGCTTTGAGTTCGATTCGTACAGACCAACAACTCCACGTGGCGACAAAAGTTCGATTGCTACTCGATGGTGAGAGGGATCTTCGGCCCATGGTGACGAAGTCTTTGGGCGAAAGTTTGCGCCGGCTCCGATTACCTCGAGTGACCGTTTTGCAGATTCATAATTCGATCACACGTTGTCGTGGTGACGAACCGACGTCGATTACCGCCGACGATGTGCTCGGTCCACACGGGATCCTTGCCGCGATGGAGGACCTTCGGGCGGACGGTCTGGTCGATCACTTTGGGCTGACCGGAATTGGAGATGCGGACTGCTTGGAAATTCTGATAAAATCTCGCCGATTCGCAACAATACAGGCTCCATTTCACCTACTGAATCCGAGTACGCTGATTGACGTTTCCAGCAAGTTCTCGGAAAAAAAATACGGTGGGTTTCTTCGTGCTGCAGAGAGTGCGCAAATGGGTAACTTCGCGATTCGGGTGTTTGCTGCCGGCGCGTTGTTGAACCTTCCACCGAGTTCACACACACAGAAGACTCCGTTCTTTCCATTGTCATTGTACGAACGCGACCGAGCGCTGGCCGCCAAGCTTGGTCGTACGATGGCCAAGACAAGTTCGCTCCATGAGTTGGCTTTGCGTTACGTGACGTCTCATCGCGAGATCACTTCTGCGATTGTCGGATTTGGAGCAGTGGAACACGTTGACGATGCGGTGAGAATTTGCGAACTCGGTCCGCTCAGCATTGAACAGATCGCGTCCATCAATTATCTAACGGTCGTCGCGGATCGATGAGACACATCCAAACGGAATACGCGTGTGATCATTCCGTGACACAACAAGTTCCACGGGCAGTTCGTTTCTAGGGGATGTCCGTTTCCTGTCCGGGAAATCCTGTGTTGCCATGTCGTACAACAACGCTATAGGTTTGCTCGGCGAAACTAGCCTTGAGCGCAAGTGCCGCCTTCTTTTCGGAGGTGGCCTTTTACTGTTAATTTCCGGCAGCTTTTGGATTTACGCCAGACAGACGCAAGGCCTCGTCTTCGTACAAAATACGGATCTCGCACGATCACTCGTGGCCAGCGTCATCATTGAGAAGCATGCCTCACGGTTTGAGAAGGACAACAACGACCGGTTTGAGAAGGACAACAACGAGCCTCGAAACATCGAACGCATGTCGCGGGATCTCAAACCGGAAGATCTCAAGGAGATTAAATGGGCTCTTCTCGGAGAGAACCCGACGACTAGCGACGCCTCAGGGCGTTTTATTGACAATGATGACGCGAGAGCCAACGCAAAAATTTCCGCGGTAACGACGGAATTTGCATACGAAAATAGCAAGCTTCAAGAATTTCGATTTTACGCTGCGGTCTGTGCGACGGAAGCTTGCATCACGTGCCATTACCACAACAAAAATCAAAAATTGCGGGTGGGCGATCGACTTGGTCTCGCAAAAATTTCCTTTCCCCTGAAGAAAACCTACCGTTCCCGCTCATGGAACAATGCCATTCTGATGTCCACCGCAATCGTCACGGCCTTTTTAGCAATGACGGCAGCCTATGCGATCGTTCGCTTCGTGATCGTGAAGCCGGTACTGCACCTGAAGGAGGTCAGTGATGCCATCACACGCGGCGATCTTGAACAACGCGCGGACATTCGCACAGGTGACGAGTTCGAAGAACTCAGCCACGCGTTTAACCGGATGCTCCGCCATTTGACCACTGTGCAGGAGGATCTCAAAAAGCTGAACAGTGGGTTTGAATCCAAGGTCGATGAGTTGGCTCAAGTCAACCTGCGGCTGTACGAAATGAATAAGCTCAAAAACGAATTTTTGGCCACAATGAGTCATGAACTGCGGACGCCACTCAATTCGATTTTAGGGTTTAGCGATGTGCTACTCTCGAATGGACCGACCTTTGATGATAAGCAGAGGCGTTATCTCGGGCATATTCAGTCATCGGGTCGGACGCTTCTCAATCTGATCAATGACGTTCTCGACTTGGCCAAAATTGAGAGCGGCAAGATGGAACTCCACCCGGTGGAGTTCTCCTTGTACGAGGTCATTGAGCGGACGGTCGGAGCGATGGCGGCACTGGCAGAAAAGAAAAATATTGACCTCCACTGGCAATCTGATTCGGGGCTTCCCCTCCTGTTTCAGGATCTCGGTAAGCTACAGCAGATTTTAAGCAACTTGCTTTCGAATGCGTTGAAGTTTACCCCGGAAGGCGGTCGCGTCGTGGTGCGTGTCGTGTTAACGGATCCAGAACGATTTTCCTTGATCGTCGAAGACACGGGGATCGGTATTCCGCTGATTGATCAAGAACGAATTTTCGAAAAGTTTAGACAGGGAGCGCCTCTTTCCGGTCAACGTGGAGCATTGACTCGCGAGTATGAAGGAACGGGATTGGGATTGTCGATCACCAAAGAGCTGTCAAAGCTATTGGGTGGAGAAATTCGGCTGCACAGCGAATTCGGCAAGGGGAGCGTCTTTACGGTCGGCTTGCCGATACGGGTGGAACGCCTGACACCTGCCCTCGAAGCCCGTACCAAGCCCGTCGCCGAAGCCGTAGACCTCCAGGCGGAGCGTCCTTCCGCCATCATCCGGCAATTGAACGCAGACTCACCGCGCAAGAGCGAGATCGCCGGCGATTCGGCAACTAGTAGCCCAACCGCTTCGGAATCGTGAATCAATCATTTTCAGGCCCCCAGATCACATTTTTCAGGGATCTTGGCCACACGACGCCAGCTTCAAGCCGCCTGCAGGAAAGTGGATGGTTAGATTCTTTTCGAGCAGTCGCAGAAACGGAAGACAAACGAGTGTCGCTCCACACGCTTTGTCGCAGCCGATTGACCACTTGCCGCCGGCTCCGCATAATCGGGTAAGTTTTGCCGAGTCATCGGGCAAATGGTCTTTGTCAGCAACTTGTGCGGTGAAATAGCATGGCAGGTTGGTTAAGTCGCGCGGCTGATGCGTTTCGAAGACCGACCTCTTCCGGTCCAGAAGCTTACGATGTCGAGTGCGACTGTCGATGTCGAGTCCGTGGAAATCGCTCATCTGTTGCTCAACGGCGAATCTGTTCATTATGCAGCCGAGCGGTGTTCGTTCTTTCCGTCAATGTCTATCCTCGGGCGGAGAGTACCCCCAGAGAATCCGTCTCTTTACCGATCGCCGCCAGTCGTGGGGTCAGAAAAAAACAACGCCAATTCCTGACGAAAGACACGACGGCAGGCAAAGTTCCAGCTGAGAAACCGAATCGTGAGACTGCCAAATCACCAATACGAATTGTGGGGGCGAGTCTTCTGCTTGAGACCAAGGAAAAACAACTCACTCCGTTTCGGATCGTTATTTCAGCAATCTTGGTTTTAAGCACTTTGACCGCTTGGGGAATGTGGCATCGGCACTCCATCGACGCGGCAAAGTCCACCCTTTTTTTTGCCACAGAAAAGGGGAAGCAGGCATTCGCCGATGGAGATTTTAACCTCGCAGAGCGGGAGTTAAAAAAAGCCCGAGTTGCCGCGAATATTTTACGACGCTCCGATGTTGACTCTGTCCGCATTCGTTGGTTGAGCCGTGAAGCGTCCGCCGCTCGAGGATTGGCGACCGATTCCCTGACGGATCTCGTTCGCCAGTCCCTCGCAGACATCAACCCAGGCAGCAACGATGCCAAGCGATTCGATGGCCTGCATGCCGGAACGTGGTGTGTTTTTGATTGTACGGTTTTTTCAACAGGGGATGGCGAACAGCAATGCCTCCTCGAAATACCACTGTCAATTCATGGGCAGCCGATTCGGGTTGAAGTCGGCTTTGAGGCATTAAGACGGATGACGCAACGAGGTGCGGATGCGGGACCTGTACGCGTTATCATTGCTGCTCAACTTCGGCATTTATCGCCCGCGACGCGAGAGAGGCCACAACCGGTACTGACTCTGAGCAACGATTCGGCCTTCTTGTGGGCCAATTACGAAACTTACGTCGCCGTTGGATATCAACCCTATGATGGAGCAGAGCAAGCTCAAACTCAGTCGATACTGGATGCTCAAATGGAAGTGTTGGAGACGATAAAATGATATCCTTACAGCGTGTTTTGCAGACTCTTGCACTGGCCTTCAGTATCGTAGGCTTCTTTCAGACGACATTCGCTGGCGAGCGTGCATGGTCTGTCGAGTATCTCAATTCGCGTCAAGCAGAATGGGAGAAACTCGTTGGCCCAAAAATACAGATCGAAGGGCGGATCCGTCTGCAGGGAAAAGGCCAATTGCGTTTTGTGAAGTGCGATCTGGTGTTTTATGGTAATGAGACTCAACTCCGCCCATTGACCAATCAACGATTCGTCGAGGTTACCGGTCAATTTCAGAAAACGGCGGGTAAGATGACCTTTAAGATTGAACGAATTGAAGCCATTCCCTCGGATCTCGAACAAACCGAGTCGCGTCTTCGGAATCTCGGAAATCCAAGTCCCTCGGAGTTATATGAGATCGGTGAATGGGCGGCAGAGCGTGCACGGTTCTACAATGACCCGGAACTCGCCAAAAAAGCGAGGTCAATGTTCACCAATGGGGTGAATCTGGAATGGCGGGCTCT
>Ga0315284_10014033_pt1 | contig 11416 bp, 3 predicted proteins | sample YL17G09_16_MG_FD_203696 | JGI IMG/M metagenome (GOLD analysis project Ga0315284, IMG submission 203696) | Sediment microbial communities from Yellowstone Lake, YNP, Wyoming, USA - YL17G09_16 | ecosystem: Environmental > Aquatic > Freshwater > Lake > Sediment | place: USA: Wyoming | collected... | reverse complement strand
TTATACGTTGCAAAGCCTCCGTTCAAATGCACGGTCAACGTCGAAGGTCTATCCGTTGATCCGCCTGTTGGAAGCGATATCGCGAAAACAAGCTTCGTTATCGGAAAACTCGCAATTCTCTTGCCTGCTGGACAAGTAACGTCTCGCTCGTTCAACAACGCGGTTGGTCAAGCTGGGGCGTCTTATAATTATACGATTGAAGACATCAGTTGCGTCTTCTCTCAAACGGCCAACTAATAATAGGTCACCTTTCACAAAGTTCCAGCCCCTTACGGGGCTGGAATTTTTTTGTACTTATTCGACAGTCTTATTCAAAAATACGTGTAATGAATATCGGATAAAGGTATTTTTATGGAACAGGGGCCTGCGGATAATCTCATATCTCTCTTCATTCACAAGGAGATCTCTAAGTTATACAAGAGCTTTCTGGACACCATCGAAGATCTAAGGAACGAAAACAAAACTATGATTAACAAAGTTGCCAAACACTGCGCTGAAGAATTCGCCCAAGACATCAATTTTTTCGACAACGAAAAACACTCTCAATTAAGAAAACGCGTCTTGGATAATGGAAACGACGCCATTCGAACAATTTCTTCTTATGTAGAGCTATTCGACTCTACTATGAACGAACAGCGGATCGCTAAAGCGGCAAATCAAAAGAGAGTTATAACTAAAAGGTTTTGCACGTCAACCCCGTTAATTCAACTATAATAATCATATGAGCCAACTAAAATTCTTATACGAAACAACGGTCAAGAAACAGGTCGAATCTAAAGTGACGACGAAAGATCCTAAAGATCCTTCTATCGAAGTCACCAAAACAGTAAAAACGGCCAAGCCGATAAAAATTGCCATTCTAAAGCCTAGAAGGAATCTGTATGAAAGCGCCGAAATCTTTTATGCAAAAAAGATCGCTGATTTTATGCGCGAAGGGCTGCTCGCCTACTCATTAGTTCAAAAGCGTTACGCCAATGATGGTGGGGCATTAAGCGAACCAGAAAAACAACTTATCGAAGATTTGCGTGACGAGGTGACCAAATGTAAAAATGAATATTTTGCATTCGATAACGCTGATGTATCCGAAGAGACGAACACCAAAAAAAATGAACTGTTGGTTAGAATTAATGATGTTAACTCCAAGCTCAGTTCCATTGAAAACGCTTATGCTGATATTTTTGATAATACCGCCGAAGTAAAGGCTAAAAATAAGACGATAGAATGGTGGGTCTTACATTTATGTTATTACGATTTAGATGGCAAAGGATATCAGCCTATTTTTGCTGGAGATACGCATGATGCTAGATTCAAATCCTATGATGACATAGAGGATAAAGACGATCCGTTTGATTTAGAAGCTATATCTTTATGTTCTTATCTAATTAGCTTCTGGTTAACAGCACGAGGAAGTTTAACCAAAGACGAGTTGGAAAAAATTGAATTCTCGACAATGGAAAAACTATATTTAGAAACCGTCTCTACTTACGAAGTAGAAAATGACGAAGAGCCAAAGACAACGGTGGCGGTAGATGAGCGGTCTCCTAAAGAAGAAAAGAATCCAGCGTCAACTGTAGCAAAGCCCGCGCCCAAACCTGCACCAAAAGTAGAACCCAAGGTAGAACCCAAGGAAGAACCAAAGGTAGAGCCTCAGGCCGAGATTAAAGTCTAATAACATAATGTGGCATTCCTTTCTGAAATAGAGTCACTCAAGATAATTTATAAAGAAATTATTGAAGGATATTCCGTATCTGATGGGTATTTAATTCGACATCTTGACGAAATTGAGCACATAGAAGTTTCTTCGCATAAGCTAAGTCTTTATGTTAAATACATGAAAGACGGGCTACCAAACGCGGAAGCCCAGACAAAAACCGCTATTGAATGTGGTAATTGGAGCGCGGAAAAAGAAGGGGAGCTAGTGGAACTTCCTCAAACGATCGCCGATCAAGAGACACATTTTTCTAGCCTAATTCCAGCACAACAACCCCAAATCAGGAGGGTCATTCAGATGCTTAAAGAAAAGAGAATCGCGCTTTTTATAGAAAAGCACGCTCTATTAAGTCAAACAGCCGATGCTTTTGCGGACAGAGAAAGTTTCAACTATTTAGTTTATTTATCTCTCTATAAATCGCCAAAAGAAAAGCTGTTTTCGTCTTATCAGGAATTTCAAGAATTAGAAGATATACAGTTAATGAAATACGGACAAGCAATGGAGAACATGCTCGCAAAAATTAATACGGTATGCATGAATAGAATTGCAAGTATGCCTTTTTTTTTGAATCCGCTATCCTATGTAAAAGAAAATGTTCAATTTTTTCTTAATAAGCCTGTCAGCCAATTGACCTATTATCAATCTCATATAATATCTTTAGGACTTCGAAACCTAAATGTATTATCCAATGTTAATGCAGATCCACCCACCGCTATGAACGCAGAATCATTCGACGCCTTAACTCTTTGGTACGATCAGCAATACAGCATTTTATTAGGTAAAAGAAACAGCAGACAATGATTAAGTGTAATAATTAATATCGGAACTATCATCCGATGGTAAAAGTATGCCTTTTTCATCATCAGCAGACGCAAGAATAGTAATAGATGCAGATTTTGGCCCAGTTTTCAGAGGGGCTAAGGCCGCAGAAATATCTATCGCTAATATAGGTCGTGGGGCTCGCGGCCTAAATACAGAATCGTTTGTTGGGCCATTAGGAAGAATTAGCGGAAAAGCTAATGAGTTTCAAAAATCGCTCGCCGCAGCAGAAGCCCGCGTTCTAGCCTTTGGTGCCACCGCAGGAACCATATACGCCCTCAAATCCGCTTTTGAAGCGTTAGTACAATCAACCGTAAAGGTCGAAAAAGCAATAGTAGATATTAATGTATTATTGAACCTTACGACTAACAGTTTAGGCAAATTTTCAAGCGATCTTTTCAATATAGCCGACCGAACGGGCACCAGTTTTTATGATGCAGCCAAAGCGGCTCAAGAGTTCGCTCGTCAAGGTTTGGGAGCAGAAGTCACACTACAAAGAACCTCTGCCGCAATGCAGCTAGCTAGAATTAGCGGTATTGACTTAGACAAGGCCGTCTCTTCGATTACCGCCACCCTAGAAGGCTTCTCTAACGAAGCTCTAACAGCCGAACAGATTATCAATAAGTTAGCCGCTGTAGACTCTAAATTCGCCGTATCTTCTGGTGGTTTGGCTGATGCTCTCGTTCGCGTATCCTCCGTCGCTGCCGACGCTAATTTAACTCTTAATGAAACAATTGGACTTATTACAGCTATCAAGCAGACCACTGGGCGCTCTGAAGCCGTCATTGGTAACTCGTTAAAAACCATTTTGACTAAAGTTCAGGCCCCTGATGTTCTGCGCGAGCTAGAGGCCATTGGCGTAGCTACAAAAGGCGTAAACGGAGAATCTCTAAATGCCATTAAGATATTAAGCAATCTGTCTGCCGTCTATGGTCAGCTTTCGTCTTCTCAAAAATTCTTTATCAGTCAGAACATCGCCAATCTCTATCAAATCAACTCTTTGAAGGCCATTTTCAAAGATTTAGGATCTGATATAAGCAATTATCAACAGGCGGTAGAGGCGGCGGCAGATTCAAGTGGATTCGCTCAAAAACGTATTAACGAATTAAATCGAACGCTATCTTCTCAAATACAGATTTTAAAGAACGATTTCGCAAAAGCCTTTTCCAACATCGGAAACATCGTTATCAAGCCCGTTCTGGGTGGAGGTATAGGAGCTATACAAACCATCTTAGAGAGGTTAAATAAAGCAAAACAAGGTTCGGGTGGCGCTGGAGAAGGAGTACTATCTTCGATAAGTGGAAAAGGGTTTGAAGCGGCCTTTAAAACCTTAGGAAGCATTCTTACTGGACCAGGCCTACAGATAGGACTTGTTTTAATTCTTAATTTGTTTAAGAAATTAAGCGTATTTGCTTTCGAGTCGGCAAGGGATATTAGCGGGATAAGCACGGCGGCTCAAAAACGCGCATTAATCGAACAGGGTGTTAAAGAAACATTAGCTGGCCAAAATAATATATTATCAAGCATTATTGACGGGACACTAAAAGCTGGAAGCGCGGCATCTCGTATCAAAAGCGAGTGGATGGAAGCTAATAAAGCGGCAGCAGCGCACGCGCAGATAGTTAGCAGCTTGTCTGGCGCTATTATTGCAAGTCCTGGCGTAAGGTTGGTCCAAGGCGGGGCACAAGGAGGGACAAGAGGGAGGGGGTCAGCTAGTAGTGGATTAATTCCTAATTTATCTCCCGAAGCGGAAGAAACGATGGGCGCGTATGCAGGGGGGTATAAACCTGGCTCTATTCGCGAAATGAGCGTTCCTAAACTTGGGCGCATTTATTATAATACCGCTGAAACAGTTAAAAAATTCCCTCAGTTCGAGCAGCCTGCTATTATGCCTCCTCCATCTAGTAAAGCGGGGCGGGCTTACAAGGGAGAATTTGAGAAGGCGCATGGATTTAATCCGTATAAAGCTGATGGGATGATTCCCAAATATAAAGTCTATCATGATGGGAATTTTTATGGTAAAGAAACGCTCCAAGCTGGCAAGGGAATCGAAAATACCGAACATCGACTAACTAGTCTTAGTCAATTAACCGACCCCAAAACCACTTATTTTGCAGAAGGATTACGTCCGTATAAAGAAGAAGGATCGGTTCCTTGGAGAAATCCATTGGCCAGTTTAGACAGGGAAACGACCCATCGAATGACGACGCGTAATATAGGACACGAATCTCAATATCATACTCTTGAAATTTTTAAGGAAGGAGCAGAAAACGAGGTTCATACTAGTAAGCGATTAGGATATTTACATTCGAAAATTCCAAAAGGATCGACGCCTGTTCAAGCAGAGGGAATGGTGCCGAATTTTGTCCGTGGGTTTAATCCGTATAAATCTGGCGGATTTGTCCCACCTAAAGAATTAGGTAGACAATTTAAATTAGGTAATGTTAATTACGATTTAGATAAAGGGATTGGAGAAACTCCATATGGAAGATCGATTGACCATTATGGAGTGACCTCCTTGATGTCTCCACAAGATTTTAGGAAATTAGCAATACCATTTTCAACTAATATAGCTAGAGAAAGCCTCTCTTATAAACATATTCAGGAGGCGATAAAATCTGGAAAACCACTCGCCCCATTACAGCTATATCTTAAAACATCTAAATATCATCCTGGGGCTTTCTCTGTTGCTGGTCATGAGGGACGACACCGCTCTTTAGCCTTACAAGATTTAGGAAATGACATCGTTCCTGTTCAACTTTTGGCTACTCGTGAAGGGTTCAGGAACAAAGATTTTAATGTAAATCTCCTTAAAAAATTGAACATGGGGGTTTTCCCAGAAGGTAATGCGGAAATGTCCAAAAATTCCGCTTTGGCTGGGATGTTTAAACATTTTTATGATAACCAAGGATTGGTGAATTTTGCCTCTGGATTTAATCCTTATAAATCACATGGATTTTTACCAAATCAAAGAGGCAATCCCTTAAAATTATTGCATGGAACAAGAACCCCATTTGATCTAAAGGACGCTAAACCAAGTTTAAAATCGGAAATAGCTTCAGCCATATCCAGACAAAAGGCTGAAAAATATTTTGACATTGGGCACGAAGGAGAAGGAAATAAAACATTCGTATACGACCTAATCGAAAAGAAAATTAAAGACGGTTCGGGCGACAAAACCCACGGGATGTTGTTCGGTCATGAATATGCGGACAAGCATTTTAAGGGAAGATATGACAAGGCCGCAAATAAAGCTTCTTTAGTTTTTCCAGATCATGCGAAACGGGGGACTTCAGGAGATCCAACGGCTGACGATATTCCAACAGCGGTTTATAACGCAATTAAAAGAAAATATCGTACAGATTCAATTGAGACTTTCGCCTCTGGATTGGTGCCGAATCTGGCTAAAATACCCATCCTAAGTAAGTTGATAGGGCGAGTAGCAACTAATGTAGTCGATCCTTCACAAGGCTTTGGATTAAATTCTTTTCATGCCGCTTATGATTATGTTCGAAAACACGGATTGACAAAGGCAATAAAAGAAGTCGCTCTTGATAGACCAATTTACAAAGACGCCGAGCACTTTAAAAATAACACTTTGGATGGAGAGGGGCTTTCAGAATTTGCCTTCAGGCATATGTTCGGGCTGAAACCAAGGACTGAGCTAAAAGCGGGTCGATCATTAAAAAAGATTGGCAAAAACCGATATCAGACCGATGCAGAATATACGAAGAGGCTTACTTCGAGTCCTGGCGGCGGAGAAGTCGTCCGTAATAATAAATTAGTTGGGTTACACTATGATCAAGATTTAGGGGGATATCTTACAACATTTGATCCAAAAAAAGAAACTGTATCATATGAGGATACTTGGGATTTCGATCTACATCCTGGTGATAAGAGGGCGACGCTCAAGGGTGTAGCCTCAGAAATAAAAGGTTTGTTAGGAGTAAGGAGGAATGTTGAGTATATAAAAGACGTACTTAACAGTCCAGCTTCACTTCAAGAAAAAATAACTAATATAAAAGAAGTGTTTACCCCGCGTAGCATTGCTGATTCCGCAAAAGCTTTTCGAACCACGGCTTTGGCTCATAACGAGCATGGTTATGCGAGTACTCACATCACGACGCTTTTAAGACAGATGGTTGGCGCGGTAAGCACCCCAATCACGTTTGCTGGATCAAGGTCTATCAAACCAAGAACGAATGATTGGGATAATTTCATAGAAACGTATCTAGAAAAGTCTACTAAGGAGGATCAGGCGGCTTTGAGACAAAGGACCGAAATACAATACGCCCAATCCGTTCCGAAAGACCCAAGAAGATACGACGAACGAAATTTCGCGAACGTTCTACGAGATCAGCTTTCGTTGCGAAATAGTAATCCATTTATAGAGTCTGGGCTAGCTCCAATAGCTAGTCGTTATGGGAGCATCCGTGATGTAGATAAAACAAAATTTAGTCATTTTGGTAGGACAAGAATACAATATGGGCAGACTCGACGCGAAAGAGATCGAAACCCGTTTCTTTCTAGTGGACTGGTGCCGAATTTGGCCGCTTACGGACATTGGATAACACCAAGTGGGGAAATGATAGAAGTGCCATATCAGGGGCATCAAGAAAAAGGGCACGAACTACTTAGAGAGCGTCATCCAGATCTAGATCCAGATAATGGAGTATACTCTCAACTATTTAAAAAAGGATATTGGAGATCAACGACGGAGAGCGACAAAGTGAACATAGAATCCAGCGGAGTAGACAAAAGGGTTCCCGCCTCTGTTTTAAGATCCGCTAAAGATTACGCGATAGAGGGAAAGAAAAGACTCTATAATACTTCTTTTAATGCTGAAGGTCTTAGGGGTCCGTCTATTCTTTACCACCCACATAATCAAAAAATGAATCCTGTTGACAGCCATTATTTTAGTGGCAAACACCTATTAGAAGAGAACCACCCAGAGGCATTCGAGGAATTAAAGAAGGGGTCTTCTGGAGATCGCATAAATGTTTACGACGCGCTTTTCGACAAGGGATATTATAGAGCCGTTCATATAGGAAAAAGTTTGGAAGTTGAAGGACATATGTCTGGCTCGACTCCGATGACTAACGCGATGCGACGATCCCTTAAGAATCACGGAATAGAAAATGGGATCAGTGTTAAAGACGTAACACGGGGCGAGAACATCATATATCATCCTAATGACGTTTTTAATAGAGGAATGGTACCTAATATTAGTACTGCATCCTCTGGGCTTAATCCATATAAAAGCGCGGGAATGGTTCCAAATCTAAATAACAAATCCTTCTTCTCTCCCGAATCTCCATACTATATTGGTAGCATGGAAAAGGCACAAGCAGGATATGGAGCCTACGTATTAAAAGATGATTCACATGATGTCCCCTCAGTAAAAATACCCGAAGATTATTATAGTAATCCACAAAAATATAAAACCAAATATAAACTAAATCAGGCCCCTAATATTATAGGAAAACTTATACATGGAGCTTCGAGAGGGGCGGTTCCAAATCTAAGCCCCCTAGATGATATCCGAAAACTGCTTCATGGTAAAAAAATTGCTTTAGACCGATCAACTCATGGAACAAGTTCTCATGGTATTGGGCGGGCATTAGCGCGATTAACTTCGGGCGACCAACAAGAGTTACTTTCCTTTTTTCAAAATCCCGTATTAGACTCCTCAAGAATATTAGATGTTCGTCCAGGGCGAAATGAGGGCGAGAGTCAAATTAATTATATTGCCCCGTCTAAGAGCCCGACTGGCGTCCATATGGTCTTGGCTGTCCATCCAGATAGATTGGACAAGGCCCAATTAATGACCATTAAGTATAGAAGGGGAATTGCGGCCAAAGGATTAGTTCCGAATTTAGCCTCCTCATATACTGGGCGCGGAGTAGCGGATAAAACAATCATTCAAAGATTAACAGAAGGAGCGAGAAAGGGGGCATCATTTGCTAATTTTTATGATAGATATCAATCCGAACATGGGCTTTCTAATTTGTCAGATAGGGAATTATTCGATAAAATATATGCTAGCCAGTCTTTTAGAGCGGATGATAAAACTGTATTTTCTCAAGCGATAAAAATTTTTGAAGGGCACAAGGGGGGCAAAACAGACTTTAGTGAAGAAATCGAGCCTCTAGGAGTGCATGGTGTCAGAAAAAGAATATTGTCAAATGTATTATCGGGGGGCGAATTCGAAACGAAGAAAACATCAGTTTATTTTGATGCTCTTCAGGGGAATAAGTCGGCGGTTCCATTTGACGCCCATTTTTTAGAAACAGCGGCTGGAGAAAAATTAGGCGAAAGCGGAAAAATTACTACTGGGTTTAGCAAAAGGCTTTTAGAATTAACTAGGGGACAGGTGTCTGCGGCGACATCTTTAGATCCTAGGGCGGTGCAGGCGGCGGTATTTGCGGCGAGAAGCGGAAAGGGCGATTTTGGGCCTTTTGAAAAGGGGTTTGAAAGATTAAGGAATTTTAATGGGGCCAAGGGGCTAGTGCCGAATCTCGCCGCCAAAAAGCTTGGGTCGGGATTCTATGGCGATTTTTATGCTTTAAATAGACAAGAAGACGGTCTTAGATTAGGCTCTAAGCATTTCCCGTCCGCACAGCCTAGTCAGGGGTTCGGTGTTAAAGGGATACAACAAGAATATGACATGTCGTTGCGTTTGCAAAATTTGAAAGGCATAAATCCATTATTCTATTTCCCAAGAGTCTTTGAAAAGAAGCCAACCTCCATCATAAAAGAACGAGTAGAAGGAAAAACCGTACAAGAAACAACTGGCAAACCCTACGATATCAGTCAAGGAATACTTCCTATACAACGTGCCATAGATCCGTTTCAAATGATGATGAAGAGTCAATTGGAAGGTCGCCAAATAATCGCAAAAGATGTCGTCGGCCACACAGAGAATACAATGCTAAATGAAAAAGCAGAGGAAATATTCAAAAAGGTTTCTCGATCTCCTGTTGCATTAGAAAAATTTTTAGATCATATAGATCTTAATCCTAAAAGAAGAGCACGGATAGCGACAGCTATGGCTAAAAAAGGGGCAAGGATGTCTTTCGTTGACCCTGGGAATTTTGAGACGATGGCTGCGAGAGGATTAGTTCCTAATTTGGCATCCCTATTAGGATCAGGACTTTATGGGTCCTTTTATGACTTAAACAGTAATTATCAAGGCTCGCCCGTTGGATATAAAGATTTTAGACGAGGCGGAGCAAGGAGCCCAGCCGATGTAAGCGGGCTAGTCAATACCGAATATAAAATGTCCAGAAGGACGAGCCAATTGGAAGGGCTTCCTTCATACCTACGTTTTCCAAAAGTTTTTGGGAGTCTTGATGGATCTTTGGAATTAGGACGAGTTTATAAAGAAGTAGCTCGCGGAAGAACGGGGGATCAGTCAATAATAGACTCTGCGAATCCTAACAGCCACGAAAAAATTCTGGATGCGATGTCCGAAACGACGTATCGCGTTTTAGGAAAAAGAGGCATAGAAGCAAATGATCTTCATCCAGGAAATTATATCATTAATGACAGGGCTCATCAAATGATTGGAGACTTAGCGGCCAATTCTAGATTTGTAAACAAACATATAAATGGGCCTACTAGATTAGACAGATCGACAGAAAAAGCTTTTAACAGACACTTCAATCGGATTGGGCAAGAAGGCGGGCACATGACGATCATTGATGTGGGTAATTTTAGACAAAAGTCTCGTGGACTTGTTCCTAATTTGGCGATGGACCCGACAGACTTCTATAATGAAAACATTGGGCTATTTGCAACAGAAAATGGTCAAAAAGAATTCATTAAGAAAGCTCGAAAAGAATTTCCTCAAGAAATTAAGCAAGCGGGACAGAATAACAATTTCCTTCATTATGACGAAAAAGATGCGGAACATAAGGTCACTAATGCAGATAGGATACTTGGAAAGATATTTGGATTCAAAATAGTCTCCGAAAAAGACTGGGAAAAATTCTATCATTCAAAGAAGAGTCCAGGTACGCAATTCTTTGGAAACGCGAATTATAAGCTTCCAGATGCCTTTGTTACGAAACCAAAGCCTTTTTACGTTGACGATAAGCTTGAGGAAACAAGGGCTATCTCGGGGTTACAGCCTTCTATATCAGCCATAGACATTTTGACAAAATACGGGATAGATCCAAACAAGGCGACTGGCACAGACCTGCAAAAAGCGGCAATGAAGGAATTCCCTGCGGAAAAAGGGACTCCTTATGGATTTTTCCTAAAAGCGCGAGGCGGTTTTCAGAGCAAGGGCGTGGCTTATGGTGGCAAAGGGATATTAAATAAAGACAAACTTACCGAAACCGATCTGAAGGAGATGTTTATCCAAAGGATCATTCCAGAGACTTATAAAGACACGCCGCAGTATAGGGTGGATGTTGTAGGCACACAAAAAGGTTTTGAGCTTGCTGGCATAAGGCAAAAAGGCAAGAATTCGACTTTCCGTGAGGCGCATGTTGGTTTTGATAACTCTCCAGAAGCTCTTCAGGTTCTAGCTCATGCTGCGGCATCGACACTATCTATACCGCCCAATAAACGATCAGGCATACATTTGGGATACGATATTTTCCCGAAGGGTATCGTGGAGGCGAATCCAGATACGGAAACAGGCCTGTCGGGCGGCACGAACGCGCTTTTCACGACAATAAAATTGGGAAGCGGATTATTAAAGAACAGGTCCGAAAGAGTGTCTGATTTCATATCTCAGGGCCAAGACATTTTAGGGCTTAACAAGAGATCCGATCAATCAAAGGCGTTGAGGGGTTTGAACAGCGGACTCCAAGATTTTCGTCACGACGAAGGGGGCTATTATAAAGCGGCTCTGGAATTAGCAAAGCAAGGCTTTAA
>Ga0315284_10014032_pt1 | contig 11416 bp, 10 predicted proteins | sample YL17G09_16_MG_FD_203696 | JGI IMG/M metagenome (GOLD analysis project Ga0315284, IMG submission 203696) | Sediment microbial communities from Yellowstone Lake, YNP, Wyoming, USA - YL17G09_16 | ecosystem: Environmental > Aquatic > Freshwater > Lake > Sediment | place: USA: Wyoming | collected... | reverse complement strand
GCCTCGCCGATGCGCTCGCTGTAGCCCGTTTCCACGCGGGCCTTCACGGTGTCAATGGCTTCGGCGATTTTGCGGTCGCGGGGAAAACGGTCCGAGAGCAGCGTGATGAGCGTGCCGTCCTCGGCGAACGGTTTCCAGCCCGCAAGTTTCTTGGTTTGGCGGTCGAACTCGAATTCCACGCACAGCAAATTGGTGCCGCGGCCGTAGCCCTGAAAACAGGGCGTGTGATTGACCGGGTCCACCCACGGCTCCTGATAACCCACGTGGATATCGCCGGCGAAGAGAATGTCAATCCCCGGCACGCGCCGCACCAGCTCCATGGCGTTTTTCACGTAGTCGGATTTCCAGCCTTCCCTCTCGCGTTTCTCGACGTCGTCCCATGCCTCCCAGCGGTCGAACGGCAGGCCGAGATGACAGGCGGCGATGATGATATCCACGCCCATGCGGCGCAGGGAATCGCGGTACATGGCGAGCGCGGGCACTTCCGGCGCGAAATAAAGATTCTTGATGTTCTCGGCGAAGGCGGCGCGCACGGTGCCGGCGGTGGTGATGCCGATGATGCCGACTTTGAAATCGCCGAAGTCCTTGATGAAGTAGGGCCGCGCAAAGAGCTTTCTCGTTCCGCCGGTCGTGTCATAGACGTTGGCCGAGAGCGCGGCGAATTCGGACTGCCGCATGAGGGCTTCGGGCACGTCGCGGCCGAGATCGAATTCGTGATTGCCCAGCACCCACGCATCGTAGCCCATTTCGTTCATGGCGCGCATCACCGCTTCGCCGCGGGTTTTCGTGCCCACCAGCGTGCCTTGAAAGATGTCGCCGGTGTCGAGCAGCAGGAAGCCGCCGTGCTTGTCGCGCGCGTATTGGCGGAGCTGAGTGATGAGCCTCATGGCCGAGGCCGCGCCGCCGAGCTGCGGCGGATGCTCGGGATTCATGAAGGTGGCCTCGCTCGAATCCACACCGCCGTGCACGTCGTTGCCGTGGCACACCACCAGCGACCAGGTGTCGCCGGCCTGTGCGGCGAAGGCGCCAAGGAGCGCGGCCAAGAGGCAGAGAAAAAGTTTCATCATAGGAATGTCCGGTTCATCAATCTGCGCGGGGCGGCGGAGCGTGCCGCCTGGTGGAAAACAAACCTACAGTTCATACGTGAGTGTCAGCAGCAGGCGGAGCTGAGCCGTCTCCACGCGGTCGCTGTCACTACGCTCAAGGTCGCCGAAGAGCGACTGCGGAAAGAGATCGGGCGAGAGGTAGTTGATGCGGCCGAATTCAAGGCCCACGTCCTGACGGAATCGCCCCTGATGAAAACCGATTCCCGCCGTGAAGACCGAGCTGGCGCGGTTCTTGTCCTCGGGCGAGGTGGCGTACACGAAGCCTACGCGCGCGGGCGCGCCGGGAACGATTTCCTGCTCGGCTCCGGCGCGAATCTCGAAGGTGTCGTCATAGTTGTCGGCCACGCGGCTGTAGGTGTGAATTTCGCCCTCCAACAGCAGCAGCGGACGGAATTCGTTCCGCGGACGGTACTGCACGCCCACCGCGTAGTGCCCGGGATAACTGACGGTGACTTCGCCCTCGGCGCTGGTGTCGGTGACGCCGGTGCGCAGCGTTCCCGTTTGATTGAACCGGAAATCACCGGCGGGGATCAGCGCACGCGCGCCGACGGTGACGCGCGAATTGATCTCGTAGGTGCCGCCCACGGCCAGCTCGGACGGCACTCCGGCGGGCCGGTAGGACACGCGGTTCACGACGTTGAAGGAATCGGGGTTGAGATAGACCTCGTCGTAGTAGGTGCCCTTCGTCCACACCCAATCGCCGAAGAGGCCGTTCCACGAGAAGCCGAGAGCCAAAGGTCCGTGCATGCGCGCGGCGGCTCCCAGCGACAGGGAGCGCAAATCGCCTTCCACGGTGAGCCGGTTTTCGCCGAGGCGGCGGTCCTGAATGCCGCCCGAGGAGAAGCGGTCGCGAACCTCTTCGAGGTAGCGATAGTCGAAACGGTAGGCGGAGAAACTGCCCGCGGCGAGCACCAGAGATTCCACCATCTCATTGGGCGCGCGCCACGAAAAACCACCCTCGAACTTGGAGAAGAGATGGTCGTTGACGGCATAGTTGTTGTAGCCGAGCACGCCGTCGAACGCGTCATAGAAGGGATACTTGCGCACTTCCTTGATGCGCGTCAGGTCGGCGCCGCCTTCGAAGCGAAACTGCGTGCTCTGTGCGGCGAGCGTGGCGGGGTTGCCCATCAGGGCCGCGGCTCCGCTCTGGCTGATGACGAAGGTGTGGCCGAGGCCGAGGCTGCGCGCTGAAAATGCTCCGGGCCGCGCGCCAATTTGCGGATCGGGAGAGAGCGGCTCGCTGCACACGGCCGAAGCGAATACCGCCAACGCGAGAAGAACGAAAAGAGTTCGCATGGGTCTATCCTGAATAGAGAACATCATTGTCGGGTTCCGGTCATGTGTCATCCTGAAGGCCGCTCTTTTCGTCTTGCGGCCTGAAGGATCTCTCTGGGTTTCTTATTCTCCCGAGAGATCCTTCACCCCCTGCGAAGACTTGGGGGTTCAGGATGACAGTCTAATGCCAACCACGCAAGATTTGGGGATGGGCTCTTAATCCCTCGATTGAAGCAGGGGGAGAGCCGATGCCCCCGGTTCGGTCAGGCGAACGATCCAGCGCCACATCGTGAAGCACAGAACCATGAGCGCGATGAGCACGACCAGTTGCTGCCACAGCGGAAAGGCGCGATGAACGAGCGCGTTGGACACCGCCTGCTCGTAGCGCGACAGATACACTTCCATCGCCAGCGGGCCGAGGTGCGCGGTGTCGGCGGCAAAGGTCGTGTCGAGGCGGTGCGAGCGGAAGAGTTCGCGGCCGCCGCTGCTGACGCGCAATTTGGGATGCGGGTTGTTTTCGTCGCCGCTGCCGCTGACATCCACGATGTGCTTCACCGCCGCGGCCGCCGGTTCGAGTTCAGTCTGGAGCTTGGCGCGATTGAGTCCCGCCAGGAAAACGTTCCACGTGTCCCATTTGGTGAAGACGACCCCCCAGCGCAGATTGTCGCCCACCGGACCCACGATCCACAAGTTGTCATCGAGGCTGCGCTTCGGCACGAGATAGAGATGGCGCAGTTCCATTGTGCCCAGCGTGTCGCTCTTTCCGCGCAGGCTGTCGGGCAGGTCCGGCTCGAAGAGGCGCGGCACGAGCGCGGCGGCCTTGAAAAACCGCTCGGGCTTCAAAGGCCACTCGATCTGCGAACCGTCCTTCAGGAAGACCGCCACCGGCTGCTGCATGTGCTCATGAATGCGCAAGGCCCAGGCAGATCGCGCAGCGGGATCGGCGGGCGGAACGAAGGCGGCAAGGTCGCGGATGCGCTGATCGCTGAAGGACTGAAAGGCATCCATCAGTCCCAGCACCGCGTTGCCGAGCTGCCGCACGCGGAAGAGCCGTCCCAGCTCGCCCGAGACAAAGCTGTTCAGCAGCGCGAGGATAATGGCGATGACGATCAGCCCCTGTGCGACGAGGTGCACCGCCCGCGCCCGCCTGCGAATGCGCAGCCTGGCAAGATCATCCATGTGGCAGTTCCGGCGCGGTCAGCTTCTTGATCCACACCCAGCAGACGTGGAAGACGAGCATGACAATCACCAGAACCCCGATCCGAACCCACGGGAAACGGCTTCTGTCTGCAAGTCTTTCGTACATCTTGTCCACGCGAGTCACGTAGAATTCAAGCCGGGCCGCGTCGCACGAATCTGTCTCTGAAATCATGGTCGTATCGAGGCCGGGCGAACGATACACCTGTTTCCCCTCGAAAAATGCGCGGAGCATCGGCTGCGGAGTCCAATGACGCGGCGGACGCACCATGAGAAAGGTGGAAACTCTGTCCACCAGCCGGTCAGTGTGGCGAAAGGTGGTGTCTGTTTCAGCCGCTTTCAGTCTCTCGAAGAACGGCACCCACGCGTCTTTGCGTTGATAGAGCATGCCCCACTTTCGCTTTTCGCCGACCTGCCAGAAAAGACGACCATGGCACGAGAGGCTGTCCACCTTGTCCACGATGCCTGAGTAGCGCCAGACGATTGCCCCCAGAGTGTCCCAGCCGCGTGCCGTGTCGAGTGTTGCCAGTCTCTCCTCGTACCGGCGCGTGAACTGAGCCATCTCCGGAGATTTGAAGGGCCACTGTATGCCGCGTTCATCGCGCACGAACACCGCCACCGGCTGCCCCATGTGTTCGTGAATGTGTTGCGCCCAACCCGGATATTCCGCCGCGCGTTCGGGCGGCAGAAAGCAACCGACCTCCAGCGCTTTTTGGTCCGAGTAGTCCCAGAAGGCGCGCTTCAGCCCGTAGTGCGAATCCAGCAGCGTCAAGTGCGAGTAACTGTCCCTGATGGCGCCGGCAAACAGGAACAAGAGTACGTTGGCCACAATGCTGACCAGCACCAGCAGATCCGCGGCGGTGATGAGTGCCCGCGCCCGCTTCCGGATTTTCGCTTTGTTTGGCTCATCCATACGGCCTCCCCTCGCTTATGTCTACTACGGGCGGCCTCCGGCCGTCCACTCCCGCACGGCCGTGCGGGGCTACGCAGGCGCAGTCAGCTTCTTGATCCACCGCCAATAGAGATGAATGACCAGCATGATCAAGGCCACGGCCGCGAAAAACTTCCATGATAGGAACGGCCGCGCGATCAAGAGCGCCTGAGTCTCGGCGTCGCGAGTGGCGTAGAATTCCTCCCGCAGGCCCTTATGCTCAAAGACGTAGCGGTGTCTGGTCGTGTCGAGCTTAGGACTTTCAAAGAGCACTTCGCCATTCAGCGAGGCCCGCAATCGCGGCACGTCCTCCGAACGATCGGAGGGCAACAGGATTACTTTCTGCAGAGTATACGCCGGGTGTCGCGGCCCCACCACGGTTTGCGGGTCGTTCAAGCTTTTCAAAAACGCGCGGAAGGTGTCCCAATAGTGCGCGACAACTCCCCACCGCAGGCTGTCATCCACCGGCCCTACCATGACCACGGAAGTACCTGTCGTGTCGGTCAGCGTGTTGATCCGCAACGTCACCATCCGTCCGATCAGGCGCCGCGCGATCGCATCCGGTTTCTCGGCTCCCGCTGCCAGCACTCTTTCCAGCCGCTCGATGCCCGGAGCCATCTCCGGCGGACGCGTAATCCACGATAGACCGCGGCGATCGCGGATGAAAACCGCGGCGGGCTGATCGAAGTCCGTGATGATTTTCTGAGCCCACGCTTCGCGCGCGCGGGCATCCTCGGGCGGTGGATAAGCGATGAGTTGTTCCCCCCGGCCAAAATAGAAGCGCGAAAACTCGATGGAAACCTGCCCGGAGACGTGGCTGAGTTGCTGATCAAGAAAAAGCTTGCCGTAGTCTATGATCCGCCACGTACCGTCAATGAGAGCCGCCACCACCACCAGCATGGCCAGCAGGAGTTCGCTGACCCAGTGGAGGATTCGCGCCCGTTCGCGAATTCGATTTCTCATTGGCTCATCCATATGGCCTCCCCTCAAATTCTTCTTCGCCGAGAGTGGGTGCCCTCACCCCTCGCGCTGCTTCCCATTCCGGCGCGGTCGGACCCTTCACGCAGCGCGGAGCAATGGTGGCGGCCCGCCTATCACTGCTTCTGCAGCCAATCTATTTCAGTAGAAGCAGCTTGAGCGTACGCCTGTCCGAATGAGTCTCGATAGAGGTGAAGTACATGCCACTCGATAGATTGGATCCGTCGAATCGCACACGATGAATCCCGGCAGGCAGAAGACCATTGGACAAGGTTTCCACCAATCGGCCGGTCACGTCGAATACTTTGATCGTGAACCAACTGCTGTTCGCCACCGACAGCATCAGTGTCGTCGTTGGATTGAACGGATTGGGATAAGCCGCAACGGAAAACAGTGTCGGGACGCGAGCGCTGCGACGCTCGGGTACGGGAGAGAAAGTCTCTCCGTAGCGGAAGACACAGCCATCGGGTCCAATAGCCCAAACATGACGGGGATCAGGAACGATGAGCGTCCGCAACCAGTGGGCGTACATTAACGGTTCATACGTCCAAGTTGCGCCACTGTCGGTGGAGTGAACGATTTCCACCATATCCGCGATCGCCCAGACATCCGAAGCACTGGTCGCTTGAACCGAGCTCACGACATTTCGGCATGGATTCGGACACTCGCACCACGACAGGCCGCCGTCGGCAGTTCGCAGCAAGCGGCGGCCGAAGTACTCGGTAATGAACCCGACCTGAGAATCACCGAACTGAACACGGTCCAGTTCCCATGATCCTTCGAGGGTGTCGTGAGACCATGTTGTTCCGCCATCACTACTGTGAACAACCACACCGATGTAGATGGAAGAATCGGGGTTAACCAAAACGGACCCAACGGCCCACACATTCCAGGCGTCGGAATAAGCGACACTACAAAGAGACCCCCATGCGTTCGAACTCTGCTCAGACCAGACCTCACCGCCGTCGGCCGTGGAGAAGATCGTGTTCCCGCCCACGGCGGTTCCTCGAAGCGCACTGCAAAAATCAGCGTCCGTGATGCCGCGACCGACAAGGTTGCTTTGCTGCGTCCATACCGCTCCGGCATTTGTGGTATAGAGGATCAGTCCATTTAGTCCGACCAGCCACCCCGTGTTCTCGCTTACGAAACGCGCCCATTTCAGAGGCGTGCCGATGCCCTGACTCTGATTCGTCCACGACCGGCCGCCGTCCGTGGTGCGCCAAATCACATCCCGATAGGTGCCACTCTCGTACACGCCGCCGATAAGCCACCCATGCAGAGAATCCGCGAACGCGCCGGAACCGAGGCCGCTCCAATCGCGATGGTAGCTGGCTTCTGTCCAGTTCGCTCCACCATCTTCCGTTCTGAAGATGTAGCCATTCGCGCCAACGGCGATGACGTGCAGGGAGTCCCAGCAAGCAACGGAACCGATTCCCGCAGATGTCGGCGGCTGAAACTGACTCCATGACTGGCCACCGTCCGTCGTCCACAAGATCGGATGAGTCGTCGTTCCGCTCGCGATCCAGCCATGTTCGTGATCCGAGAACACGATTCGAGACGGGCCGCCGACCGACGTGGAAGGGCGCTGACAATCCCAGATGTTACCGCCGTCTGTGGTATGACAGACGAGTCCGCAGGATGCGGTCGCCCAGCCGTCCAAGCTATCCAAGAAACAGATGTCCGCGAAGTACGTATCGTCCAGTGTAAGTTGCACGGTCCAAGTGCTCCCGCCGTCGAGAGACTGCAAGACACAGGCGGAATCCCCGACACGATTGCCAACCGCCCATCCTCGAGCGGCATCCACGAACTCTATGGACAACAGATGGTATTCGGTCAGAACGGCCAGCGTGTCCCACTGCTCCCCTGCATCCGTCGTGGCCACGATCATGCTCGGTCCGTCGAATCTCCCTTGAGCAAGGACCCAGCCGCAATCCCGGCTTACAAAGTCAACATCAAGAATGAAATGACTGATCCCACCGGCCTGTTGAGCCCAATCCCGACCTCCATTGGACGTGTGAATAATGATGCCGTCCTCGCCCGGATTAGCGAATCCACCGACGACCCAACCATAAAGAGAATCAAAGAATGTCAGGGTCGCCAATCCGATTTGAACGGGAACACCCTGCTGAGACCACGTCAAACCGGCATCTTGCGATCGCATGACAACACCCGCATCATCTACGATCCAAGCCAGCCGGTCCCCGGCCACTGCAACGGCACGAATGCCATTGCCGGTGGGAAGCGGATTAAGCCACTCCCATCCTTGCGCCTGCACAAGCCCCAGAGGATGCAGCAAGAACGCGATCAGTACGTACCGAAACGGGTGTCGCATATTTGCCCCCTGTTATTCCATGCAAGTCTCTTCCGTGCCGAAGTGAGGTGGCTCAACCCTCAATAAAACAGATTCTGGAGAGTGACGTACAGTAATTAGCCGGCTTGTCGCGCCAGTTCCACCGCGCGCTGGGAGATGTCTTCGATGGGAGTCTCGATGCCGTGGAACTCGATTTTCCTGAACAAGCCGGGAGATTCCGATCTCGCCTGCTCGAAAATCTTGAGACCTTCTTCCCATTTGTTGCCGGTCATGCGCACGACCATGGACTTCGAGAGGCCGTGCTCGCGGAGGAACTGCACCACACCCTTGGCGAAATCGTCGCAGCGCGAAATACCGCCGAAGCGCGCGCCGAAAATCACTTTCACATTCGGGTTCTCATCGAGCAGGACGAGCATCTTGGCAATACGCTCGGGAGAAGGCCCGCCGCCCGAGTCCATGAAGTTGGCGGGCTTGCCACCGTAGTAATGAATGAAATCGTTGCCGAGAATGCCGAAGCCCGCGCCGCCGGGAAACATGCCGATGTCGCCGTCGAGATCCACGTACGGAATGCCCCACTCGCGGGCCGTTTTTTCGCGCTCGGTAAGTTCGCCTTCCTCGTGCCGCGCGCCGATGCCCGCCTCCGAAACTTCAGGATGACGGAAGAGCGCGTCGTCGTCGAGAGCGATCCGCGCATCGGCGGCCAGCCACTTGCCGTCCTTGGTTTTCACCAGCGGATTGATCTCCGCCACTTTGCAATCGAGCTTCTTGAAGAGATTAAAGAGTCTGACGGCAATCGGCGCGACGTCTTTCAAATCACCGCCGGAAAGCCCCAGCCGCTTGGCCATCTCAATGCCGTGATAGCTGTAAATCGGCTCGTCAATCTCGAACGGCATTTTCACGATCTTTTCGGGAGCGTTCTTGGCCGTCTCTTCGATTTCCACGCCGCCTTCGGAACAGCCGATGAGAACGAGTTTGTAGTTGGCGCGGTCAATGGTCACGCCGAGATAGATTTCCTTCTCAATCTCGAGCGCGGGCTCGATCAAGAGCTTCTGCACCGGATAGCCCTTGATGGAAAGCTGAAGAATCTGCGCGGCGAGAGATTTCGCTTCACTCTCATTCTTTGCGATCTTCACACCGCCGGCCTTGCCCCGCCCACCGGTCAGAACCTGCGCCTTGATGACCACCGGAAAGCCGATTTCGCCGGCGGCTTTGGCGGCATCCTCGGCCGCCGTCACCACCCTCCCTTGCGAGACCGGGATTTTGTGCTTACCGAAAAAAACTTTGCCTTCGTGTTCGTAGAGTCGCATGGATGTCTATCTTGGTGTCAGAGCGTCCTTCAGTTCGTTCATGCGCACGAGATGGTGATCGTCGTGCTCGCTGATGAAAGAGATCAGGTCCACAACCCGCATCGGAACGTTCAGGCGCGGATGCCGCGCGCTGCGCGCGATCTGCTTTTCGTCCAGCGTCTCGAGGCGGGCAATGAACTCGCCGCGAGCCGCACGGAATTCCGCGAGGATGGCTTCCACCGGCTGTGCGTTGTGCTGCGCTTCGTGGGTGCGGCGGTTGGTCATGTCGGCCGCGCGCAGCACTTCCCGTCCCGCATCATAGTCATCGAGCCGGCCCATGCCCAAGCTCTCCAAGTCGAGCAGATGTCCGATGTGTTCCTGAATGGACCATTCGCCGTCGAGACGCGTGGTCAGTATCTCCCGCGGCCAAGGGCGGACTTTGTCTTCGATGCGCGCCGGCACACCGGCCAGGCGATCCACGTAAACCGGGAACATCCACAGCGGAGAATCAAAGGTGAATTTCCGCTCGGTCCATTTGCCGGTAGAAATCATAGCTTGTCCTACTCCCGATTCGCGTACGGGGGAACAAACTGGATTCTCATCATACTCCCTTCGCCGATGCCGAAAAGTATTCCGATACCCGCTCCCACGACTGCGCCGCCCAACGCACCGAAGCCGACCAACGCCCCCGCAGAGAATCGCGGATTTGCCCTTGTTCCGCTGCAACCCCAGTGGCCGCTGTCCGGCGGAGCGGCGTTATTTACCGGTTCAGACCCTTGAGCCGCGTATGCCAGAATTCCCAATCCCGCCCCGATGAACGCTCCCACGACCGGGCCGTAAGTCAGTCCTTCGATCAGTCCCTTGCGCCGATCCGGAACAGTGAGGTGGCGGATTTGCGCATTGGGCATCACGGTCATGGATTCCGAGCGCAGCGGTCTCCACATCGTCACGTCGTTCCCGATCTGAAAATGGCGGCCCCAGACCGTCTCGCCCGATTGCCTTTCCACCCATCCGGTCCGCCCGGCGACGATTCGATTGGCCTCTTCGATGTCGGCCGGCGGCGTTTCCGTGCTGATCGTGCTGAGATGCATGCATCCCGTCAGCAGGAAAACCGGTACGAGCCACAACAGTCCCCGCATGCCCGTCCCTCCCGATTGAAGCTCAAAGCGTCATGACGAAGGAGTCAGTTTCTCTTCCACGCTCTTGATCTTGTCTTCCATGTGCGCGTCTTTGTCGCGGCGGTCGTCAATCTTGATGACTGTGCCCACGCGCGCAGGTCCCATCGCGAAGACCGCTTCCTGCATCTTGCGGATGACCTCGAAGCACACGTCCAGATCGCCTTCGAGCGTGGTGAACATGGGGTCGAGGCGGTATTTCACGCGGCCGTCTTCGCGCAGCACCTTCTGCATGGCGGCCACGTATTTCGAGAGGCTGGTGCCCACGTCCGAGGGAGCTATGGATACGGCGATTATGGCCATGATCTTCTAATCCTCGTCGTCGTCCGTATGCGGCGGCATTACGAATCCGGGACGCAATTCCTGATGATTGATTTTCCCGCCGAGCTGGCCCGCGCGGATGAAAAAGCCCAGTGTGATGACCGCGATCACGAGCACGCCGATGGTTAGCGGAGCTTTGCATTCTTTCCTTTTCGCCAAGAAATACAAAGCTGCGAGCGCGGAAACACCCGTGATCCACACAAAAATGAGCGCGATGAGCGCCGCCGCCTTGTGCGCCTCGGAAAGTTCTTCATGGAAATAGGGCAAACCCTTCAGCACTTCCGAAGCGGGTTCGCCGGTGAAGAACGTAGGCACGGCTAACAGCGCGGAAAGAATGAACAACAGAAAGCTCGCCCGCACCACCTCGCAGCTCTTGCGCGTGAGACCGTAGAGCAGAACCAAGATGCCGAACCCCGCGCCCATGATCGGCGCGTGATTCAGAATGAGATGGATGTGAGCGAAATTCATGGTGGTATCCTTTGTACTGCTTCAGCTCGGCAGAAACGCGCTATACGGAAATCCCCTTCGCCTTGTCTTCGTAGCCTTTTCTTCCCATGAGGCCGTAGGTGAGAAGTTTGCCGTGCTCGACGCCGGGTTGGTCGAAGGGATTGATGTGGTAGAGCGCGCCGGCGATGGTGGTGACGATCTCGATGAGCATGAAGAACTCGCCCACGCTGCGCGCGTCAAGCTCGGGGAAGGTAATCGTCAGCGACGGCCGCTCCTGCCTTGACAGAGCCTCGCGCGTGGCGGCAAACTCCGCGGCCATGAGCTTGTTCATGGTTTGCCCGCCGAGATAGTTCAGCGAGGAGACGTCATCATACAACTTGGGCAGAGCG
>Ga0315284_10014031_pt1 | contig 11416 bp, 11 predicted proteins | sample YL17G09_16_MG_FD_203696 | JGI IMG/M metagenome (GOLD analysis project Ga0315284, IMG submission 203696) | Sediment microbial communities from Yellowstone Lake, YNP, Wyoming, USA - YL17G09_16 | ecosystem: Environmental > Aquatic > Freshwater > Lake > Sediment | place: USA: Wyoming | collected... | reverse complement strand
CGCTTTCCGGCGAGGCGTTGGCCGGATCAACGGCCATCGCGGCCAGATGGGATTCATGTTCGATCATGACGATGTGCAGCAGAGGAAAGCTGCATGAAAGATTCTGCGTTCCTACTTAGCTTCAATGGGGCCGCGCCTGGATGGGCGCGGATGGGCCGGCGATGGACCGGACACAGGCGCAGATCGGGGGCTTCAATGGGGCCGCGCCTGGATGGGCGCGGATGCTTGGCTCTTGGCCTGTTTGTACGTTTTCTTCGTCTCGCTTCAATGGGGCCGCGCCTGGATGGGCGCGGATGCAGGTCGATGTCGAGACCATCGGCAGCATTCTCACGGTGCTTCAATGGGGCCGCGCCTGGATGGGCGCGGATGCCGTGGATGGTGGCCTTCCTCGATCTTAACAAACTCGCTTCAATGGGGCCGCGCCTGGATGGGCGCGGATGCCCCGTCAGTATAACTGTTGATCGGCTGGCGGGATAGCGTCGCAGCCACGAGAGGTATCCATGGCGGGAGGCGGCGCGCTTGCGGGCGACGGTCGCTGTGTGAGCGTAACTATTCATTTGCCAAAGAGTTCGAGCGGCGGCGGGCATTACTGCACCACGGGGCCGCTCGCGGGCTGTTACACGATCATGGCCCTTATCGGCGGCGCGTATGGCTGGCCGAGCGTCTCCAGCCGCAACGCGTCGTCTGAGTATACCTTGCCCAGATCGACAATCATCACCTGATCTTCGGATGCGTTGATCAGCGGCTGGAGCGCGGCACGAAGGCGCGCCAGCTCGGTGGGATTGAGCTGACAGAGAAAGACGGAGAACTGGGCATGGTCGCCGTTGGCTTGGAGCGTGTGGAAGATCTTCGTGCGGCGCTTGTCGTCGCTGATGTCGTAGGTGATGAGAAAATGTCGGCGAGCCATGGCGGTTCATGTGGATCGGGTCATCGGGTCACGAGATTATTGAACTCCGGGATGTCGCCGCGAAGCCAGCGTGTCAGGAGCCGCGCCTGCAGACGGATGATGGATCGCCAGGAGCAGCGGTAATCGAAGACGGGATGGGTCACGAGCTGGTCGAGGCGGGCCTCATAGGCGCGGAGCAGGCCCTTGCGGCCGGCGTCGTTCATCGCGCATCCGGAGGCGGCGCGGGCGAAGTGGGCGGCGCGGACCATGCCGGTGTTGACGGCGGTAATGACGGCCGAGTCGGCGACGACCGGGCGGAGGGGCTCCATCAGATCCAGCGCCAGCGCGGGCCGGCCATGGCGCGGGCGGTGGTACAGGCCCCAGTAGGGGTCAAGCCCCTCGGCCAACAGCGCAACGGTGCACTCCTTGGCCAGCAGCGCATAGGCGAAGCTGAGCATAGCGTTGACCGGGTCCCTGGGCGGCCGGCGATTGCGTGAATCGAAGTCCCAGGTTGAGTCGAAGTCGCGCGGCTTGAGCGTCTGGGAGAAGTGAGCGAAGTAGCAGCGGGCGGCGTTGCCCTCGAGGCCCAGCAACACGTCTGCCGACGGAGCGTCCGGCACCCGGGTGATCAGATCATCGATGTCGCGCAGCACCCGGTCCAGGTCTGCCGACGGCGGAGCGTTGCGACGGAGCTGCGTGCGCTGGTTCATCGCCTTGTCGCGGACCACCGCGCGGGCAAACGCCAGGCAACGGCCGGGGTCGGCGGCGGCGTGGAACTGGGCGGCGCGGTCGTAGGCGTTGCGGAGCGACTGGCCGTGCGCGATCCCGTAGAACCACATGCCGCTGGAGAGCAGTACGACGGGCACATCGCTTTCGCAAAGCAGGTGTAAAGTCTGGGTGGAGACCTGCACGTTGCCGCAGAGCACGAGCTGGCTGACGTCCTTCAGGCCGACTCGCGTGAGCTCCTCGCCCTCGGCGCGGACAACGAGGCTTTCGCCCCGCTTGCCGACGAATGCACCCTGAGTCTGCACATACAGTGGCGTGGCGTCGGGCCGGGGCGGATAGAGGCGGCGGATGTGGGAGGGCTCTTCGTCTCCCTCAGCGTGGCGTGGCTTGAGCGGCGGCGGCAAAGGCGCGGCGGATTCATCGTGCAACTGACGAATCGCGAGCGTTTCATCCGGAAGGCAGATGCCAGCCAGGGAGCATCCGTTGCATTTGGGGCTGTCGTCAAGTGGGTCGGGAATGGCCGTCAGCGAGACGGCTTGGCGCGTACGCTCGATCAGATCGCGCGTCTGAGTCTCCAACTCGGCGGTGAATGGAACTTCCACGCGTGTCCGAGAGCCGACGAAGTAGACGACGCCGTGGTCACACCGGTAGCCCTGCTCCCGCAGGAGCAGGCCTTGGGCCATAAGCTGCACGCGATGGGTGTCGTAGGATCGCTCGGCATTGTTCGGCACCCGGCCGCGCTTGGTCTCGACGGGAACGGCCTCCGTTCCGTCGGAGCTGATCAAGTCGAGCTTGGCCGAGAGGCTTAGCGCCGCCGACGCCAGGGGAACTGATCGGGAGATGACGGGGGGATCGTCGCCGGCGGGAGTCTTGTCGGGTGATGTGGCCGCCGCTGTGGTTGGAGTGTCACGGTCGGCTTCCGCATCTGGCAGCAGGTGATCCAGACGATCGACGCGGCGATGGACGTGGCGGCCCTCGATGGTGTAGGCATTGTCGTCCCAGCGGCCTTCGACGTACATCAGATGGAACCTGCGTGGGCAGTAGGTGTACTGCCCGACCATGTCGAGCGTGAGGGCGTCGTCGCCGGCAATGGAAACGTGGGAGGGCATGGGGTTAACTCTGATCACACGCCGCTAGCACACCAAATCCGACGTGGCGGCCAGCGCCGATAGAGAGGGGGCCGGCCACGGGGGAGTCGAACACAATCCGACAGTGATAGCGGGGAAGATGAGCCAGCTTGTCGCGCGGGTCGTAATCGCGGGCATGCAGGGAGCCGGGCCAGTAAGGAACCTGATCTATCTCGATCTGGGCAGGGGTGCGAAGCCCGGCCTGATGCAGCGACTTGCAGAGCAGCGCCTGCGCCCTCGCGATTGATCGAGCGTGATCGCGGCGCTGTTGCCGACGCTCGTTATGGCCCGGAAGCAAGACGGGCGTCACCGATGCCCACGTGTTGGCCTCGGTTGTGTAACGACGCAACACGCTGTCGCCGTGGCTGATCGCATCGAGTTCAGATGAGCGGCAAGAGCATGCGCCTTCGAACTCGACAGTTTTCCCCTGTAAGCCGCGAGCGAGCCGGGCACAGAGTACACCGTCGGAACCGAATGGTTCGGCCAGCAGCACCCGGCGGATCAGTCCATCGCTGTGGGGATGGCCGATGGATGGCAGCGGCACGATCGAAAGTCGTGGTCCGTCCTTGGGATGCCCCAGGATCATGCCGTCGATCAAGGTCGGATCCACCTGGTCCTTAGCTACGTCAGCCGCGACATGGCGGAGCTGCCCGGCGAGCTGCTTGATGTGCCGCAGACCATAGACGGCCGGATCGTCCTCGTCGCGGACGAAGCGGAAGGCGCAGAAGGAGCGGGTGCCTCGTTGCCGATAGTGAAATCGCTCTGCGCGGAAGGCTTCTGTATCCAGATGCTTCGGCTCGTGTTCGGCCTCTGCATACTTGGACTGCAGCCGCCTCAATGTATGCTCGGAGGGGACCGGGAGCGAATCCAGCGGATCAAACGACGGCCGCACCGCTTCCCAGACCTGCACTGACGCAGGGGCGGGACCGATCCGTCCCGAACCAACGACAAAATCCATGCCCCATCCGAGTGCCCGAAGCGTGCGCATCATGGACTGCAGTTGTTCGGCGTGTCGTCCATCGTGCCAGTCACCCGGATCGACCGACCATACGTAGTGGATCGAATTCCCGCCACAAAGCAATGTCGGGCGGCAGTGCTTCTCTGCCTTGGAGTGCTGGCCATCATCGCTATTGTTGCGCACGTACCACATGCAAGGCGCACCCTCCACGCCGTCCGGGCAGTGGATCGTCGGGGGCCTTTGCCGCACGAGCCAGCGGAGTGCCTCACCGTGAGTGCGGTCGCACCATGACGATGACCCACAGTTTCCGGCGACCAGAGCCTGAAAAAGCCGAAGCGGAGACGGAGGCCACTCCACTGAGCGGCCCCGGTCCGTTCTCCCGTGATAGCGATCATCCAGGAATCTAATGGGCAGGCAGAGTATTGGCATTACACTGCGCTCCCCTCCGAGTTGGCACCCACGGATACTGTGGACGTCGCCTTTGCAGCATACTTGTAAGCCTTCACCCGCTCATTGATGGCCTTGTTGGTTTCGTGGCTGTTCGTGTCGCTGGAGATGAGCTTCCGCATATCTTCACATGCGCCGACGACCAGATCGTCCTCCGGATGGTCCTTCGATACTTCGTCAACGGCATCGAGAACCGGTTTGAAGAGCCCCTCGACTCGGGCACCAGAGTCCGTCTTCTTCGGCACTTGCCCTTTGATGGCCTTGAGCGCTTCTTCAACGGGCTTGAGAGGGGCCGCGCCCTTCGCCTTTTGCTCGCGCAGGCGGGCAGCGGTAATGGGTCCCGTTCGGGCCAGTTTATCTCGCTCCTTCTTCGTGAGGCCGAGAAACTCGTCGGCGACGCCTTTCTCAAAGAGCGCTTCGCGCGGCCCCCAGTCCGGTTTGAACGTCGCGTCAAAAGCATCGCGTGCCGCCTTTGCGAAGACGGAAGCTTCATCGGCCGAGGCCGCCCACGCACTATCTTCCCCCTCATACGGCACTTTCTTCATCACGGCATCTCCAGCCGGCTTGAGGTGACATCCTTCGCGAAGGTTGAGTGTTGCACGGCGCGTCATCGCGACCAGGATCAAGCCCAGGATGTACCGATGAAGAACCCGTGTCCGATCCTCGTCGGCTTTGCCGTCGTCGCCAAGGGCTTTCAGTTGCCGCAACGCCGCCAGGTTCACCGTGACATCGCGATAAATGGGTCCATGCACGAGGACGCCCCCGTGTGTTCGCGTAGCAAGGCTGTGCTTGAGGCCTTCGGACGACAATGGGTTCTTGTCGCCGCTGCCTTGGTCGATCGCCTCGTCCACGGCTCCTGCGGCGACATAGTCGGCCGCAGGATTGAATTGAGCGGAGCGGGTCAGTTTCTCGACGTCATACGCTCGGATCGTCGCGCGGATCAAACGCGGCAGCTTGACTTGCGTGCCACGCGAGTCCCAGACGCCGAACAAGAGCGATGTCGGCGCGAGCTTTGCCAGCGGCACGTGATTGCCGTTGCGTGCGGCCACGAATGCCTCGTGAAACTCATGGCAGAGCGACGACAGCCGCACGACCGCGTCGGCCGCGCGGTGCCCGGCGTCAAGCAGATTCACGACCTTCGTCCCCACCTTGATCGTGATCTGCGGCACCAAGCCAGAAAGTTCATTGGACTTGAAGAGGGGTTCGATCCGATTGGCCTGCGATTGAGGGCTGTCGATCACGCAGACGTTGCGACAATCCCGCGTTGGATCGATGTTGTAGTCGCCGGCTTGCTCTTCGCTGTCCTGCTGCTTTTCGGCCTTCTCGCCGCCGGGCCTGGTCGCGGGCGGAAGCTCGACCGACACGCGGTACTCGCCGTCTCGGACGGTATGGACCCGTCCGCGATAGATGGTCATCGGATACGTGGGTGGGAAGATCGGCAGATCGTCCGCCTCCACGGATCGGAGCCTTTGGCGACACGTGATGGCGGCGATGGTTTCACCGTTGATCAGTTCATGGAACTTGTTGGGATTTGTTTCAGGCATCGGACCTCCGTATAAGTTGGCTTTCACCGAACGATTTACGCTTACCCTCGGCGTCCCGAGCGACGAAATCGAACCGATAACGGCGGCTTTCCAGCATCGGCAGTTGCCCCCCGACGACTGCGGAGGCAATGGTGACAGGCAGCGGCTCTGACCAGACGCCGTACTCGAATCGCCTGCCCCCGTCGATAGGGAGAGGGCGAAACCGCTGCAAACCGATGACGGCTAGCAGCTCAACGATTGGGAACGAGGGCATGACCGTTCCGGCCTTGTCGGGCGAATAGCCCGTGTCTTGGGCGCCTCCCGAGCGACGCTTGTCGAGATAAAAGGGTTGTTGCGTCAGCCTCGGCGAATAGTCGAAAGGGATTGTCTTGGACTCCAAGCAAGGCAGCAACATCTCTGCGCACGCTTTGATCATTCCGCCAATGTTCTGGGCGCCTGACCATGTCTTGGGGGATGGCAGAACGGCGGCATCGGGTAGCCACCAGTCCAGACGGAGGCCGAGTTCTGCCGCCTCGTGTGGTCGAGTATACTTATCTCCGCGTTCACGTTCGTGTTCAGGAACGACCCATTTGATTCCGCGAAACCAGGTAAGCAGTGAGCGGAGCGTGAGCCCGGCGACGGATCCTTCAACGGCAACTTGGCAGCGATCGGCGTCAAACCAGCTTGCGACCCGCCGCCACCGTTGGTAAAGGATCTCGATCACTCCGCAGCACGCGAAGAACTGCCCCGGGTTGGTCAGGTCAACGTCAAAGATCAGGTTCGACTCAGGCGTCTGGCTCATGGCTGGTCCTCCTCATCCTCGTCGTCAAAGTCCTGCGGCGTCTGTGACCCCTCGGCGTCGGCGGCCATCAGGACCGCTTCCAGCCACGCCAGGCCCCAGTGGCCGTACTTACGCTGCAGACGGTCAAAGCGGCGGGCGATTTCGGCGGGCGTCAGCTCTGGACGGTCGTGCGGGACCATCGCCCGTTCGTCGAAGTGCGGGCGCCCGCGGCCGTGGTGCGCGGCGATCAGATGGAGCACCAAATCACGTTCTCCTACGTCCAGCGACGCCGCCACCCTAACAAGCGACCCGAACTCGTGGCGGTAGCCCGCGAGAAGGCGGCTGTTGAATCCCTTGCCAGAGGACTTGGCCAGTGGTTTCTTCCTGTCAGTGTTGCCAATTGCCGTCTGCCAGCGCCCGTCGGCACAGTCCCAGCACTTGCCGAGATCGTGGCTGGCGGCCGCCAGCGTGAGGGCGTCCGTCAATCCGGTCAGGCGCAAGCCGTTCCCGAGTTGCTCGACGATTTTGCGCACGTGGCCATGATGCGTCTCGACGAGCAGTTCTGCCTTGTGCTGCATATTCCTCCTGAACGGAGCTCGGAATAGCACGAGCATGTCTCTGGGGCCGTCTTCATCGACGAGCACGATGCGATCAAACCATTCGAGACTCGTTCGCTTTTCCAGTTCCTCTCTCGCGTCCTGCCAATGGTCAAAGTGGCGTGGCGCGGACTCGGGTGCCTTATCGTCGTCAGTGATTGCTTTCTCGGTCTGATCGAGCAGGCTCGCGATGAAGGTGCCGTCTTTGTGGCGATGGATAAGGCCACGCTGTCGGCGCGGTTCCACACCATCGGCGACATCTTGCTTTTCGATGGGCGCTGCCGCCTTCGGGTCGAGCATGCCGGCTGCGTTCAATCCCCCCGCGGAGCGAGGCAGGACCACCGTGGCATTTCCCAATTGTGCTGCCAGGATCCTGGAATCCCGATCAGCACTCAATGCGAGAATTTCCGGCCGTCCCCTGCGAACGACAACGACGCGGGCAACGTGCGCGGCAGCGTTTTTCAGCAAATCGGCGACGTTTCCAGATTTGTCGCGCAGCAATTCCTGCGGTCGAAGTCGATAATGCCTGAATAACGTGCCGATGGCGGCGCGCAGCGACTCGTCATCCAGCTTCATGTCGAAAAGGACGTCCAGTTCCGCGCGCCAAGCCACCTGAGTTGACGGCGCCTCATCGTCTTCCAGCCCGTGCAGATACGGCTCGGCCTCGTGCGCCAGCGGCCAGTCTTCCTGGATGCTCGTCAGCGACCACGCGTCGAGCGTGGCCTCATGCGGGGTAATCGACTGCGGCCGCGGCGACCGGGATCGCTCGTATGCCTCGGAGTTGGCGTCCTTCAGATCGCGCAGCGCCTGCGGGCTGGCATCGAACCGGCCGTCGTCAAGGGCGGGCAGCTTGGTCAGGAGTTTCGCGGTTTCGACCATGGCCTCCTCAAAAGGCCTGAGGTTCTTGCGAGCTTTCACGTCATCTACCAGGTCGATCGCGGCGTCACGCCCTCCGCGACGATTCACGCGCCCCGCCCTTTGGATGAAGCTGTCGATGGTGGTGAGATCACAGACCATGTGATCCGCGTCAAAATCTGCGCCGACCTCGCCGGCGGACGTAGAGATGAGGTACTCCGTCGCGTCGGGGCCCTTGGAATCAAGCAGGTGCTTGAGGACCGGTCGGCCAACAAGCTTGTCGCGCTCGTATCCGCGGATGGTACCGGTCAGCAGTTCGATCCGCTCAGACGGAAGAGCTTGCTTATCCCTCGTTTTGTGTAACGCCTTGATCACCTCCACCACCTTCGCTACCGTCTCGGGCGTGCGAACGAACACGATCACACGGGCCTTCTCCGAGTCGTGCTCGAACGCAAGCTCGGCAAGCTGCGCCGGCACATCCCTCTCCGCCGCATGCAGCAGCAGCCTCTTTCTGGCGTGCAATCGCTGCTTCACTTGCTCGAGATTCCGGTCCTCGTCGTCGAGCGCCAGCACGTCGCGGGCCTGGCCGTGTTCGGAGGCGGTCGCCGACATCGCCAGCAGCCGGATCGGCCTTAGCGAACCGTCCTGCTTCTGCCGGTCCGCAATCCATTCGAGCAGCGTTTGAAACGGCTCGCTCAGGTGCGCCTCGTCGTGGACGATCAAAGCGTCCTAACCGAGAAGCCCCGCATGGCGGGATCGCTACCACCGCCCGGCTCGATAGGCATTGAACAGCAGCCGGCTGCCGATCATGTCCACCGTTCCGATAATGATCGCGGGGCGATGGGGAGCCAGCCGCCAATTGCCGTTGTCGGCCAGCGCGCCACGGAGGGTCGAAACGGACAGTTTGTCCTTGCCCAGCTTCTCGTGCAGCCGTTTGGCCACGTCAGTCGCTTGATCCGCAATGGCCTGTTGCCGTTGTTCGGCGACATGGGTCGCTTGATCCACAATGGTTCGCCGATTGACGACGTATACCAGCCGCATGGGAGGCCGGCGATCGGGTTCGGCGTGCAGGTACGCGAGCAGCCAGATTGGGATGACACTGGTCTTGCCCAACCCCGTTGGGATGTCGAGCACGTCATAGCTGCCGCCGCTTACGAACCGCTCGTACAGCCGCCGTTGCCACGGGTACGGCTTGTCGTTGCCCGTGAGCTCGCGGTATTCCGTGTCAAACCGGTTCTCTGCCGCGCCCATTGGCAACCATCCTTCCTTTAAGTTTCAACCGACGATGCTCGACAGCCTGCGCCTCAGCAGCCGCCACAGATTCCGGCTGGTGATCGGCCGGCCGCGCGCCAGCGCCAGCCGGCGGTCACGCTCCGTCCGCAACACGGCCCACCACCACGCCCGCCCGGCCTCCGTGCCGTGGCCATGTTCACTCATTCCCGCAGCCTACCAGCGCCCACTGGCGACGTGGTGTCATCAGTGGGAAAAGAATGCGCCGTCGGGAAGGATTTGTCAATAGAGCTAAGGCAAGACAAAAAAACAATCACATTTGCTTTTATCGAATGCGGACAGTATTCTGGGCACCGACGATTCAGACTATTCCAACCCACTCGCCGGAAGGATTACCGGGAAGGACAGTGACATTGCGAAAGTAGGAGACACTATCGATCTGGATTTCGAGATCGCCGTTGCCCGCGGGCACCGCCTGTCGCCCTGCCGGCTTGATTGACTTTTCGCTGGCCTGTACCAGGCGGATCGTCTGGTTATTAATGTGGAGAAAGAGCTTCACGTTTGCCGAGTGCCCCGTCTGCGATGTAATTGGTGCTGAAAGATCACGTGCATCCATGTTTGAACTCCAGCGGGCAAAATACGAGGCACGGTACGGTGTTCGATTCGTGGCCGACAGACTCGGCGACGGCAAGGACGGGCTGGTGCTGCTGCACCGTCGCTTGAACGGCGTCAAGTTCCTGCGCGACCCACAGGATTATAAGCGAGAGCTTCGGGCATATCGGGTGCTTCGCGATGCCAATGTCGATCAGATCTGCGGGTACCAGGTGCCAAAGCTGGTTCAATCGGACAACGAGGTGCTCGCTATAGAGATGACCGTCGTTGCACCACCCTTCCTGCTGGACTTTGTATCCACGTACACCGACGAGGAACTCGCTTGGCTCGCATTCGATGCCGACGTTTGGGCGGAGCGCGAAGCTCATTGGGCAGAGGTTTTCGGCGATCGCTGGCCACACGTGGCTGCGTTGCGTGACGCGTTTTTTCGCATTACCGGATTCCACTCCTTGACCTCTCGCCGAACAACATCCGGTTTGTCTAACCGACATATTCCGCGTTCGCAAGCGGGCGCGGCCTCATTGAAGCATTGTGTTTTTTTCTTGTTGTCGGTATCGACCAGATGTTCCGCGCTCATCCGAGCGCGGCCCCATTGATGGCCGGGTCACGGCCGGGTGTATCGCTCGGCCGTGGCCTGGGCCAGCTCGCGGACCTTCTCGATCAGCTCCGGGGGTTCCAAGACCGTCGCGCCGGGGCCATAGCCCAGTACCCACCACACGATCTCATCCAGCCCATCCACGGTGAAACGGAGCGTGACGGTGCCGGCGTCGTGGTCCCACTCTTCCTCCTGCGTGGGGTGCCAGCGGGTTTCGCTGGCCGCGTCCGCAAAGGCCGGGCCGAAGCGGATGGCGACACGGTGGCGCGTTTCGCCGCGGATCATTCGCCAAGCCAGGCCGAGGTCTTCGCGAAGGTCAAAATCATCCGGGATCGCAAACGGGCGGTCGGTCACGCGGACACTGGTGAAGCGATTGAGCTTGAGCCGCCGGACAGCGCCGCGCCCGCTGTGGTGGCCGACGACGTACCACGCTCGCTGGCAGAACCACAGCGCGTACGGCCGCAGCTCAAACGCGCTCTCGCCGTCCGCGCCGCGATGGGGGCTGGCGGCGTCGTATGTGCAGATGACGACGCGGCGTCGCGCGATCGCGTCACGGAAATCATCGTAGACATCGCGGCAGGAGTCATCACCCGACGAGCGGGCGAGGTCGATGCAAACGTGGCCGTCGGTCGGCTCGATGGCGTCCATCACAGCGGCGGGCAACTGGGACCGGAGTTTTTCAATCGCGCGCGAGGCGGCGCCGAGGAATGGGATCTGCTCGCCGTTGCCCACCTCCTCGAGCAGCGCGACGATCGCCATCGCCTCCTCGAACGTCAATTCGACGGGGGGCATGAAGAATCCGGCGGCGACGCGATACCCCAGGGCAAACGCATGTGAATGTAACCTTATTGGGCGATGACCCTTAGCAGATACTGGTTATCCCATCCACAAGATTTTCTCTTTCCGGCGATGCCGATCTTGGCGGTCTTCTCATTCTTCAGCAGGTTCAAGGTGATACGGCACAGCCGGCTGAAGTTCTCGGCCCCGTGGCCCTTGCGGATCCGCCGCTGGTCCTCGTTGAAGCTGATGTCCAGTTGCCAGTGCAGATTGTTTTCCACCGTCCAGTGTCCACGGATGTAG